>ERZ773188.1473-NODE-1473-length-25982-cov-3.543719_pt1 | contig 25982 bp, 21 predicted proteins | sample MGYA00581011_ERZ773188 | MGnify/ENA primary metagenome ERZ773188 (study PRJEB29015, sample SAMEA2737798) | human gut metagenome | biome: human gut; feature: human-associated habitat; material: faeces | place: China | collected 2012 ...
TGCTGTCTCCACTTCCTTGTTATTCACCGAAATTTTCATTTCATCTACTTTTAATTATTACTGAAAAAGATAAGTACAAAGAAGCACCGCAAACGGCGGTATGGAAAGAAAATAAAATCCAATCCCTACGGCAGTACGAACTGCATCAGGTTCGAGGGTATAATCTCAGCCCCTTTCCGGGCACCCCTTTGTCTTTACTCGGACAAAGATACACAAAAATACAATCCGCCCATCGGAGATGAACGATATTTTTGTACTTTTACCACCACTTGACCATTCTAAATTCATACGATGCCGAAAGATGCACATAAAAGTCTTTAAATACAATCATATATCGGAAACCGACAAACGCCTGCTCTATGATTTGATATGCCGCGTTTGGGGCAACATGACAAACTTAGAAATCCACCATAAAAACATGGATGCCACTTCGTTCTGTGCCGTGGAAGAAAACCGTTTCATAGGATATGCCGGGGTGGTCTCTTGGGACATCCGCATACATGGACGGCAATTCAGAATGTGTGGATTAAGTTGCGTCTGTACGCATCCGGAACACAGGAGTTCGGGAATCGGTTCCGCCCTCGTAAAGCAGGCGACGGAATATATCCTCCGAAACGGCACATTCGATGTAGGCTTATTCACTTGTTCACAAGAAAATACTTCTTTCTATGAACATATAGGCCTTTGGGAAAAGGCAAAAAATTTAGTCTTGATGGAAAGCCACAGAGCCAATGCTTACAAAAGTGACTTCATGCATTTGAATGTGTTCAAATTACTCCTCTCTCCAAAAGCTAAACAATATGCGGAATACTTCGAAAATAGCATTATCAATCTAAACTTCCCTCAAGGAAGGTTCATATAAAACAGACCACGACACTCTAAAAAAGACTTTTTCATTTCTTCACCGCCAATGCCTTTCATCTAAAGTAAAGTATTCCGCCCCCGAAGACAGGGACGGAATACTTCTTTCCTCTCAATACATCCGCTAAGGTCAACGCACCACGATACGACTGTTCTCTACCACGCGCCCGTTCTCGGTCAGCGTAAAATTATACACACCGGCCGACATCCTCGACAAAGGCACTTGCACGCTGCGTTCACCGACACCCACACGTACACTCTGAATGGTACGCCCGTCCATTCCGGTGATACGCACGTTCCGCTGTGCACCTTCCGTTCCTGCTTCCGGAAGCTCCATAGTCACGGTTTCCCCTCTCCGCGCAGGGTTGGGGTAAGCCCGGAGCAATCCCGGCATTTCCCTCACTTCACTGATGGAAGTACCGCCCTTGCCCACGGCAAAAAACACATAAGCTTCTTTCCCCATATCATAAATGGCGAAATACTTCTTCCCACTTAACTCATAACCATAAACAACCTCAGCAGAGCCTAAATTCTTCTCCGAATAATCATACCGCCACAGTTTCGTGCCGTCCTCCTTACGAAGTTCCACCCCGGAATGAAGATACGTGTATTGCACCCTCACTGAATCCACCTCGCCATCATTGTCACGGTCGTATTCCATCGGTTCCTGCGGGGCATAGTCCCATGTTTCATACAGATATTCAAACTTGTCGTCCTCGTCAAACCATGCCTGGGTTAACAATGCACCGTCCAATATCTCACTGCCAATAGACACATCAGAATATGTTCTGAACCATAAAGGGGTATCCTGAGAGCTATACCCTTCCTCTTTCCATTCCCGCCAAGCACCAGAGAAACGTTTTTCGTAATTTCTATAAAATCGGAACGCCTTGTTGTCCGGTGTCAGGTAAAACCCATTCATGGGACGATCCCTGTACACCATTTCTGAACCGTTTTCCCATGCATGATAGAAAGTCCCAACAAACCACAATGTGTCCCCCTCGCCCTCATATACGCAACTATCAACACCCACTAGTAAAGAGGTCAAACGTTCTATCCAATCTTCCCTCGTAGGCCACTCGTCAGAAGGAGAATAGTCTCCGTCCCACCAACTCAAGGCAGATTCATCGGAATGTAGCAGAACGATTTGAGAGGAACGCGCCTTTACCGTAGTATAAAGCCCTTTTTCCGGCAACCCCAAATCAATGTCCCTCACCGGTTTCAAGTCTGAATCATAGAAATGGAATGTACCGTCATGTATATCACCGCCACCCTTTACGAACAGCAACGGCTTCCCATCGGCTGTGTAACTTCCTGGTATCAAAACCGGAACGTTACCCATGCTTCCTACTTCCGTGTACCCTTGTGCCTGCACGCCCACTGTGGCCATACAGGCCATCATTGAAACAAGTAAACTCTTTTTCATGATAATCTTGTTTTTGCCATCATGCCCCCTCTAATCCGGCGGTAAATAAAAATCCATTAGAAAGAAAATTTGTTCAGGTTCGCATAACAAAAAAGCGTGGGGAGCTGTTCTTGCTTATCTCGCTCATCAGGCTCTCGCATTGCCCATCTACCAAGATAAGCAACGCAGTTAGCCCACGCCGGTACATTATATAAACACCACACCCACCGCCATACCGCCAAGGCACAGCCGATAAGTACTGGGTATAAACATACCACGCAGACATTCCCGTTGCTCCATCTTCCGGTAGATTGACCAAATTTGCGAGATTTGATGAACCGAAGATAGACGCTTGAAAACGCCTTCTTATTAAATAAACCTCCCGCTAACCCCTTCGGGCCAACTGGGTATTGCAAATGTAAACAAAGAAGTTTAATAAAAGTTATATCGCGAGAAGAATATAACCAAATTTAACACGAAGAAATTGCCTACGGGCACCCTATTCCTTAAAAAGACCATCCCGAAAACGCCTTACCGACAAATTCACCCCACGAAAAGAGGCCGCCCTGCAAACTTACAGAAACGGCCTTTAATCTTACTAATCTTATGTCTTAATTATACCCGCTGTCCTAACTTATCGTCAATGAACAACAAAGCAGCCTTGTCGGCTTTACGGATTTTTTCCAAAATACCTTGCGCCGTAGCTTCTTCTTCCACTTGTTCGCGCACATATCCCCACAAGAAATCCTGAGAAGCCATGTCTTTCTCTTCGGAAGCCACTTTCACAACATTTTCAATCAGCTTGGATACCTGGCATTCATGCTCATACACATTCTCAAAAACACCCAGTACACCGTTCCACTCCTGTGGAACCACATCTATCTTGTCTACCTTAGCCACTCCGCCACGTTTGATGACGTAGTTCGCCATATCGTAAGCGTGCTCCAATTCTTCCTGAGACTGTTTCTTCATCCATGTGGCACAGCCGTCGTAACCTTCTCTCTGCAAATAGAAAGACATGGATAAATACAAGTTAGCCGACCACATCTCGGCCACGATTTGTTCGTTAATAGCTTTCTGCAATTTGTCTGAAATCATATTCGTATATATTAAAAATTAAACAACTTCACTTTATTATAGTAAACTACAACTACAGTGCCAAAACATCTGATTTCATCATCATGTCAGCTATTTATTCTTAATTTTACGGATTGTTATAGAGAATCTCGATGAATAAGGTTGAGAAACTCCTCCCGCGTCTTGGCCTGATTGAACGCTCCCGTAAAATCACTGGTTGTAGTCACCGAGTTTTGCTTTTCCACTCCACGCATCTGCATACACATGTGCCGGGCTTCCACTACGACCATCACGCCCAACGGATCCAACGCCTCTTGTATGCAATCCCGAATCTGTAGCGTCATCCTTTCCTGTACCTGAAGACGATGGGAAAAGCAGTCCACCACACGGGCGATCTTGCTCAAACCCGTAATATATCCATTAGGTATATAAGCTACATGTGCTTTCCCGTAAAAAGGCAACATGTGATGTTCGCACAACGAAAAGAAATCAATGTCTTTCACTATCACCATGTGGCGGTAGTCCTCCTTGAACTTGGCCGAATTCAGAATTTCTTTCGGGTCTTCGGCGTATCCCCTCGTCAACGTCTGCATCGCCTTAGCCACCCTATAAGGCGTCTTTTGCAATCCTTCACGTTCGGTATCTTCCCCCAACAAAGCCAAAACAGCCTTATAGTGGGTTTCTAATTCCCGCTGTACCGTTTCGTTATAAACCTGACGTTCCATCCGCTTAATAAGGTATTTGAATTACAGATTTTACAATCAACGCCTCATCGAATTGCTTAGTGGCGCGCAATTCGTGCAAAGCCTGATTAGCTTCCTCGTACGTCCGGAAATCCCCCACCCTGCAAATCCAACGCGGACTCTGAAAATGCGTATAAGTAGCCATGTCACTGAAGTAGCTCTTCACCTTTCCAGCCATCCGTTGTGCTTCCTGACGAGCCGTTCTGGAATTTCCTCCGGCATAAACCTGAATCCGATAACCGTTGGCCTTCATCTTACGTACGGGCTTAGTACCTACAGATGAATTGCCGCTCTCCGTTATCGACTGGGATGTACGTCCGGAATCTGCAAGCGAAGCAGAAGATTCCTTCTCTGCCCCTCCGCCATTTACCATCCGGGTAATCTCGGCATCCTGAATCACACGTACCGTCCCTTGCCCGTTCACAGGCTTCACCAGCTTGTCCACAAACTTCTGTTGTGCTGAAACCTGAAGCCAACTTACGGCACACCAAAACAACGATAAGAAGAGTCTTTTCATCATATAGTCATTTGAATATAAAACCATAAAAGGAAGCCATTCCGAGACACGAAGACGCCCTCGGAATGACTCCGTTTATCTACTCTGATTAAGCTTTCCAAGCGTCGATGATACCCTTGAAGTCTGCGCACTTCAAAGCGGCACCGCCAATCAAACCACCGTCTACATCGGGCTTTGCAAAAATCTCTTTTGCGTTCGAAGGCTTGCAACTTCCGCCATAAAGGATGGAAACATTCTCGGCAGCCTCTGCACCGAACTTCTCGGCAATGGTCGTACGGATGAAAGCATGCATCTCTTCTGCCTGTTCAGCCGTAGCCGTCTTTCCCGTGCCGATAGCCCACACCGGTTCATATGCCAGAATGATGTTGGAGAACTGTTCTGCCGTCAAATCGAACAAAGAACCGGCCAACTGTGCCTTCACCACTTCGTTCTGCTTGTCAGCCTCGCGCTCTTCCAAAACCTCACCGATACAGAAGATGACCTTCAGGCCGTTTGCCAAAGCCAAGTTTACCTTCTCTTTCAGGATTTCGGCTGTCTCGCCGTAGTAAGCACGACGCTCCGAATGCCCCAGAATGACATACTGCGCACCGGTAGATTTTACCATCTCGGCAGACACCTCGCCAGTGTATGCGCCTTTTTCCTTGTCTGCACAGTTCTCTGCACCCAAACCGATAGTCTGGGCATCCAATACAGCGGCTACGGAAGCCAAGTGGATGAACGGCGTACAGATGACTACATCACAATTCGGTTTGTCGGCAGCCAAAGCCGCATTCAACTCAGTAGCCAAAGCTACACCTTCCTGCAAATTCAGGTTCATCTTCCAGTTACCTGCAACAATTTTCTTTCTCATTTCTTTTCTTTTTAAAAGGTTGATAATTCTATTTTTATGTTTCATTCGTCTGTACATCTTACTCCCCACCCATATCCGGTCGGCAAACACCAGCACAAACAGGGGGACAAGGAACCACAGGACGACACGCAACGTCGTCATCATCCGCGATGCCGACTGCAAACGCCCCAATTCACCGTCTTCCAACGGCACATTCAGGTCCTCTTCTTTCGGAAGGTTATTACAACTCCATTTATTATACACCGTACCCTCTTTCAACAATACCAGCCCGGGATTGGAGCGCACAATGGTTTTCAACGTGATTTCATCCGTTATGCCAAAAGGATAATCCGCCCCCGTCAGGTCCTGCCATCGCCCAATCACGTCATCACCGGATGCCGTCAGACAATAAAAGGCATACCCATGTTCGCCGCAATAGTCATAAAGTTCATTGATACGGTCTATATTGCTGTCGTCCGCAAACTCCAGATAAGGAGAGATTAATAAGAAAGTATATCCTTTGTCCGACAAAACCTGCTCCGTGATATCCTCTCCATCAGGCCACGTCATAATCGAAAAATCATGTACGGGGGGCACATATCCTTCTTTCACCAACACCGTCCGGCTCTCCACAAAATGCCAGGCCGTGTCCTCGGGATAATCTTCCGTAGTGAATTCTTTCTTTACTCCATCCTTTTCAAGTACGAATGTCGTAAGATACTCCGGCTCCTCCTCTCCTTCCGGAACCACCATCGATCGGGGAAGATTTACTCCGATATGATAAGGACGGAAATCGAAAACCGGAAGATAATAGATACAGAAACCCGCCAGAACAAAGGCAAAAAAGATAGAATAGAGGGAAATCATCCACTGGTTGCGTTCGGAAACAAAGCGCACCATCAACCGACGGTAACGAAAAACGAGCACGGACAAGCCCAACAGCACAACATTCTTGCCGAACGTCTCCCAGTTCGTCAACGACACGGCATCTCCGAAACATCCGCAATCCGACACAGGATCGGCCAAAGCCAGATAAAACGTCAGAGGTGTCATCACACTCATGAACAGCAAAAAAAGCCAGGAAGTCGCGCGCCGACGTATCCCAAAGAACAGATATATCCCTATACAAAATTCAAAAACCGCCAAAAGAACAGCCAGCCAGAGCGGCAAAAAGCCGGGAATCCATTCCGACCAACCGAATGCCTGAAAATAGTCATCGAATTTATATTGGGTACCACGCGGGTCAACCACTTTCACCAATCCGGAGAAGACGAAAGTCACAGCCAGCAACAAACGGCTGACATTCACGGCTACCCAACGTAATTTATATCCCAATCTATTCACCGAACGTCAATTTTATCAGCCCGAATACGGCATAATTCATCATGTCCATATAGTTGGCATCCACTCCCTCCGACACCAAAGTCTGCCCCGCCAAAGCCTCAATCTGCTTGGTCCGGTAAAGTTTCATCAAGATAAGGTCTGTATAAGAACTGATACGCATGCCGCGCCAGGCCTCATCGTAATCGTGGTTTTTCTTCAACATCAAAGCGAGCGAAAGCCCCGCGTATTTATCGTAATATTCCAAGGCACGTTCAGCCGTCATGTCTTCCGCGTCGGCATAGCCCAACTCCAACTGTATCAGGCCGACAATACTATAATTCACGATAGCCATGAACTCCGGGCGAATGCCCTCACCGACCAACGAGACCCCTTTCACTTCCAAACTACGGATACGATTGGCTTTAATAAATATCTGATCTGTCACCGAAGCCGGACGCATGATACGCCACGCCGCACCGTAATCATGCAACTTTTTGGCGAACAGTTCCCGACACTCCTTCATTATTTGCTCAAATTGTCCTTGTGTATCCATATTTTACCGTTTAGGCATACCACAACATGCAATGTGCAAAGGTAGTACAAATCATCGAATAAAACAAAAAGAGACCGTAGAATACGCGAGCGGAGACGGCCTTTTCATGTTCTTTCACCATAACACATTGTACATCAAACCCTTCCGAAGAAGAAAGAAGGCTAACGGTGAAAACAAGGTGAAGGCTGCTAAATAAGAAAGTTCACCATAAGTAACTGAAACAGAAGAAGTCTGAAAGATGCGAACCTATTCCTGCATTTTTCATATTGTAAGCAGGGCGAACCTGCACACTCCCCACAACACCTGACTCTTCGCACGGCTCAAGGTGGAAAATCATTCGCAGCAGAATGAAAAATCATTCACAGCAGAACGAAAAATCGTTTGCAGGAGATTGAAAAATCATTCTCAGGAGATTGGAAACCCGCTTGCCACAGATGTCCTTTCTCCCTGATACATAGCAAAAAAAGAGATGCTCCCGACCGTACGGAAACATCTCCCTTATTGTAACTATAAACTTATGCTTATGAATATTTGATGATTTGCCCCGGACGAAGCATAGTCTTACGGGATATTCCATTCAACTTGCATAACTTAGCAACCGTCGTACCATATTTCGATGCTATTACGGAAAGATTCTCACCCGATTTCACGCGATGTACTTTAGAACGGGGCTTAGCTGTCGGCTTCGGACGAGCACTCGCCGTATTCTTAGCCACCTCGGTCTGTCCCTTGCTCTTATTGGAGCGGAAGATATAATAGTCTCCTGTCACATCTTGCGCTACGAAATCGAACATTTCGGCCGGATTGATAGCCTGTCCCAAAAAACGCGTTTCAAAATGCAAATGAGAGCCTGTTGAACGCCCGGTATTGCCTCCCAAACCGATGGGTTCGCCAGCCTTTACAACTTGGTTCTCACGCACAAGGTGCTTGGACAAATGCCCGTAAATGGTTTCAAGTCCGTTCGGATGACGAATTACGACATAGTTACCGTAACCTTTTCTTTCGTAATCCACGATACGTACTTTTCCACTAAACGCCGAACGTATGGTATCCCCAATGTACACCTTGATGTCAAGCCCTTTATGCTGACGACGAAAACTTGCACGATAACCGTAATTAGAAGTAATTCTCGTGCTCGGCGTCGGCATGCAGAAATGCCGCAAGTCTATCTTGTATTCTTCCGGCAATTCTACATCATAACGATGGGCATATTGGTTGTTCCAATCGGGATAAAGACCAAACGCGGGATTTTCAAGCTGTTCGTCACCAATCAAACGTTGCAAGGCAACCGAATCCACAGCTCTCATCTTTTTGTCGATCGGTGCTTGGCGAGCCAACAAGTCCTGCCCTGCAACCGGCATACTCAACATGGCCAACACAACGACCGCTCCTGTCTTAAGTCTTCTGAAGTTAAAAAACATTTAATTATTATTATAAAGTTCGCTTATCTTATTTTATAATTCGTCTAAAGCATACAAATAACCCAAGTTGGAAGATTCATACTCAAAAATCTCCTCCGGCTTAAAAAAACGCGCCAATTCTATTTTCGCATTCTCTAATGAATCGGACGTGTGGACGATATTTTGCTGGTTACTCATACAATAGTCACCGCGAATCGTGCCCGGAAGGGCATTCCTACCATTTGTAGCCCCTGCCATCGCCCGCACTACATTTACAGCCTCAATACCTTCGAAGCAACATGCAATCACGGGAGTTGACATCATGGAATCCTTTAAAATCCGAAAGAATGATTTCTCGCGCAAATGAGCATAATGTTCATCCAATATCGCATCTGTCAATTGCATCATTTTCATTCCGGCCAACCTCAGTCCTCTCTTCTCGAAACGGTTGATAACTTCTCCTACAAGCCCTCTCTGTAATGTACAAGGTTTTAACAAGACCAAGGTTTTCTCCATGAATATAGACTTTTTGAATTAAACATATTAATTAGCGTATTCTAAACACTAACAGCGGCAAAGATAATCTTTCCATAACAAAAGCCCAAGAAAATTAACAGTATTTTTCCTCAAAAGGCCGTTTTTTCAAGAAATCACCCCCCAATTCACCGTCCTATCTCTTAATTTATTTAACTGTCTCCATAGAATATCATTCTTTGAAGCAGCGCAATGAGGGTCGTCGTCCAACACTTTTTCGGCCGTTTCCCGCGCCAACTGCAGTACTTGTCCGTCACGTGCCAAATTGGCCAGCCTCAACGTAAACGAAACCCCGCTTTGTTGCGTACCTTCCAAATCGCCCGGACCGCGCAACTTCAAATCCGCTTCGGCTATTTCAAACCCGTCGTTCGTCTCCGTCATGATTTGAATACGCTTGCGGGTATCAGCCGAAAGCTGATATTTGGTGACCAAAATGCAATAGGACTGGTCGGCTCCACGCCCCACCCGTCCACGTAACTGGTGCAACTGCGCCAGCCCGAAACGTTCGGCATTCTCTATCACCATGACCGAAGCGTTCGGCACGTTCACCCCGACCTCTATCACAGTGGTCGCCACCAGTATCTGGGTCTTCCCTGAAATGAAGTCCTGCATCTCGGCCTCCTTCTCTGCAGCTTTCATTTTACCATGCACCCGGCTTATCTTATATTCCGGCAAATCGCGGCACAACTGCTCATACCCCTCTTCAAGGTTCTTGATGTCCATCTTCTCGCTTTCCTTAATCAACGGGTACACCACGTACGCCTGCCGCCCCTCGTTCAACTGCGAACGCAATCCCCTGTACAGGCTCTCCCGACGGTTGTCAAACTGGTGAATCGTCTGAATCGGCTTGCGCCCGGGAGGCAGCTCGTCGATAACCGACACATCGAGGTCGCCATACAAGGTCATGGCCAAGGTACGGGGTATCGGCGTGGCCGTCATCACCAACACATGAGGAGGATTGCTGTTTTTAGTCCACAAACGGGCGCGCTGAGCCACACCGAAACGATGCTGCTCGTCTATCACGACCATGCCCAAAGACTTAAAAAGCACCGTGTCTTCCAACACGGCATGCGTCCCGACCAAAATCCGTACCTCGCCGTCTTTCAATCCGTCCAAAACAGCCTGTCGCCGCTTTCCTTTCACCGTCCCCGTCAGCAGTTCCACCCTTACGGGCATCCCGAACAACAAGTTCTGGAAAGTCACATAATGCTGCTCCGCCAGAATCTCGGTAGGCGCCATGATACAAGCCTGAAAACCATTGTCCAATGCAATCAAGATGCTCATCAAAGCCACCAGTGTCTTCCCGCTGCCTACATCGCCTTGCAACAAACGGTTCATTTGTCGCCCGCTCCCCATATCCTGACGAATCTCACGAATGACCCTTTTCTGCGCTCCGGTCAGCTCAAACGGCAGATTCTTTTCATAAAACCTATGAAACAGCTCGCCTACACGGGCAAACACATAACCACGGTATTTCAGACGGCGCTCACGCGCATACTTTATTATATTCAATTGAATATAGAAAAGCTCTTCGAACTTCAAACGGAATTGCGCCTTCCGCAAATCTTCCGCAGAAGTCGGATAATGCACATGCCGGAGCGCTTCATCCAAAGACACCAGATTCAACGAGCTTACTAAATAAGGTGGCAAGGTTTCCGGAATTCCGGCATCCAAACGTTCAAACAAAGTCGCCGTAAAATGTTCTATGGAACGGGAATTCAATCCGGCCCGTTTCATCTTGTCCGTGGTCGTGTAATAAGGCTGAAGTCCCATGGTGTTCAAACGCAATTCATCGGCCTTGTCCACATCAGGATGAGCAATGTTGATTCGCCCGTTGAAAACACTCGGCCGCCCGAACACGATATAATCCGTCCGCGTCTTGTAGGCAGACAAAACATATTTTATGCCATTGAACCAAATCAAGTCCACAACTCCCTGCCCATCGGTGAAATGAGCCACCAAACGCCGTTTCCGCCCCTCTCCTTCCGTATCAAAGCTCAATATCTGGCCGCGAATCTGTACGTAGGGCATATCGGCCGTCAACTCATGGATATAATAAAGCCGCGTACGGTCTATATGTTTATAAGGAAAGGTGTACAACAAATCATGCAAAGTACGGATTTGCAATTCATCTCCGAGCAGTTTGGCACGCTGCGGTCCCACTCCCGGCAGGAACTTGATATCTTGATGCTCAAGGTCTATCATCGGTCAATCGGATAAAAGAGCTTCGGCTATCTTTAAATCGAAAGGTGTGGTTATTTTTATATTCTCACGGTTGCCCGGCACCAACGACACCGGAACTCCCATAGCTTCCACCACGGAAGCATCGTCAGTGAAAAACGGACGGTACTCTTGCCGGTAAGCGGCTTTCAGCACATCGGCCCGAAAAGTCTGCGGGGTCTGCACCAAACGATATTGTGCACGGTCTACGGTTACACTGTCTCCCTCCGTCTCATTGGATTTCAGACGACGCAGTGTCTCCACGACTTCGACAACAGGGATGGCAGCACGCTCCCGGAAAGCTGATTCATAACATGCCGCTATGACCTCACGAGACACAAAAGGACGTACACCGTCGTGCACGGCCACCAAAGCATCCGTTTCCCCATCCGGCACCTCTGCCAAACCGTTGGCCACGGAATGAAAGCGCGTCTCTCCTCCGTCGGCCAAACGATAAGGAATGCGGAAGTCATATTCACGACACAATTCTTTCCAATAGTCCTGCTGTGCAACCGGCAATACCACAATCAGTTCCACACTTTCGTCATAGGCGTGAAACGCATCCAACGTCCGCATCAACACCGGTCGACCTTGGACCGGAATGAACTGCTTGGGAATTTCGCCCCCCATACGCAGTCCTTTCCCTCCGGCCACTACGATCGCATATTTCTTCATCGAGCCACCTCGTTGTACAACATTCCGTTTCTCACGGCTTCCGCCTTGTCCTTACCGGCCAGCTTGGCCACGATGGCATAACCGAATTCAAATACGGCAGCCGGCCCTTTTCCGGTAATGAACAAGCCGTCCTCCTCCACAAGGCTGCCTGTATAAGAAGCTCCTTCCAAGTTCTCTTCAAATCCGGGATAGCAAGTCGCCTTCAGTCCTTTCAGCAATCCCATACGGCCGTAGACCAAAGGAGCCGCACAAATAGCCGCCAGCGGTTTACCAGCCTTATACTGCTGCATGATACCTTCGGCCAAACCTTCGTGTCCGGCCAGATTGTATGAACCGGGCAGCCCGCCAGGCAATACCAACATAGCGGCCTTGGAAAAATCAACTTCTTCCATCAACATATCGGCCTCCACGCGAATTCCATGTGCACCGGTCACCATCTTGTCGCCCGTCACCGAAACGATACGGGTTTCCACTCCTGCACGACGCAAAATATCTACCACAGCCAAAGCTTCCACTTCTTCCGAACCTTCGGCAAAAAACAAATATACTGTTTCCATCCTTCTGTATTTAATAATGAATATTTATAAGTTAAATCAATTCTTCTCTTGCCACGCCATGCGTTGCACATCCGCTCCCGAAGGTGATTGAAACACCCGCAAGTCGAACTCCGGAAGCACTGCCAGAACATGGTCGAAGACATCGGCCTGGATTTCTTCATAAGGAATCCAGTCTTTCACCGTCGAAAAGAAATACAGTTCCACAGGAATTCCCCTGTCCGTCGGCTGCAAATGACGGACCATGCAATGCAGTTCCTGATTGGTATAAGGCAAGCTTCGCAAGTATGCCGTCAAATAAGCCCGGAACACGCCCAAATTGGTCTGGCGACGACCATTGACCTTTACGGTATCGTCGATGGAATGAGCCGCATTATAATCCTGCAGGTCCTGTTCTTTCCTTTCTATATAGTCTCTCAGCAAACTTATCTTGCGAAAACGTTCCAACATCTCCGGCGTACAAAACTTCACACTGCTCATATCTATATTGACAGACCGTTTGATACGACGTCCGCCGCTTTCGCGCATCGCATTCCAATTCTGAAACGAATCACTGACTAAAACGTATGGCGGCACCGTGGTCACTGTATTGTCCCAATTACGGACTTTCACGGTGTTCAGCGTCACTTCCGTCACGACCCCGTCGGCATCATATTTGGGCACTTTTATCCAATCTCCCACTTTCAGCATATCGTTGGCCGACAACTGTACTCCGCTGACGAATCCCATAATGGTGTCTTTAAAAATCAACATCAAAACAGCAGCCGAAGCACCTAATCCCGCCAACAGCGAAACGGGGTCCTTGTCTATCAGTTCGCTAAGTATGATGATACCGCCCACGAACCAAGCCACCACTTGAAGCGTCTGCAACAAACTCTTCAAAGGACGGTCTCGGAAGGCTTCTTTGTCACTATAGACACTATAAACAGCCCTTAAAAAAGCATGAACAAAAGCCAGAAAAGCAAGAACGATAAATACAAAACTGATTCGTCGGACAAAATCGACCGTACTTCCATTCGTATCGGCAAAAACTACGGGTACAAAGCAATATATCACCACCGGCACCACCATACGACTTAAACGTACCATTACCTTATGGTCGAATACCACATCATCCCACGTAGCTTTCGTGCGTTTCACCAAATGTGCTACAGCTTTCAACAAAAAACAGCGGCAAACCGCATCTGCCAAAAAAGCCGCAGCGACCAATAAGGCCAACATGACACCGTGCGCCAAGGCATCGGCTACCGACACCAATCCCCACGAAGCCAGCACGCTTGTCAACCATCCTTGCAAGTCTATTTCCATCATCCCGTCGCGTCCGGCCTTTCTATTTCAAACATTCCAGATAGCGCTTGATGGTCTCTTCCAGCCCGAGGTACAAAGCGTCACAAATCAGTGCGTGACCGATGCTTACTTCATCAATCCATCCTATCTGTTCATGCATATATTTCAAGTTCTCCAAGCTCAAGTCATGGCCGGCGTTCAACCCCAACCCCAAACTGCGAGCCGTTCGGGCCGCTTCCACAAAAGGCCGGACAGCCGCCTCCGGACTTCCTGCATAAGCCGAAGCGTACGGCTCCGTATAAAGTTCCACCCGGTCTGCCCCCGCTTTTGCCGCATATTCCACCATCTCCGCTTCGGCATTGACAAAAACGGAAGTACGAATCCCTTTTTCCTTAAAATCCCCTATGATTTCCGTCAGAAACGAAAGATTCTTTTTCGTATCCCAACCCGCATTCGACGTAATCTGGTCGGGAGCATCCGGCACCAATGTTACCTGTGTGGGTCGTACTTTCAACACCAAATCATTGAACTTGTCCACCGGATTGCCTTCGATGTTGAACTCCGTACGCAAAACAGCTTTTAGGTCATACACGTCCTGGTAACGGATGTGGCGCTCGTCGGGACGGGGATGCACCGTGATGCCCTGTGCCCCGAACTTTTCACAATCCAATGCCACCTGCACGACGTCCGGATTATTGCCTCCCCGCGCATTACGCAGAGTAGCCACTTTATTAATGTTCACACTTAATTTCGTCATTTCTCTTTCAATTATAATTTGTCACCAATAGGGCAAAGTTAGAAAAAAATACTATATTTGCGGCTCTATAACCGCAGTAAAAGTCTTAATTAATATTAGGAGAATGGCAGAAAGACTCAAATTCGCCCTGTTCGGCAACATCTATCAAGCTAAAAAGTCGGCTTCGGTCAAACAACTCATTTCCTTGTTGGCCGCACGCGATGCCGAACTCTATATCGACACCGATTTCTATACCTACCTCAGCCAGGAACTTCATTTCGACGTCTGTCCTACCGGACTGATATCAGACAGCGATTTTCAGGCTGACATCGCAGTCAGCATGGGAGGTGACGGAACTTTTCTGGCCGCAGCCAGTCGGGTGGGAAATAAAGACATACCTATATTGGGAATCAACATGGGGCGGCTCGGCTTCTTAGCCGATGTGTCTCCGGAAGAAATCAACGAATGCATCGACGACATCTACAACCACACATACAAAATTGATGAGCGTAGCGTCATCGAAGTGAAATACGAAGGTCCAGAACTCTCCGGATACCCATACGCCCTGAACGAAGTGGCTGTCCTGAAGCGGGATAATTCCTCCATGATTTCCATCCGGGTAGAAGTAAACGGCGAATTTCTGGCCACTTATCAGGCTGACGGCCTCATCATCAACACGCCCACGGGTTCCACCGGTTATGCCTTGAGCGTAGGAGGCCCCATCATCGTGCCCCAATCCGGTACATTCTGCATTACGCCCGTAGCCTCCCACAGCCTGAACGCACGTCCCATCACGCTCCGCGACCAAGTGGAACTTACGCTATCGGTAGAATCCCGCAACCATAATTTCCTCGTGGCTATAGACGGACGCAGCGAAGCCTGCACCGAAGCCACGCGCCTCATCCTTCGCCGAGCTCCTTATAATATAAAGGTATTGCAACGCAAGAACCATTCGTTTTATTCCACCTTGCGTGAAAAGCTCATGTGGGGCACCGACCCAAGGGAAGAATCATGTTGAACGCCTTTCGATCTTCTACGTCAACCTATTCCACCCTACGTTTGCTCCAATGGCTGTGGAATATCTTGCGCCACCACCGGTTGCAAACGGGACTGAACACCCTGCTCGGCTGCTCCACCGTATTGTTGGATTTCATGTTCATCGCTGCCACCAAATGGACCATCGACATAGCGACCTATAAAGCCCCCGGAAGTTTATCCATAGCCGCCGCACTACTCATCGGTATCCTGTTGTCACAGCTCTGCATCCATTTCGCTTCACGCTGGGTCAAGGCTATTTTGGGAGTCAAGGCACAAAACCACATGCAACGGTTCTATTTCGACCGTTTGCTGCACAGCGAGTGGAAAGACCGGAACCGACAACACAGCGGAGACCTCCTGAACAGGCTGGAGCGAGATGTCACCGACGTGGTGAACGCCGTCACCGAAACGGCTCCTTCCATTATCGCCGTGTGCATACGGTTGGTAGGTGCGTTCTTATTCCTGTATTCCATGGATGCTTCATTGGCTTGTCTCACCATGGCCATCATTCCGCTCTTCATGATATTGAGCAAGGTCTATATGAAACGTATGCGCAAACTGACCCGCGAAATCAGGAATACGGACAGCCGTATCCAAAGCATACTGCAAGAAACGATACAACACCAGATGGTTGTACAGACATTAGAACAACAGTCCGTTATGGTACAACGGTTAGATAACATACAACAGGATTTACGCAACCAAATCAAGACGCGCACCCGCTTTTCGTCCATCTCCTCGTCTTTCCTCAGCGCCGGATTCATGGGGTGCTACCTTGTGGCCTTTCTGTGGGGAGCCGCCCGACTGCACGAGGGGACGATCACCTACGGCATGATGATAGCCTTTATCCAACTCGTAGGACAAATACAAGGCCCGTTCCGAGACATGAGCCGTTTCATTCCTATTTTCGTCAACGCTTTTACAGCCGGCGAACGTCTCATGCAATTAGAAGAGATTCCTTTGGAAAAACATCCCGAAGAAATCCGGATAGGCTCGCCCTCCGGCATACGTTTCCATCAAGTCTCATACGCATACGACAAGGGAGGCCGCCACATACTGCAAGATTTCACCTACGATTTCCCGCCGGGCAGCCATACGGCCGTGATAGGGGAAACCGGTGCAGGGAAAACGACTTTAATACGCCTGATGCTTTCCTTAATCCATCCCACAGCGGGAAAAATCATATTATACGACAATCATGGCGGGCAATCCGAATGCCATGCAGGTACCCGCTCCAACTTCACCTACGTCCCCCAAGAAATACCCTCTTTAGCGGTACCATACGGGAAAACCTGTTGCTCGGCAATCCGTACGCCACAGATGAAGAAATGCAGACCGCACTCATCCACGCCTGTGCCGATTTCGTATTCCAACTACCCGAAGGTCTGGACAGCCGTTGCGGCGAACAAGGCACGGGATTAAGCGAAGGACAGTCACAACGTATCGCCATCGCCCGCGCTTTACTGCGTCCGAGCGGTATTTTACTATTCGACGAGGCCACTTCCTCGCTCGACACCGCAACCGAAAAACGGCTATGGCAAAATATCTGTAACCATTATGGCAATAAGACCCTGATTTTTGTCACCCACCGGGTGAACATTATTACATCCGAAACACGCATATTGAAACTCAGCAAATAAAAAGGAAAAACTTTGGCCAGCCCATACAAAAACACTATCTTTGTCCCGTAACAGGTGTCCTGTCTGCCGACCGGCATTCCGGATGAAAAGGGAATCGGGTGAAAATCCCGGACAGTCCCGCTGCTGTAATTTCCAGAAAGCGTATCAAAAGAAAGACTCATACCACTGCCTCAAATCCATCACGAGGTCGGGAAGGTTTTTGATACGGGAATAAGTCAGAAAACCTGCCTGTTCAAACTGCGGCATCTCGCTTCGAGGGTTAGGCGATGATTCCACTCAGATTCTAAGAACCGTCTTTTCTATCACAAAGGTCGGCTTATTTCGTCCACAACATAACGGACGAATGCGGCACCTTTCAGAACATGACGCTTGGAAGATGTCTGTCACACGACAACGCTTATTTAACCCCCTCCAAAGGCCGAAGCGATTCGCCCTTGCGTCTGTCATGCTATCTGCTATCAATCAATTTTACCAGACGCAGAAATAAACGGGAACGATGGAGACAGACAGAAGAATTCACATTCAAAAAAAATGACGTCCAGAAGAAAATCTCTTCAGGACGTCATTGATTTTATCTACCGGACATTCTTAAAAAACAAGAATAAAATAATGATACAATGAAAATTTAGGGATTTTACTACTTTATTCTCTTGCAAAAAATTAACTTTGCATATTATAGGAATACAATGTTCAAAAAAGGAGGTGAAGAAACAGACAGTAAAATGAATGAGACGCAAAAAAAGGACAGCATGCTCGACAAGGCTGCATTTCATTAATCCGAGTAAGAATCTACCGCGCTGAAATACGCGGCATATTAACAAACCGAGAAAGCGTTCCATTCCATAACTTGACATGAACATATAAAATATTGAGCTTTTAGCTCTTGTTCTTCTTTTGTTGAATACCGCCAAACATTCACTGCATAAGAACAAGCAGACTGGGAGTTCACGCCAATAAGGCGTGAGCTATTCTGTTGCTTGTATGCAGAAGGTCACTTGGCGGTAACCCAACAAAAGGCAAGCTAAAGAATGGTTGCACGCCTTTTTCATAACCCAAACATCAATATGAAAAATATATTACTTATATTATTAACCATCTTCTGTATAGGACAGAAGACTTTTGCTTATGACTGTGCCGTTGGCGGAATTGCCTATAACCTAAATTACAATACAGCCTCCGTAACTTATTTTAGTATGGAGTACAATCACGGTTACTATTTCCGAGAAGTCAAAATCCCAAGCCACATAACATACGACGGAACGACCTACACCGTTAACACGATTGCAGAAAATGCGTTCATCAACTGTACCAAATTGACATCCATCACAATCCCGAGTACCGTCACTTATATCCATGGCGAAGCATTCGCCGGTTGCAGTTCACTATCCGTACTGACCATCGAAGACGGTAAACAACCATTATTCCTGGATGCCAAAACCACCGGATTTAAATATTACAGAGAGGGGGTGTTTGCCGATTGCAGAATAAATAAATTGTACCTCGGCAGAGACTTGCGGTACAACGAAAGCGAAGAATGGCCTTCGACACAATACTACCCTCCGTTTTACAATAATGTCCCCAAAGACAACAAAAACACACTATACGACGTCACCATAGGAAAGGATGTCACGACAATCCCGTCCTAACTGTTCTACTCTTTTGAGAGACTATCTTCCATCACCCTGCCAGATTCCCTTCAAACGATAGGACGCACCGCTTTTGGAAACACAGGCATCTCGAACATTGAAATCCCACAAGCCGTCAAGAATATAGGCTCCTACGCTTTCAGCGGCTGCAAGAAGTTATGCACCGTCGTATTGCCGGACTCTGTTTTTTCGATAGAAGAAGGTACTTTTTATAACTGCGAACAGTTGATTACCATCAATCTGCCGCCCTGCTTAAAGACGCTTGCTCCTTCTGCTTTTTCGGGTTGCAAACGGTTGAATACGGAAATCCCTGTCGGAATGGACAGTATAGGGCCGGGGGCACTGAATAATTGCTCTTCACTAACCAAACTGTGGATACCCAACGTGAGAAATGCCGACTTCGGACTTGCAGGATGTACAAGTTTAGACAGTATCAATATCAGAAGTGCAAAAACAATACCTAACGGCCTATTCTCAAACCTACCTGCCCTCAAATACTTGGAAATACCATTTACTCAAAACAACCTGGGCATGTTCTTTGGCAGTTCATGCGACAACACAAAAGGTGAATACCTCCCCATCACCCAATACTCCGAAAACGGAAAGAGCCACACCTACTATATCCCTAAGGCATTGGAAGAAATCGTGATAGCAGACGGAAGCGAGACATTGGCATACGGAGCATTCTATAATTGCTCCATGCTTAGAAAAGTTACATTACCAAGCACCCTGAACGGCATTAAAGAAAAAGCATTCTACGGCTGCGAGGGGCTGACGGACATATACGTAAAACGCGCCCTGCCTCCCGTTGCCTACTCCGGGACATTCGAAGGGGTAAATTTGTTCGCCTGCACCCTGCACGTACCATACGGAAGCAAACAATACTACGAGAAAGCCACTGGATGGAAAGACTTTTACTTCATAGAAGAAGAGGCTCCAATAAAGATAGACGTGACGAAAAACATAATGAACGCTGGAGAAATACTCGGGCTCACGGAATGCCAATATGGCGACAATGTAGAACTTGAAGCCATAGCCCATAGCGGATATACGTTTTCCGCCTGGACTGAAAACGGAAACATACTGACTACCGACAGGCTATGTTCATTTGTTGCAGAAAGCAACCGAAAGCTGATAGCCGTATTTGTCCCTACTCTTGACTCCAACCTGATACAAGCTTCCCCGGAAAGCACAAAAGTCAGCTTTACGTGGGAAAAAGAAGCGGACGCAGCGTCGTATAAACTTACCGTATACGAGGACGCAGCAATGACAATCGTAGTCGGAAGCCAAAGTTTTGACACCAATGGAAATATCTTATCACGAAGTACCTCCGATTCAATCTCTACCGTATTTACAAATTTGACAGAACAACATGATTATTACTACAGTCTCAAAACTTACTCGAAAAACGGAGAAGTACTATCCCATTATATAGGATTGTTTTCCACGTCATCTGAAACAAGCATCAAAAAGATGGAAACAAACGAACATAATCTGGAGATTACCGGTTATTACGACCTCAATGGACGGAAACTGGCAGCTCCCAAAAAAAGCATTCACATCATCCGCTATTCCGACGGGACGACACAAAAACGGATCGTGGACTGACGTTTCCCGTCCCTCTCATCCCCATGCGGCCACCCTTTGCGTATGCAAAACGGTGGCCGTAAAACTTATACAAATGACACTTTGAAAGCGCACCTTTCCGGTTAACCTTCAAAAAGGAAGTAAACCATACGGATTCCAACCATTCATTGGGATTCAAAGCCCGTAATTTAGAGTAAAATTTTGCATAAACATGCAAAGAGTACCTCTTATCTCTGTATAAAACTTGCATATATGCAAATCAATCTCAGCCGAACGGAAATTCATTCGACTGAAAGCGATTTTCCGTTGTGCGCACAATGAAAGCAAGTCCTAAGCCAACCACCTCATAAGTCGTTGGAAACGGAAATAAAAACAAGCCGTAAACCGTCTTTCCACCTCTAATTGAAACGGAAACACCTCCAAAAACAGAAAACAGAATGACAACGAAACAGGCTTGCCGCTTTCCCGACCATAAAACCGTACGCACAAACCTCCGGCACGACCGACAAAAGAACGGTACAAGACCTTCTTTCGTTACAAAACGACAAAAAAACGCCGCACGAGAATCCGTTATTTTCACCCCCTCCCTTTCCCGGACGGAAATAATGGATTCTCGGACAACCGGATTTAACATTTTGACACTTTGCCCATGTCGTGCCACTGCATAAAAAGTGGTATATTTGTACCGTCATGCCACCGGACTGTACTGGGACCGCTGTCGGCATACACAAGAAACAAACCATCAAACCGCATCATCATGAAACAATCCATCGTAACGGGCATGGGAGAAGCCTTGTGGGACATGCTGCCCGAAGGCAAGAAGATAGGAGGCGCACCGGCCAATTTCGCCTACCACATCTCGCAATTCGGAATAGACAGCCGGGTCGTGAGTGCCGTGGGAAAGGACACGGCGGGGAGCGAGCTATTGGAGAACTTACGGGACAAATCGCTGAAAGGACTTATCGAGAAAACGGACTTCCCCACAGGAAGCGTAGAGGTGGAAGTGGACGAAAAGGGCATCCCCTGCTACAACATCCGGGAAGACGTGGCTTGGGACCATATTCCCTTCACGCCGCAAACGGCAGAACTGGCCCGCCAGACGCAAGCCGTATGTTTCGGTTCGCTGGCCCAACGGCATCCCGCCTCACGCTCCACCATCCACCGGTTTCTTGACACCATGCCGGACGGGGACGAGCAATACAAGATATTCGACATCAACCTCCGGCAAGGTTTCTACACACAGGAGATTATCTCCACCAGTCTGCAAAAGTGCAACGTTCTTAAAATCAACGACGAAGAACTCGACATCGTGACACGGCTGTTCGCCTTGTCCGGCACGGGCCAGGAAGAAAGATGCAGGACGCTGCTGAAGCGATACATGCTGAAGGCTTTGATTCTCACCTGTGGCGCACGAGGCAGCTTCGTATTCACCCCGGAAGAGACATCCTATCAAAACACCCCGAAAGTGGAAGTGGCCGACACCGTAGGCGCAGGCGACTCCTTCACAGCCGCCTTCACGGCCGCCATCCTTTCCGGCGAGGCCGTCCGCGAAGCACACCGCCTCGCAGTAGACGTTTCGGCTTACGTATGTACGCAAAAAGGAGCCATGCCCCTGCTCCCCGGTACATTCACGAAACGGATATAAAAATATCATCTTCACGCATTACACATACATTGCCATGTATGCCAACAAAAGGACATTCTATGAAAGAAGCAAACAAAATAATACTTTACCAAGACGATGACGAAATAACCCGTGTGTCGGTTCGTTTTGCCGATGAGGATTTGTGGCTGACACAAAATCAGTTGGCAGACATATATTGCACCACACAGGAGAATATTTCCATGCATATAAGAAATATATATGCTGACCGAGAGCTTGATGAAAATCGAACTTATAAGAAATTCTTATTAGTTCGCCAAGAGGGTAACCGTCAGGTAAAACGCAATATAGACCACTATAACCTTGACATGGTAATCGCTTTAGGTTATCGCGTACAATCCCAAATAGCCACACGCTTCCGCCGTTGGGCAACCTTACGTTTGCATGAATACATTCAAAAAGGATTTGCCATGGATGACGAAAGATTGAAACAAGGCGGAAACCGTTATTTCCGCGAATTGTTGCAACGCATCAGAGACATCCGTAGCAGCGAACGCAACTTTTATCAGCAGGTTACGGATATTTACGCCACTGCTACGGATTATGATCCCCGTTGCGAAATGACCAAAACTTTCTTCGCCACCGTGCAGAACAAATTGCATTATGCCGTTCACGAATACACGGCAGTCGAAGTTATCTACAACCGTGTGGACAATAAAAAACCTTTTGTAGGAATGACCAACTTCAAAGGGAACTATGTAACCCGGGATGATGTAAAGATTGCCAAAAATTACTTGTCGGAAATAGAACTGCAACGCTTGAACCTACTTGTTTCCGGCTTCTTGGACTTCGCTGAATTTCAAGCATTAGAAATGAATCCTATGACAATGACAGATTGGATAGAGGCACTCGACAATCAGATTATCGCCCATAAACGTAAAGTTCTGATAGGCAAAGGCAATGTCTCACATAAACAAGCCATAGAAAAAGCTGAAAAAGAATTTGAAATTTACCGCAAACGAGAAATGGACATGTTGGAGAGCGACTTTGACAAAGAGGTGAAAAGACTAAAAGACAAGGAACAAACACAATAGAAAAAGTCAAAAATCAGCACGTATCCCAGAAAAGACATCCACAAAAATCCATAAATACCGACACAAGCCCGATGAAGAAGACTGCTTCGTGACAAGCAGTCTTCTTCATCGGGTTATTTTCTCACTCGACTTCCCACTCGAAAACACCGGCCGAATTGTCCTTTGGTAACACGACTTCCAGCTTCATGGCCGTAGTCTGCACCGGCGTGAATTCCACCGTGTTGGGCACGCCTTTTTTCGTCCCGTACGTGCCGGCTGCCGACACCGGTGTCCAACCGCCTTGTTCGTCCTTGTAATATAGTTTCCAACTTTGAGGCACGCGGCAACCTCCCCACGGCTCGTCGTCGAACCAATATACGGTGGAGGAAGACACCTTGGACGGTTTCGGGAACTCGTAAGTAATCCACTCCGTCGAGTTCTTTTTCGGCCACCAATGATAGTAGGCCATGGAACGGTCGTTCTCGTCCACCGGCACCAAGCGGTCGTTAATGGCAGACAAGGCCGTAGTCTTGTGCGAAGCATCCACACGGCTCTCCGAGGCCAGCGTAGCCGGCATGGACGGGCTTGTCGCGCTCACCTCCTGCGGCAACCATACCATCATGTTACCGGCTCCCCGGTGCGCCCAAGCATAATAAGGAATAAGCGTCAGTTCGACATCCGAAGCCGTCAGACGGCCTTCGGCATCATAGCCCAACACCTGCGCACCCGTCTTGATTTCCGTCAGGCCGCAAAGCATGTCCGGTTTCTCTACCGTCTCGAACTGCGGACGGCGGTTCACCAACACACTCATGATGTCGAAATCATTGTCGGGCCACTCGGCGCAGTACACCAACGGACCGCGCTCCACAGCCACACGCCCGCGGTCGGCCTCCACTTTGGCATGTGCTTTCACCACGCGAGGTTCCATATCGAAATGCACTTCCACCTTGTCGCCCTTCTTCCACCGGCGTTCTATCGTGAAATAACCGTCCTGCAATTCGCTTTCCACCAGTTGGCCGTTCACTTTCACACTGTATCCCAGACGCTTGCCGTCGCTGTAACGGTACAAATCGCTCGGCACGACTTGTCCGCGCACCCAACCGGGGATGCGGATTTTCATGGCAAACGCACCGGCCTTGTTCTTCTTCACGCTCACGGCCACGTCGCCATCCCAAGGATAACGGGTCTGTTGCTCCAAGACGACCCCCTTCTTGTCCACCTCAAGATTGGCTTCGTTGGACATGAACAGGTTGACATATACGTCCTTATCCTTCACGGCATATACATAACCGGGCAAGGAAGGGATGAAACGGCAAATATTGGACGGACAACAGGCACAACCGAACCAAGGCTGACGCTGATGCTGCCCCCGGCTCTCCAAGGGATTGGGATAGAAGAAACCGCCGCCGTCCAGCGAAACGCCCGAAATCAGCCCATTATATAAGGTACGTTCCAATACATCATAATATTTGGATTCCCCGTGCAGGAGAAACAAACGGTAGTTGACGTAGACGTTGCCGATGGCCGCGCACGTCTCGCAATAAGCCGACATGTTGGGCAGTTCATAATTCGCACCGAAAGCCTCGCCGTTGGCTGTAGCCCCGATACCGCCGGTGATGTAATACTTCTTGCCCACGATATTGTCCCAAATCCGGTCGATGGCATGGATGTAAGCCGTATCGCCCGTGAGGGCTGCCACATCGGCCATCCCGGCATACATGTAAGTGGCCCGCACGGCATGCCCCACGGCTTCGTCCTGCTCCACCACGGGCTTGTGCGCCTGGCTGTAAGCGTCGCGCCGAGAAGTGTGGCCGCGTTGGTCGAGGAAGAACTTCGCCTCGTCCAGATACTTCTGGTCGCCCGTCACGATATAGAGTTTGGCCAAGGCCATTTCGGCTATCTGATGGCCGGGCACACGTACCAGTTGCCCTTCCCCCGAACCAATTTCACGACACACGCAGTCGGCATAACGGATGGCAATATCCAGAAAGTTCCGTTTCCCCGTGGCTTGGTAATGCGCAATGGCACCCTCCACCATGTGGCCGAGGTTATAAAACTCGTGGCTCAAGTCCTCCACTTTTTCCCAACGTCGGCTTCCCGACCAGGCGTGCGGATGTTTGGGATTCATCGTACGGCTCGTGTACAGATAGCCGTCCGGCTCCTGTGCTGCAGCCACAATAGCCAGCACGCTGTCAATATACGCCACCAGTTTCTTGTCCGGATAGGTCTGCAACAAATAACTTGCACCTTCTATCGTTTTATACACGTCCGTATCATCAAAGGAATATCCCCCGACCTCATAATTTTCACTCGGATGAGCCGCCTTGACAAAGTTCTCATATCTGCCGGATTCTTCACATTTACTGAAGGCTAAAGGAATAGTAACCTCACGGCTAGCTTTCAAACGCTGCCCCCAAAAGGAATCCGTCACCTTGACGGACGTGAAAGGTACGGGAGAAAAAGGATAACCGTGGCGCACATCTTGTGCCTGCGTATTTCCCCACAAGGAAAATACAAAAATAGCAGTCAGCAATTTTTTCTTCATGGTAGGTAAAAAATAAAAATATTGATTTCACGGCAAAGTTAACAAAACTAATTATCTTTGCAGCATGAAACAAGAACTGAAAGAAAACGGAGGATTACCGGCACATATACTCTGGACACTTGCTATCGTAGCTGGC
>ERZ773188.1474-NODE-1474-length-25961-cov-12.105767_pt1 | contig 25961 bp, 29 predicted proteins | sample MGYA00581011_ERZ773188 | MGnify/ENA primary metagenome ERZ773188 (study PRJEB29015, sample SAMEA2737798) | human gut metagenome | biome: human gut; feature: human-associated habitat; material: faeces | place: China | collected 2012 ...
ACCGAGGCTATCGAGCTTCTGGAGAAAAACAACGACAAATTCGATTACAAAGTATACTGGGGATGCGATCTGCAGACCGAGCATGAGCGTTATCTGACCGAGCAGATCTTCAAGAGACCGGTTTTCGTTACCGATTATCCGAAGGAGATCAAAGCGTTCTACATGAAGCTGAACGATGACAACAAGACCGTTGCCGCTATGGACTGTCTGGTTCCTGGCATCGGAGAGATCATCGGCGGAAGCCAGCGTGAGGACGACTACGAGAAACTGCTTGGCCGTATGAAAGAGCTGGGACTTGCTGAGGAAGATTACGGATTCTATCTGGACCTCAGAAAATATGGTTCTACCCACCATGCAGGATTCGGACTGGGATTTGAAAGATGCGTCATGTATCTGACCGGAATGGGCAATATCCGCGACGTCATCCCGTTCCCGAGAACAGTAAACAACTGCGAGCTGTAATTACGAAAAGTGATATAGAAACTTAAAAAATACGGATGCCGGGTGCAGTGGAATCCAATGTGGATTTGGTGCACCTGACGTCCGTATTGTAGTAATAGAGAAAATGAATCCAGAAAGGGGTATGCGCCTATGCGGTTTATTCATATTGCGGATGTGCATCTCGGCATGCAGCCGGATGCGGGATTTCCCTGGAGCGAGGAGCGCGGGGAGGCCATCTGGGAGAGCTTCCGGCGGATCATCCGCCTGGCCGGTCGGGAAAAGACGGACTTTCTGCTGATCGCGGGAGATCTGTTTCAGTGCCAGCCGCTTCTGCGGGAACTGAAAGAGGTTAATGATCTCTTTGCTTCCATCCCGGAGACGATCGTCGTGCTGATTGCCGGAAACCACGATTATGTGAAGCGGGAGAGCTTTTACCGCGGTTTCGACTGGGCAGACAACGTGGTAATGCTCCTGTCGCCGGAGCCGGAGTGTGTTGAAGTCCCGGAGAAGAAGACGGCGGTGTACGGATGCAGTTACGACAAAAAAGAGATTCTGGAAAACCGGCTGGACGGCGTGCGGCCGGAGGGAAAAATGAAATATCATCTGCTGCTCGCGCACGGCGGCGATGCCCGCCACATGCCGTGGAATCCGGGCCGCATGGCGCAGGCTGAGTTTGATTATATTGCGTGCGGGCACATTCATAAGCCGGGGATTCTTATTCCCGACAAAATGGCATACGCAGGCGCACTCGAACCGACGGATGAGACGCAGTTGGGGCCGCACGGCTACATCCGCGGAACGGTGGACGAGCACGGCATGCGGATTCAGTTTGTGCCGTTTGCCAGATATGAGTACGAAGATCTGGTGTTGAACGTGACGGAGGATCTGACACAGTATGCGCTGGAGACGAAGCTGAAACAGGAGCTGGCGCTGCGGGAGGATGGGAAGATTCGAAAAATTATCCGCCTGAAACTTGTGGGACACCGTGCCGCCGAGCTGGAATTTTCTCCGAAACGGCTGCTGGACTGCGGCAGAGTCATCTCCGTGGAGGATGAAACACGTCCGGCATACGATCTGGAACAGCTGAAGAAAACGTATGGCGCTAGTCTGATCAGCGCCTATATTGAAGCATTTGAAACAAAGACGGATGCGCAGTCACAGAAGGCGCTCGACTATGGTCTCGAGGCGCTGCTGGCGGCACGCAGGAACGGCTGAAAAAAAGATTGCGGGAGGCGTAGAAGATGAAAATAGAAAAACTGGAAATCCGCAATTTTGGAAAAATGCAGAACCGCACACTGGAATTTTCCGATGGGATTCAGCTCATCAGCGGGGAAAATGAGAGCGGAAAATCGACCGTCCATACCTTCATCCGCAGCATGCTGTTCGGCATGACACGCGGCCGGGGGCGGGCGGCAAAAAATGATGTCTACAGTCGTTATGAGCCATGGGAAAATCCGGCATACTATGCGGGAGAGATGGTGCTTGAAAGCGGCGGCAAACGGTTCCGTCTGACACGGAATTTCGGGCGGCAGAACGCCAATGCAAAGCTGGTGTGCCTGACGGACGGCGAGGTGCTCTCCGTGGAGGACGGCGATCTTTCCATGCTGCTCGGCGGTGTCAGTGAGATTGTGTATGATAATACGGCTTCGATCGGGCAGTTAAAAGGAAGAACCGAGGAAGGGCTTGCGGATGAGCTGCGGAACTATATGGCAAATTACCAGGGGAGCAGCGATGGAGAGCTCGATGTGGCGGCGGCGCTGGATCTGCTGAAGCAGAAGAGAAAGCGCCTGGAGCAGGAACAGAAAAAGACGCTGGCGGGACTGGAAAAACGGAAGGAAGAACTTGAGACGAAAATTTCCGTTTTTACGGAGGAGTGCCGTCAGAGCGAGGAGAATCTGCAGCAGGCGAAAGAGCAGATGAAGCGGGATATTTATCAGAAGGATGTGCCGATCGAACGGGTGCGGAAGATGAAAAAAGAATCTCGGAAGAGCCGCAAATGGGGTGCCGCGTGCGTGGCGCTGGCTGGATTTCTCTTGTTCTTATGCATTCTGCAGTTCTTCCATATTGATTCGCTGCTGACGAGAACGGGACTCGGGCTTGCGATTGCGGCGCTCTTGTATCTGGCGTACAGTCTGTTCCGTCACCGGAAAACGGAGGTCGAGCAGGTCGTGACGGAGCCGGAGGAGCAGGCGATCCGCCGCCAGCAGTGGAATGTGGACCGCCTGAAGCAGGAGCTGGGGCAGAAACAGACGGTGCTGTCGAACTTGCAGAGTGAATACGAAGAGCTCTGCATTTCCATGACGGAAAAAGATCATCTGCAGGAAGAACTCGATGCGCTTTCCATGGCGGGGGAGACGATCCAGAGTCTCTCCGTACAGATGCAGAGCCGGATCGGCGACCGCTTAAAACAGCAGATGTCAAAAACGCTGTCATCGCTGACGAATGGCCGCTATCTGCAGGTGAATATGGATGAGAATCTGCGGATCGGCCTTCACACCGCAGACGAATATGTGCCGCTTGAACAGGTCAGCCGCGGCACGATCGAGCAGGCGTACTTTGCGCTCCGCATGGCGGCGATGGATGTGCTCTGCGGCGAGGAGGAGCTGCCGGTGATTCTCGATGAATCGTTTGCGTTTTACGATGAAAACCGGCTGAAAGAAACTTTGAAATGGCTGGCGGAAAACCGGACGCAGGTGCTGCTCTTTACGTGTCAGAAGCGGGAGGAGGAAGCACTCTCGGAGATGGGAATTCCGTACCGGAAAATTGTGCTTTAAGTAATGCGGCTCGCAGAGAATCGGTGAGTTGTGGTTTGGAAATAAAGGAGAATAAAAGTTATGCTGACAATAGGATGTCATTTATCATCGTCCAAAGGATATCTTGCCATGGGAAAAGAGGCGGTGTCCATCGGGGCGAATACCTTTCAGTTTTTTACAAGAAACCCGAGAGGAAGCAAGGCGAAAGCCATCGACGAGGCGGATGTCGCAGCGTTTCTTTCTTACAGTAAGGAGCATGGAATCGAGCGCATTTTGGCACATGCGCCGTACACGCTGAATCCGTGCTCGAAGGATGCGCACACGAGAGAGTTTGCATGGATGACGATGGCGGATGATCTGAAACGGATGGAGTATACGCCGGGAAACTGCTACAATTTCCACCCGGGCAGCCATACCGGACAGGGGGCGGAAGAGGGAATCCGTCTGATTTCGGAGATGCTGAATGAAATTTTAAAACCGGAGCAGACGACCACGGTGCTGCTCGAGACGATGGCAGGAAAAGGAACCGAAGTCGGCCGCTCGTTTGAGGAGCTGGCGGCGATTCTGGAGCGCGTGGAATTAAAAGACCACATGGGTGTCTGCCTGGATACGTGCCATGTGTACGATGCGGGATACGATATTGTGGATCACCTCGATGATGTGCTTGAGAGGTTCGACCGCGTGGTAGGACTTTCGAAGCTGAAAGCGGTTCATCTGAACGACAGCAAGAATCCGTTTGAGAGCCATAAGGACCGCCATGAGAAGATCGGCGAGGGATCGCTGGGACTTGCGGCATTTGAGCGGATTGTGACACATCCGGCGCTGGCGGGACTGCCGTTCTATCTGGAAACACCGAATGAGCTGGATGGATATGCAAAAGAGATCGCGCTGCTGCGCGGGTTTGCGAAATAGAGGAAGAAGGTAAGAGAAAGTGGAAAACACGAGAGAGAAGAATAAAAGATCTGACGGAAGAAAAAAGACGTATTTCGACAGGGAAAATAAAAAGAAAGCCGTTCGTACCGAGAAAACAAAGAGCGTGGCACCGGAAAAAGGAAAGCAGAAAAAGAGTTCATCATCGTCGAAATGTCCTTATCAGAAAAAATGCGGCGGATGCACATATCTGAACCTCTCCTACGAAGAGCAGCTCGCGAAAAAAGAGCAGTTCCTGAAGAAGACTCTGAAGGGCATCGTCCCGGTCAAAGGCATGGTTGGCATGGAAAATCCTTATCATTACCGGAATAAAGTCAATTCCGCCTTTGCACGCAAAAAAGACGGAACGATCATATCCGGCATTTATGAAAAGGGCACACACAAAGTGGTCCCGGTCGATGAGTGCCTGCTCGAGGATCAGCGTGCCGATGCCATCATCCGCGATATCCGCAGTCTGCTGAAGAGCTTCAAAATCATGATCTACAACGAGGATAGCGGCTACGGCCTCCTGCGCCACGTCATGGTGCGCACCGGCTTTGCTTCCGGCGAGATCATGGTCGTCCTCGTCTGCGTATCACCAGTCTTCCCGTCAAAAAACAACTTCGTAAAGGCCCTGCGCAAACTCCACCCGGAGATCACCACGATCGTACTGAACGTCAACGACCGCACCGACAGCATGGTACTCGGAAAACGCGACATTGTCCTCTTCGGACGCGGTTACATCGAGGATGAACTCTGCGGCTGCACCTTCCGCATCTCCCCGCAGTCCTTCTACCAGGTCAACCCGGTTCAGACGAAAAACCTGTACGAAAAAGCCATCTCCCTGGCCGGTCTCACCGGAAACGAACGCGTCATGGACGCCTACTGCGGAATCGGAACCATCGGCCTCATCGCATCCCGCGATGCCAGAGAAGTCATCAGCGTCGAACTGAACCCGGACGCCGTCCGCGATGCCGTAACAAACGCCAAACGAAACCAAATCAAAAACGTCTCCTTCTACCAGAACGACGCCGGCGCCTTCATGGTCTCCATGGCCGAAAAAGGCGAAAAAGCCGATGTCGTCTTCATGGACCCGCCAAGAGCCGGCAGTGATGAAGCCTTTCTGTCCTCTGTCGTAACCCTTTCACCGAAAAAAGTGGTCTACGTCTCCTGCAATCCGGAGACATTGGCGAGAGACCTGCGGTATCTGACGAAACACGGATATAAGGCAGAAGAGGCATGGGGGTATGATATGTTCGCGTGGTCGGAGCATGTGGAAAGTATCGTGTTGCTTTCCAAACTTAAATCAAATAAGTTGAAGCATATCAATGTGGAATTAGAGATGGATGAGCTTGATTTGATGGCGGCGGAGAGTAAAGCGACCTATGAGGAAGTCAAGGATTATGTTTCTAAAGCAAAGCGGATTGAAAGTTAGCAACTTGTATATCGCACAGGTGAAGCAGAAATGCGGCATTATTGAGAGGGCAAATTATAACCTGTCAAAATTGGAAAACTCTAGACAGCCGAAGTGTCCGCCAGGGAAAGAAGCGGCTATAAGGGAGGCACTGGAACATTTTCGGATGATATGACGATATCGTAGAAATAGGAGAATCCTTTTTCTTTGACTTGGTTCTTTAAGTCCCTTTGTTAGTTTTGGTTAGTGGGACATAATTTTACATTTGAAGAAACGTGAATACGTATCGGAAGATAGATAGAGAGTTCAAACAGATACGAAGGAGTTTTGTTCATAAATGATAGAAAAAAATAAGATTTTAGAATCATGGATAATGGTGGAACATTTATCGGAGGGAGACATCGGTTTGAATGATAAGGCTATTCTCACTCTGAATGATTTGCAGGAACAGGATTTCTATTCTCTGTTTCTGCATAAAATTGAGAAAAAGAAATGGAATCGACGGCAAAAAGGAGGAGTCGTTGTCTATTTTGATATTTTTAAATTTCAGGAAGTTGTGGACATACTTCATGCAGAGTATGGTTTGGAAGCGACGGATGAGGATATTCGTTTCGGAGACAAGTTCAGTTTTGCGCTGTATTTCGATAAGAATCTTAATTTTCTGGAGGATATGACATTCTTTACAGAAAGTGCTTACATACGGAAATTCAAAAAAGTTCCCTATGAGAAAGAGTTTCGGGAATTTGAGAAAGATTTTAAAAATCAGCTTGCTCAGGATTTTGATGAGACAGCAGGGGATTCGGCGAAGTTTAATGCTGCGATGCAAAAGGAACTCCTGCGACATGAGGTTAATATAATAAATTGCCGGATGAAGATTTTGGGAAATATCGAGACTGAAGCGACGAATCTGCATTCTTTTTTCATCGATGATCTGGAAAAAGCAAAAAAAATCGAAACGGTTAATTTGAATGCTTATTTGTATGGAAATAAAAAGGAACGCATGAACCTTGACAGCAAAAAAGATTCAGTGAATTTTCATCCGCATCTGTTTGAACAAATTCTGCAGCCGAAGAATTATCCCCTGGGAAGGTTTCCAAGCAATACGACATATGCGCTTTCTCTGATGCAGCAAGTTGCGGTAAACTTATCCATCGGCTTTGACAACAATCAGATGAGAAGTGTCAACGGTCCGCCTGGAACCGGAAAAACGACGCTTTTGAAGGACATATTTGCGCAGTTAGTGGTACAGCAGGCGTATAGTATTGCGAAACTTTCGGACCATTTTATCAAAGGAACAGAGAAAACAATTTATTTTAATCATGCATCGATTGGAGAGATCCCGGAACATATTATCGAAAATAATATCGTGGTTGCAAGTTCGAATAATGGTGCGGTTCAAAATATTGTGAACGAACTTCCGTTGAGTAAGGAGATTGACAATTTTCTAATCAATGAACTGAAAGAAGCGGACTATTTTTGTGAGATATCGAATGCGAAGGTGTCGGTAGAGTGGCTGGAAGATGAGAACGGGAAGAAAAGAGAGGAACTGGTAAAAGAATCTGTTCCGGGAGAAGAAAAGTTTTGGGGAGTATTTTCACTTGAAGGTGGAAAAGCGAATAATATGAGCAATATCCTCACGAACATGAAGCATATCCACAAATATTTGGAAGAAGATTATCTGCCGAATCAAGGTATATATAAACAATTTCTGAGTCATTATGAGGAAGTAAAAGCGATTCGAACAAAAAGGCAGGAATTTGCAGATAGCGTTCGGATGTATCAGGAATATACTCAAAAGATGGAACAGGTTCGTGGCAGCTATCAAGAAAAATTAGAGAAGAAAGAGCATGAATTGTGCGTAGAACTTAAGAAGCTTGCAGAAAATAAACAGGAATGCGGGCAGCAGTTGGAACAGTTACATCTCAGTTTGAAAGAGGTACAAAACAGGGCAGAAGCTGTCCGAAAAAATATGGACAGTATGAACCAGTGCCTTCAAGTACACAAGGAGCAACGTCCTTGCTTCTTTGCGGGAAAGAAAAAGAAAGAGGAATATAGGAGCAGATTAAATGAGATTACGGATCAGTTAGTAAAATTAAATGATGAAGATATAGAATGCAGGGAACAGGAGAAAAAAATTAATGAAAATATTCATTTGCGGCAAACAAGGCTGAGTAAAAGTAATGAAAAACAGGAGAAGCTTAAGCAGGAGTTTAACAGTTGGAAGACGGTGGAAACAGGTAAAATTTCAAATTTGGAGAAAAGAGTCCGCGAATATGAAAATATAAAAAACGACAGTAAGACAGAACCGCTGAATATGAATCAGGAGTATGAAGATTTACAGATATCAAACCCGTGGTTTGACGAAGCGTATCGTGTCGCACAGTCAAAATTGTTTGTTATGGCATTACGTATTCGAAAACAATTTCTTTATGAGAACAGAAAAAATGTAAAGGCGGCCATTATCGTCTGGGATCAGCAGGAGAAGTATTTGGATCGAAAGCATGTGATTGAGGCGGCATGGAACTGGATTAATATGACAATTCCGGTGATTAGTTCTACGTTTGCCAGTTTTTCGCGTATGTGCAAAAATCTTGGAGCTGAGACACTGGGGCATCTTTTTATCGATGAAGCAGGACAGGCGCTGCCACAGGCGGCTGTCGGTGCAATCTATCGCAGCAGGCATGTAATGGTGGTCGGTGATCCGTTGCAGATTAAACCGGTTCTTACGTTGGATTCTAATACCCTATATATGTTGGGGGAGCATTTTGGAGTGACAGAAAAATATTTATCTGCATCTGCATCCGCACAGATTTTAGCAGATGCGGCAAGTCAATACGGGTTTTATCGAAAACAGGACAAGGCGGAGGATTCATGGGTTGGAATTCCGCTATGGGTGCATAGAAGATGTCGGTATCCGATGTTTACAATTTCGAACATGATTTCCTATGACGGATTTATGGTGCAGGGAATGGAAAAGTACGGAAAAACAGACTGGTTTGATGTTGGTGGAACGGCGAACAATAAATATGTCGAGGAACAGGGAGAATTCCTTTTGCATAAGCTCAAGGAGATGATAGATAAAAATCCGAAAATCTTAGATAAAAAAGAAAAAGATGTGGTTTATGTAATTACACCGTTTTCCAATGTGGCATATCAGCTTTCTCAGAAATTACGGAAAATTCACTTTACCCGATATGATGAACAGGGAAAACCGACAAATGTCGGAACTGTCCATACGTTTCAGGGGAAAGAGGCTCCAATCGTATTTTTTGTACTCGGTGCCGACAGGCAGAGCAGCGGGGCGGCACGCTGGGCAGTAACCGAAGCGAACATAATGAATGTTGCGGCGACGAGGGCCAAAGAGGAGTTTTATATTATTAGTGATAGGAAATTGTATCTTGGGCTTGGATGTGATGTTGCAACAGATACAGATCGGATTATCAGAGAATATAAAAATCAGTATCTTGTGGATGATCATGCACACAAGAATGAGTTGCGCATGCAGGATGACGAGACACGGACACTCATTATTGATGCGGATTTTAGACGCATTACAGGAACGGTTAAATATGTTGGAAAGGGAACAGAAAGTTTTTATGCCTATGTAGTTGGTGCTGATGGAAAAGAATATTCCATTACCGAAAGTATTTATTCTAAGACAGAGAGTGCAATAGAAGTGATTCAAAAGGGTAAAAAAATATCTTTTATTCCAAGAGAAGGGAATAAGAAACTATTTGCTACAGAGGTGAAGATAGATGTTTAATTAAGAGAGAGGTTATCGGGAATTTAATGGAACGGTAAAGGGAGGGGGAAAAGATGGAGGATCAAAGAGACAATCCTAATATTATTGGGAGTGAAATCATCATATATCAAACGGAAGATGGATATACAAAAATTGACGTTAAATTTGAAGACGAGACCGTTTGGCTTACACAGGCACAATTATGTGAGTTGTATCAGACAAGTAAATCTAATATCAGCGAGCATATCAAGCATATTTTTGAAGAGGAAGAATTGGATGAAGAGTCAGTTGTTCGGAAATTCCGAACAACTGCAGCTGATGGAAAAAACTATAATACAATTCATTATAATCTTGATATGATTATTTCTCTTGGATATAGAGTGAAATCCAAGATTGCTACAAATTTCCGTCGGTGGGCTGCTGAACGATTAAAAGAGTACATGATAAAAGGCTTTACAATGGATGATGAACGGCTAAAAAATCTGGGTGGGGGTAATTATTGGAAAGAGTTATTAGACCGTATTCGGGATATTCGCTCATCTGAAAAAGTGATGTACCGACAGGTACTTGACCTTTATGCAACAAGTGTTGATTATGATCCCAAGAGTAGTGAATCCATTGCATTTTTTAAAATGGTACAAAATAAATTACACTATGCAGCACATGGACATACAGCAGCAGAAGTTATATACGAGCGTGCGGACGCCAGTCAGCCTTTTATGGGATTAAAAAGTTTTTCTGGTGATTTTCCTGTATTGAAAGATATCAGTATTGCCAAAAAATATCTCAATGATGAAGAGTTAAAGATCCTAAATAATATTGTATCGGGATATTTTGATTTTGCGGAGATTCAAGCTATGCGTCACAATCCCATGCATATGGAAGATTATGTGGAACACCTTGATAATGTTTTGAAAACTACAGATGAAAAAGTGTTGCAAGGAGCCGGAACGATTAGTCATGCACAGGCAATTGAAAAAGCAACAGAAGAATATCGGAAATATCAGGTGCAGAACTTATCGCCGGTTGAAGAAGAATATTTGGAAAGCATTAAAAATATTCACAGTACAGTAAAGAAAAACAGTAAGAATTAATTTTCATAAAAGAGATTTTTAGAAGTTGGTAAAAATACGAGTTTGGACAATGATGAGTATGTCGAGACGGTCTGTTTGCTGTCAAGAAAATAAAATCAAGTACTGAAAAGTAGCGTATTTCCGAGCTTTTTGTAAGGTTGGTATCATCAGAGAAGCCTTGCGGAAAGCTCGGTTTTATTATATGGAAACATATCTATTTTTTGGTCTGATTGGAGAAAAAGTGGATGGCCGGAAAATTGCGGTAGGGTTTAGGCTGTGGATTAGATGTTAGCTTTTCCGGATTTGGTTCATTGTAAATCAGTCGATACAGCGGATGTTTGATAGTTTTTTCCTTGCCACTGGTACCGGTGTATTGATATACATGGACTGGCAGACCAGCAATAGATTCAGAAAGAATCCCATAGGTCATCACTTCCTTTTAAAAATGGGTATAAGAAAAGCACCTCTGAAGAGATGCTTTCTTAAAAATTTCTTTTTTATTCTGAAATCAACCAATCAATCAAGTTGATGGGTTTAATACCATCATAGGAAGAATCCATTCCGGTATTTAAGGATAGAATTATTTTTTCGTAGTTATCGCTGATTTTCTGGAGTGGTGGTAATTCTCGCTTGCGAACATCTTTGCTGGTCATGGTCTCTGTGACCTGAACATAAAGTTTGTCATCTACTTTTGTTGCGATAAAATCCACTTCGGAATTATCCACTTTACCAATAGAGACATCATAGCCTCTACGTAGCAGTTCAAAGTAAACAACATTTTCTATTGCATGTCCGCTATCACGATCCCTGAATCCAAGCAGATAGTTTCTAAGTCCGATATCAACGATGTAATACTTTCCAAGAGTATGTAAGAATTCCTTTCCTTTAATATCAAATCTCTTGATGTCATAGAAGAAGTATGCTTCCAGTAGCGCATTCACATAGGCCTGAACAGTGTGAGCGCTTGGAGTTCATAGTGTTCGCCGGTTTTATCAAATGCTTGCCTGCGTGTGCCACCTAACGCACTTTTGGTTTCTCTTATTTCAAAATCATGGAATGTTATAATCTTATTCAAGTTTATGCACTGAAATGCAGAAACTATTAAAATTTGACAATTTTTGCATTTTACAAGAAGAGAATGCCTCTATCATCGTAGACAGAAGCACCGGTATTATTTCCACAGCGGATAGCACGGTCGAGCTCATGATGGGGAGATTATTTGATGAATTATGTGCTAATATTCTGCAATTCTACTGCTAGTCGATTGATTTATGCACGCTCTCATTATAATATGTGTGCAGGAGGTGGATATATGTATCAGATTAGTAATGAAAAATTTGGTTTATTTGTAACCGAATTAAGAAAGGAAAAGAATTTAACTCAAAAGGATTTGGCTGAAAAATTATATGTATCAGATAAAACAGTTAGCAAATGGGAACGTGGTCTTAGTATGCCCAATGTCGTATTACTCATACCAATAGCTGATATATTAGATGTTACCGTTACAGAATTGTTACGTGGAGAAAAAATAGATACACAGAAAAATATTGATACAAAAGAAGTCGAGGAATTGGTAGTAGGCTCTCTCGATATGGCTGTTAGGAATTCTATTCATCAGCATAGAAAAAACTGGATATTAGCATATTTGCTATGCTTTTTAATATCTATTACAGAAATTATTATGTTAGTCGTATCTGGGAATTCAATAGCTGAGATGAAAGATGATATATTGCTGGTTACAGGGTTAATGCTTTTATTTGGTGCATGGTTTTGTTTCTTTGCCAAAGACATATTACCAACATATTATGATGCAAACAAGATAAATTATGTTTCACAAGGAATTTTTAGAATACATCTAGTTGGTTTATCCTTTAACAACGGAAATTGGATGTACATCTGCACAACTTTAAAAATATGGACACTTGCAACGGTTGTTCTATATCCTCTTGCAGGTATTATAATAATCAATTGTTTCAATATAGCTTTATGGGATATTTTGAATAAAATTTTCTTAATTATGATATTAGGTGGTATGGTAGTTTCGATTTACATTATCGGGAAAAAATACGAATAATTAAATTACCTGTTATCGTTGTGGATATTACTAATTTACAACATTCTTCATGGGAAATAAGAAATGATGCAGAAGAGATTGTGTTAAGCGAATTAGCATACATTTAGAACGTGGAAAGCTCCTTCGGGAGCTTTTTTCTGGTTTTTGCTGGGTATCAAGAAAGTATATAGAAAATGCATTAATCATATGGTATGATTTGAACAGAAGATAGAATCTTAGGAAGCAAGAAGATTTTTGAGGAATGTAACTTAGAAGTTATAGAATTAAGTTAATCGTGCCATATGGCTTGATTATAAACGCAAAGATAAAAACGCAACGTACATCTTTGATGTGCCAGAGCCGGTAGGTAGCCCGGCCGTCCTATATAAATAGGGTAAGTAACCTGCCCCTCCGGGTTGTCCATTCTTTGTTCAATCAATTTTAGGAGGGATTCTTATGGACAAAGTAAATGGAAAGCTGACAGTATTTTTTGAAGAGCCGTTTTGGGTGGGAATCTTTGAACGCATCGAAGATGGTAAACTATCTGTGGCAAAGGTAACATTTGGTGCAGAGCCAAAAGATTATGAAGTACAGGAATATATTCAAAAGTGCTATTTCAGTTTGAAATTCAGTTCGGTTGTTGAAACTGTTGTAAAGGATATCAAAAGAAATCCGAAACGGATGCAGCGGGAAGCAAAGAAGCAGATGCTGGAAATAGGCATTGGTACAAAATCGCAACAGGCGTTGAAATTACAGCAGGAACAGAACAAGCAGGAACGCAAAGAGAAAAGACGCAAGAAAAAAGAGGCAGAAGAGCAGCGAATGTTTGAACTGAAACAGCGAAAGAAAAGAGAAAAGCATAAGGGACATTAAAGTCCCTTGGCCTTTTACTCAAATCGAAAAGTGTTGAATAAAGCTTTCGGGAGGTGTTTCTATGAAGAAAAAAGTACTTGCAATTATGTTAGTCGCCATGTCAATCATGTTGATTTCAGCGTGCGGAAAAAAAGAAAAATTGTACGAAATTCCTGATTTATCGCAGTATAAGACAGATTATGTAGGAGATTCTTCAAATGTTATAAATATTGTAAGCGGTCAAGAGTATCCAGAGGGATACTCATATGACAGTATAGAGATACAGTCTGAAACAGAGCCTTATGGATTAACAGTTTTTCTAAAAGATGAGCCGTCGGCAGTCAAACTTGAAGATGAATTGCAGGTTAATGCAGATATGACATTTGACTTGATTGGTAATTTGGGAACAATTGATTATAAAACAGCAGATAGCAAAGAAATTATTGCATCATATGAACGGTGATATATTTTTAGTCAACTTTTAGACAATTTGAAGAACGGAATATAAAAAGGCGTATGGAAGTTTTAAATCCATACGCTTTTTTGAAAAAAACTCATTTTTGAACAAGAGATTTGTAAGAACATATTATCTATTCAAAGACGGTTACAATTCCATATCATGTGATTTTTTCTTAGATTGAGCAGGCTGATTTCGCCGTATTTCCCGTTTCCTCTGATATTTCAGTTCCCATGCACGATGGGAGAAGACATCAGGATCTTCCACATTGAGATAATCCACTTCATTGGTTGCAATATCACGACGGTGATAGTCATAATATTTATCGAACGTACCTTTGAGTTGCTCTATCAGCTTGTCCCGAAAATCAGGACGTATCTGGATTCGGGTATCCAACAATTCTGTGTATTGTTCCGGATCAGGATGAAATTTTTCTTCTCGGAAAGCAGCGGCGTCTTTTTTAAGCTGCTTTTTAAGGGAGAAGTCCTGAGAATCCAGGATATCAAGATTGTTATTCATCTGGTCATATTTCTTGGATAGATTAGTCATATCTTTATCAGTGGAGCATTGTGCCTGGAAGATTAGTTGCTCTTTCCTTGATTTCAGTTCTTCAATTTCTTCGGTAACAGTGGTAAGCTGTTGATTCAATTTTATATGCTGGATGGGATTCAAAATACTGGTTTTATCCTTTTGTACATTCAGTTCTTTCCGTTCCGTAACTTTAGCTTTGAGTTTCTTTTTAACTGTGTTGTATCTAAATTTTAATGAAACACCGCAGCCAAGTCTCCGGGAACTAGAGAAAATGATAAAAGAAATAGAAGTTTCGGAGATAAACGAAAAAGATAATTCGGAAGAAATGGAACGAGAACAATATATAAATGATAATAGTAGAGAAAATTGGGATTTGTCAGGAGATATTCTGGATTGTTTTAAGAGATATTCTAATGAATTATCGGTAGAAGAACAGGAAGAAATCATGAAGGGTATTGAAGATGGGCTTACAGATAAGAAAAAATGAGACAATATCGTAGAGTTTTAGCAGCCAAAAGAATAAACAGTAAGCAAATTCATCAAGCCTACCGTGACTAAAAGGTTAGGATTGAATTTTAGTCACGGTAGGTGATGGAACAAGACATATGATCAAATTAGCGATTTGTTTACTTATTTGATTTTAAAATGTTTATCTATTAGAATGTGTATTTTGCTTAAAAATGATAGAAGATTTCACAATTTTATAAGAATCTCGGTATTTTCTATATTTTTCTGCATTTAAATATCCAAGATTTTTAATAATTTTCTTGTCTTTTTTAAAAACAGACTGATTGGTTCGATCTGTACCTTTGGCACTGTGACAATTAAAATATTCATGGGTAATAGCTTTTCCATTCTTTATAGTATATAAAGAAGAAAAATCAGAACCTCCGTTGCAAAGATAATATTTTCCCTTCTTTTTTTCAAGCTGATAAAACGTCCACCATAATTTTGAAAAGGCTCCATCTGTTTAATATGGTTGTCTGAAAAGGTGTATACTTTGCAATTATTAAAATATGTTTTGCCATTAACAGCTTCTTTTTTCCCTGTCCCAATGATTAAAACAGGGGTATTTTTATTTCCGATATTTACAATGTGAAAATATTTATTTTTCTCTCTGTTCTTATATAAAAATTGTTGATATGCTTTTTTAGATGACTGAGTTTTATTTTGGGCGGCATGTGCTGGTACTGTGTTAAAAAGTAATAGTGTCAAGATAAACAAAAATGGTATAAATTTTTTTGATTTCATAATAACCTCCTAGATATAAATAAAGATTTTATTATATTAGTTACCAGGTTACAAATTGGGCGTTATTAATTGCTCTTTTTAATTGTGTTTGATAGATTACAGATTCTTCACCAGTATTAATATTTATTTTGCATAAATTACTGCTAGAATCTTCTCCTATATAATTTGTCGTTATATAATATAGTTCACTATTACTCAAACCGACAAAATCTCCAATTTTTTCATTGTTATTGATGTTAATTGCTCTTTCTGTACCTGTTTTAAGATTTTTTATGTAAGTTGTATAAGTGGGATGAAATATCTGATTCCTAATACACTTTTATAAGAAAAATATGTTAAGAAGTATGGGATATTTGTGGATAAAAGAACATACGTATGGTATACTAAATCAATAATATTGTTATTTTAAGGAGGGGGATAGATTTGGATAAGATATATGCTGCAATCGACTTAAAATCATTTTATGCATCAGTGGAATGTGTGGAAAGAGGATTAGACCCTCTCACAACGAATCTTGTTGTTGCCGATAAGAGCCGTACTGAAAAGACCATATGTCTTGCCGTTTCTCCTTCTTTAAAAAAATATGGTATTCCAGGACGTCCTCGCTTATTTGAAGTAATACAGAAAGTGAAGAGGATTAATAAGGAAAGACAGGAATCTGCTCCGGGGCATAAATTCATAGGACAATCTTTTCATTCAGATAAATTAAGTGATCCTTCGGTTGCACTGGCATATATTGCAGCACCTCCGAGGATGTCATTGTATATGAAATATAGTACACAAATATATCAGATCTACCTTCGGTATTTTGCTCCAGAAGATATTCATGTATATTCGATTGATGAGGTTTTTATTGATTTGACAGGATACTTAACAAATTATCAGATGGGGGCAAAAGAATTAATTTCCAAAGTGATACAGGATGTATTAAAAGAAACAGGGATTACAGCTACTGCAGGGATAGGTACGAATCTATATCTTGCAAAGATTGCAATGGACATTATGGCAAAGCATGTGCCAGCAGATGAGTATGGGGTGAGAATTGCTTATCTTGATGAGATAACATATCGAAAGAAATTATGGGAACATCAGCCGATTACAGATTTCTGGAGGGTAGGGAAAGGCTATGCCAAAAAGCTTGCTGCATATCAGATTTACACGATGGGAGACATTGCTAGATGCTCTGTTGGAAAAGAAAAGGCATATCATAATGAGGAATTACTTTATAAACTATTTGGGATTAATGCTGAGTTATTGATTGACCATGCCTGGGGATATGAACCTTGCACGATTGCAGATATAAAAGTATATAAACCAGAAGCAAAAAGTATCGGTTCCGGACAGGTATTATCTTCTGCTTATTCATCAGAAAAAGCAAAGATTGTAGTTTTAGAAATGGCGGAACAGATTGCATTTGATCTTTTTGAACAGAAGCTTGTTTCAAAGCAATTTGTCCTCACAATAGGCTATGATAGGGATAATCTACAAGTACAGAAATACAGTGGGAAGGTTGCAACAGACCGTTATGGACGAAAAATCCCCAAACACGCACATGGTACGATTAATCTGGATACACCGACTTCTTCACTAAAAGAAATTACAACTGCGGTTTCTAGTCTTTACGACAGGATAATTGATAAGGAACTCCTTATCCGGCGGCTCACATTATCTGCTACTAAAGTTATGCCAAAAGAGGGACAGGTATATCAGCAGTTAGATCTGTTTACTGATTATGAAGCATTAAAGAAAGAACAGGAAAAGGAACGTAGATTACAAAAATCTATTCTTGATATTAAGAAAAAATACGGAAAAAATGCAGTTTTGCGAGGGTTAAGTTACGAAGAAGGTGCAACAACAAGAACAAGAAATGGACAGATAGGAGGGCATAAAGCATAATGGGAAAGTATGACGATATTATCAATCTTCCGCATCATGTATCAAAAAAACACCCCCAGATGCCTATTGCAGACAGGGCAGCTCAGTTTGCTCCATTTGCAGCTTTAACTGGATATGGAGAACAGATTAAAGAAACTGCTAGAACTACGGAAGAATTTCATCAGGTATCAGGACGAGAAAAAGAAGAGCTAGATCAGAAATTACAGATATTACAGCAAACCCAATATAAACATCCTCTAATTTCCATATATTATTTTGCACCAGATGCCCGAAAACAAGGTGGACATTATAATAAAACAACAGGATGTGTAAAAAAGATAGATGTAATAAATGAGAAGCTTATGATGATAGATGGAAATGAAATTGCATTTAAACATATAAAAGAAATACAGGGTGATTTTTTTCTTTCAATTATGGAAAGTGAAAACATTACATGAAGCCAGAATATTTTTCAAATACACTCTAATCCGAACAAAAGCCAGCTTTATGTGGATAAAAATGAAAATGAATAAATCAGTATTACAAAGGGGGAGTATGACGATAGTTCCCTTTTATTTTATGCAAAATATTTTCTGAAATCTCTTTTTGAAAATAAATTATAAGAAATTATTATATATTGGGGATTGTATGTATGATTATTTTAGGATATCTTTATGATAAAATACCATACAGAGATTTCTTATATATTATTCCAATTTGTTTATTACTACTTGGAGCAATTTTTTCATGTATGCTTCATATTATGTATCCAATTTTTCTAATTGAATGGAAAGAAGTATATAAAAAAGATATAAAGGAAATAACTAGGAGAAAAGAATAGGAATAGATTAAAAATCCAGGGCAATGTGTAATTTTTCAGTATACTGTTCGACCCTTTTTATTTTTAAAATTATACTTCTGAATTTAGAATTAAATACTTGCATAGTAAGCATCTGATATTTTCCATCATTATAAATACAACAGAATTATGTAATGATGGAAATAAGGTGTATTTGCTTGCATATAGAGAAGTATGTTGTGGAGAATATAATTTCTTTGTGGGATGAGCGTGACATTAGTAAATATCGATTATCACAGCTTTTTCAGGAAGGTAATCCAGAGAATCTGACAGACAAACAGAAAGAAGTTTTAAAGATATGGAACAATCTGAGTACAAATGAGCAGGAAACAGTAATGTCAATGCTTCGTGGACTTCGAAAGTAGAAGAACAGTTCGAGTATATGTATCGGCTGTTTTTTTTGATTTTCGGGTGTTAAAGCGGTAATGTTTTTCTTGTATACAGTAGAGAACCATAGTATAATAAAACCAGTTTTTTTGCAAAAGTTTAAAAATAATAAGGAAATCGACAAACCAGATGAAAGTCTGGGACGCAAAGCTACAGGGCCTGTAAAATGGCAGCCAGTTGCATGAAATGAGGTGCACTGTCTGTTTGACAGTGCTTTTTTATGGTAGAGCACTTGAATAAGTAATACAGAAGCTGTTTGGAAAAATATTGTGAAAAATAGCGGGGAGGTTATTGATAATTAATGAATGTAAAATTAAAATCTGGAAGCAAGCAACTGTAGCCTAGAGGAGGGGAGAAAGATGAAGAAGTGCAAATTAGTACAGAATATAATGAATTTCAAATTTTGTTACATTATATTTTGCACAATTATATGTTTTATTGTTTTATCCGTTCCTACATTTGCCAAAGAAAACTCTGACAATGTTATCCGGGTAGGATCTTTTGAGGAAACTTATAATGTAGTCAATGAAAAGGGAGAAAGAAGCGGCTATGGTTATGAGTATCTTCAAGATATTGCAGGTTATGCAGGATGGACATATAAATACATAACAAGTGATTGGAAAAACTGCTTTACACAGTTGGAAAATGGAGAGATTGATATTCTTGGTGGCATTTCCTATACAGACGAACGTGCTGAAAATATGCTTTTTTCCGATATGCCTATGGGGGAAGAGAAATATTACATCTATACGGATGCATCCAATATGGATCTTACAGCAGGAAATTTGGATTCTTTTGAGGGAAAAAATATTGGTGTGTTTAAAGATAATATAGTGGAGGATGTGCTTAATGAATGGGAATCAAAATATGGTCTGCATACGAAGCATATCAATGTTTCTACAACCACAGAAATTATGGACAAACTGTCGAAACATGAAATTGACTGCTTCGTTTCGGTAGAAGAATCCCGTTGGGAAGAATCGGATATTTCACCGCTTACAAGTATTGGAGAGACAGAAATCTATTTCGCTATAAATCCAGAACGTCCGGATATCAAAGAAGCACTGGATAGTGCTATGCGCAGAATCAAGGATGACAACCCATTTTACACAGATGATCTCTACAGGCGTTATCTTTCTGCACAGAGCAGCTCGTTTCTTTCAAAAGAAGAAAGTGAGTGGATCGGGCAGCATGGTGCAATCCGGATAGGGTATCTGAATCAGGATGGAGGTATCAGCAGTGTAGATCCATCAACAGGCAAACTGACAGGTGTTATCACAGATTATGTGGATCTTGCAGAAAATTGTCTGCAAGGTCAGACTCTGGAATTTGAATTAAATGGATATGAGACAAGAAGTGAACTGCTTCAGGCATTGCAGGATGGAAAAATAGACCTGATTTTTCATGCAAACCAGAATCCATACTTTGCAGAAACAAATGGATTTGCTTTGTCGGATACGCTATTGACTCTCAATATGGCAGCAATTACGGCAAAGGATTCTTTTGATGAAAATAAAGAGAATATAGTTGCCGTTGAAAAAGATGATTTTGCATTGAAAGCATATCTTTCATACAATTATCCGCAATGGAAGGTTGTGGAATATGAAACATCAGATGCAGCAGTAAAAGCAATGCAGAAAGGGGAGACGGATTGTATTGTAAGCAATTCAGGTACTGTTTCAGACTATTTGAAAAATAATAAGCTTCATAGTGTTTTCCTGACAAAAGAAGCTGATGTTTCATTTGCTGTTCAGCAGGGAGAACCGGTTCTTTTGTCCATTCTGAATAAAACACTGACATCTATGCCTACAACTCAATTTTCAGGTGCAGTAGTTTCGTATAATGCTTCCTCACGAAAAGTTACAGCGAAGGATTTTATTCAGGACAATTTACTGGCTGTCTCACTCATAGTTGGAATCTCTATTTTTGTTGTCCTGTGTATAATTCTTGATTCTTTGAAAAAATCAAAACGTGCGGAAGAAAAATCCAAGAAGTCTGCTGAGCAGGCATTGAAGCTGAATCAGGAGCTTGAAGAAAAACAGCAGGAATTACAAAATGCACTTGTAGAAGCACAGAGTGCCAATAAGGCTAAGACTTCCTTTTTAAATAACATGTCTCATGACATCAGGACACCGATAAACTTACTTTACGCATAAAATTAAAAGGCCCAGTAAATCTCTATGCTTTCATCTTCTTTGATGATGATATGGTCAATAAGGGTTTGACATAACTGCCTGAGTTCTAAGGTAGACATATCTTCGAGCACAGCCAGAGAAAGTACTTCTTTTATATAATCAACATCAGGTTGACTTCCAGAAAGACGATCAATTTCATTCTGGATAGAATCACGCTCACAGTATAGCTGCTTCATCTGATCGTCAATATCATCATCTTCAATATTTCCCAAGGAATATAACTTAATGGTCCGCTGAATCCGTTTCTGAATTTCGGAGAAGCGATTATTTAAGGTTTGTAATTCATTATTGATAGATGTCTGAGGTTTGGAAACCTTTTCAAAATATGCTGGATCTGTCTGTATTTTACGGATTTCTTCGATAACAGCTGCATCCAGTTGCTCTACGCGGATATTGGGGGCGGTACAGGTTTCTTTTTTCTCGCGCCAGTGATAGGCTCTTTTTTTACATCTATAATATTTTTTACGATATCCTTTTGCACCAACATAAAAGCCTGAGTATTCTGATCCGCAGAGGGCACAGTGACATAAACCTGAAAGCATGTAGGCAACAGGCTGATTTTTCCTGTGATTTTTCTGATAATCATCAGAAATTTGTTGTAAGCGCTTTTGAACGGCATCAAAGGTTTGCTGGTCGATTAATGGATCATGAATTCCTGAGACATAATCATCCCCGTTTTTAATCATCCCTATGTAAATAGGGTTATGCAACATTTTAGACACAGTTACATAACCGGCTTTATATGCGCCGTATTTGTGAGTATAACCGGCGGCAGCCATCATTCTGGTGATCTGTATGAACGAATGCCCTTCCAGAGCCAATGAAAAGACTTTGCGCACCTGCATAGCCTCATATTCATCAGGGATTAAATTACCATCAACTGAGGTATAGCCAATAGGAACGTTGCCACCACCGTGCCACTTGCCCTGTTTAGCGCGGCCCTCACGTCCCATAGCCATACGTTCCTTGATCTGTTCACGTTCCAGCTGGGCGAAGACAGATAAGATGCCGATCATGGCTCTGCCGAAGGGTGATCCAGTATCAAAATTTTCGTTCATGGAAATAAAGCTAATGCTATTTTTCAAAAATACATCCTCAATGATATAGAGGGTGTCTTTCTGGGAACGTGAGAGACGATCCAGTTTGTATACCACTACAATATCAAAGCGTTTCCGTTCACAGTCCTTAAAAAGACACTTTAAAGCGGGCCTGTTGGTATTGGCTCCAGAGAACCCCGGATCTGTGTAGATGTTTCCAATGGTCCAGCCGTGAGCCTCACAGTATTTTGTCAATCTTTCAGTTTGTTCAGGAATGGAAAAACCTTCTTGAGCCTGTTCCTGGGTAGATACCCGGACATAAATAGCTGCTTTTTTCATAAGAGTACCTCCAAAAAGGGTATAAAAAATACACCTCTTGTGCAGGTGCCACTGAAATGGTATAATCTGGAATGGAGTGGATTATATCTTTCAGTATACCTGATAAGAGTGATCTATGTTAAAGCGGTTCCTGTTGGCGCAGGGATCGCTTTTGTTTTCATAGTTAATTTTTGCTTTCTAGTTGTTGAACTTCTTTAGAATATTGATCAACTAATTTTAAAAACTCAAAATACCAATCAGGCACTTTATACTTTCTGGCTTTGTATGGAATGCATCGTTCGCATGGAGCATATTTCTGCGCAGCAATAAAAAGGTGGATAGGTTTTGTTGCTTCAGAACAACCAAACTGTCGATGATAACATTTACCGTTGCGAGAAATATAAACCCGCATATGTTTTTCGACAGTGGGCTGGACATAATAATGAGGTAAATAATTGCTGTCAAATGTAACCCCGCTTGGTACCCCGGCTTCATATAAAAGTTCCTTGGGGAAAGGGAGTGCATCAACCGTAAGTGTTTGTAACTGATTTTGAAAAAATTGATTTTGTTCTTCCTGCTGAGTTAAAGCACATACTACTTTTTGAGTTGCATTTTGAGCCTTTGCAAGATCAGTTTTTAAAATATCAATTTGAAGTTGTAAGGATTCTATTTCATGGATTTTTACAAGTTTTTCATACTCCACGGAATGTAAGTAATCCTTTGTATTTTTTAATTCTTGTTGTAAAGCAGAAATCTCAGTTCTTAATTCATTAGAAGTTTGAATTAATTCGTTTTTTTCGGATTCCATTTGATTAATCTTCTGAACCCAGTTAGTGCTTTTTAAAGCAGTGTACTCAGATTCAATGTCCTCTTTTTCTTTGCACACTACAGATAATTGCAAAGAATGTTTTTTATTAATCTTAAATAAGTAATAAAGAATAAGAAAAATGAGGATACTAAGCACACATACCAATATTTTAAATCCGAATAGTTGATTTTTATTATTTGTCCATTCAATTTTACTGGGAGAAGAATTTGCGGTTTCTTTGTAAGAAAGAGATTCTGCCGGTGGAGCAGAGGTTTCAGATGAAACTACGTCTTCGGATTGAGTGGGCATATATGGACAGATGCCATTAGGATGCAAGTGGGCTGGTTTACCGTGATGATAATGATAGGTTCCAGTATTGTGATCATAATGACCGCCATGTGAATCTGTTCGCCCGGGATGCCCAAATACATTATATGGAACAAATAATAAAATACAGGAAACGAAATAAATTAACATTAGATATCTTTTATGTCTCATAACATTTACCTATATTATACTGGATTATTATTTATCTTTTTTGTTTATAATATCGTTATAGGCACTAAAAAAGTGTAATAATACAAGAAAGGAAATAACCACATATATAAAAGGCTTAATTCCATATGGATTATAACCAAAAAGAAAAGAGCCTAAAAACAAATGACCAATGGAAAGGTAAGTTGCTTCCCCAAGAGGATTTCCAACACTACCTAGCAGTTCTTGTAATAATTCTACAATTTTACTCATGTAAACTCCTTTTATAAATGTAATGAAAGGATTAATTGATTGACAGGCACGATTAGCTATAATTTATACGTATTACGAGTGGAGAGAAAGTTGTCTATTAGAAAACTTTCAGAGTTATCTGGAATAAGTAAATCACAGATCAATAATATTGAAAATGGAAAGCAACACCCAACAGTGTATACACTGTGTTGTCTGGCAGAGGCACTGAACGTACCGCCATATGATCTGTTTACCTATTGTCCACCATAGTGGACAAATCGTCATAAACCCACACAAACCTTGCTTTCTAAGATATAATTGCTTTAACAGACAAACTACTGTAGAGAAAGGAAGGTACATATGAATAATAATGTTAATGTCAATCATGTGAAGCAATTTTTGATCCGGAATATAAGCTATATGGATCAGTTGGATACCTTATTTCTAAAACAGCTGTTTACACTGGTAAAAAGGTATCTGGAGAGAAGAGGGCGTTAGCCCTCTCTTTTTTTGTTTAAATTCTTCAAAATATTATCAGCAAGCTCATTAATTGCCTGCTTTGAATTTGGACTTAGTGACTGGTAGCTTTTCATTATTTCAACAATAACGTTGAAAAATGGTTCTTTATCTGGATCTAATAGAGTTGCGACAATAGCTGCAGTTTCATCTTCTTCCGGAAGATCCAGAAACATAGGTCCAACACCGGTTCGGAGCCAGTTTTCATTAACATTGAAAGTTTTGCATACTAAAGAAACAACGGCATCACTAGGAGAACGCTTACCAGTTTCGTAACATGCAACGTTGTTTCGCACAATACCTAATTTATCAGCAAATTCCTGCTGAGTTAAATCTAACGTCTGACGTAAAGATTTAAATCTTTTGTTCAAGATGATCACCCCTTTCATGATTTCAATATATATCAAAAATGTGGCATTGTCAACAAAAAGTAGCAATGCCACAAAAATATATTGACAAAAGTCGCATAGCCACATATAATAGTGGCATAGCAACAAAATAACGAAAGAAAGGAGTACATGAGCATGGAAGAAAAGAAAAACCAGATGATCGTAGAAATGGTGGAGAAGCTCAGTAAAATGGACAGCAATAGCCTGACCATAATGAAAGCTTCTGTAGATATCCTGGCAGCAAAAGAGCGCCTGGATAAGGAAGAGGTGAAAACAGCATAGGAAGGAGAGATATGAAAGTTATCAACATTTCTGCCCGGACAGGAAAAATTATAGAGGATATGTCTTCTATAAAACTGCCGGAAGGACATCCAGCTTATGAAGTGATCTTAAGAGCGTGGGAAAATATTCGGAATCGAGAGAAAGAAAAGAAGGGAGCATAAAAAATGGATACAGATTATTACAGACGGCTGTTTCACGGAGCCAAGGAAGCATGTGAGGATTGGAAATATCGTTGTTGGATTCTGGAGGCAATCACATTTTTTTCCATATTATGTAACATTTGGCAGGCGAGCCGATGAGGAAGTGGAATAAATGCCGCAAATGTGGCTGCTTTCTGGATCCGGGAGAAGGAAGTATCTGCGATGATTGCAGAAGAGCACAAGAAAAGGTAAAGATAGTACCGACCATTCAGGAACATGGTGGACAGTACCGGTTGTTTTTGAAACCAGATAAAAAAGAATAAAGCCCTGGTATGGGATTGGAGAACCGGGGCTTTACTCAATATCAAAAATCATGCAAGGAGATTATACCATCCAAAGAGCTGGATGTGCAAGTGAAATCTAATGAAAAAAGGAAAATAACAGAATATAACGAGTATTGCCTGTTTTGCGGCAGACCAGTTGAGGCTAAACATCATCTGATCGGAGGCCCGAACCGAAAAAAGGCAGAGGAAGACGGACTGAAAATCCCGTGCTGCAATAACTGCCATAACATAGGAGATGTGCTTACGCGGATCCATGGAAATCCAATGGCAGAGATGATGTCCAAGATGATGGGACAACTTGCCTGGGAGAAACGTGCGGTTGCAGGCGGAAAAACAGAAAAAGAAGCCAGGGAAGCGTTCCGTAGCAGATACAGGATCAGCTACCTGTAGGAGACTATATGGAAGATCATAAGGTTAGAGCAGAATATAGAGAAAAAGGCAGAAAAAGAAAAGAAGCGGAATTGATCGACATGGAAAAGCACCCATCACCGATGGGTGAAAGCTTCAGAAGACCGGCATACGCTGGAACGGCACTGTGTCCGGATCCAACCCGTAGAGGGAAACAGTTGGTATCTCGTCCTAAAAAGGACTGATACATATAGAAACTTG
>ERZ773188.1479-NODE-1479-length-25948-cov-3.358784_pt1 | contig 25948 bp, 27 predicted proteins | sample MGYA00581011_ERZ773188 | MGnify/ENA primary metagenome ERZ773188 (study PRJEB29015, sample SAMEA2737798) | human gut metagenome | biome: human gut; feature: human-associated habitat; material: faeces | place: China | collected 2012 ...
CGCTGCTGACAATCGTCATGCAGGAAACGTCCCGGTCCTGCGTTTCACCAACTGCAAGTGAATCAATGTTAAAGCATCTTCGGGAAAAAAGACCTGCAACCTTACACAGAACACCGGAATGGTTTTCAACTAAAACGGAATATATTCTTTTCATCTGCGCATCTCCTTTCCTACTTTACCAGATCCATGGGATCAATCAGACATTCCAATAATACGGATTCATCCTTACTTAAGAACTCTCCAATCATCTGTTCTGCATGATCCATGTTCTCCAAACGTAAATACTTCATGCCAAAGGCAGGCGCTAACAGCTCAAGATCCGGGCTTCCGCTTAAGTCAACAACCGAATAATGATCCTGATAGGTGTAATGCTGATATTCTCTGACCATTCCAAGGTAATTGTTCTTTAATACAATGATCTTGACCGGTACCTGATACTGCCGCATGGTGGCAAGCTCCATCATCGACATCTGGAAGGAGCCGTCACCGCAGACGGCAATAACCTGACGCTTCTTATCGGCAAGCTTTGCTCCCAGCGCCGCCGGAATGGAATAGCCCATCGTACCCATACCACCGGAGGTTAAGAACTGCCCCTTCTTTACAATATGATAGCCGCAGGACCAGATCTGGTTCTGACCGACATCCGCCACATAAACAGCATCCTCATCCATGGCCCGGCTTAACAGTTCAATAAACTTTGCAGGATCCACATAAGCCGGATTCGGATTCCGCTTCGGAACCATGGATACACGGTAATCGTTTAAAGTATCCAGCCAGTCCTTATGCTCCACATGGAGCTCCTGGGAAAGCAGATCCTTAAAAATATGCTTTGCATCACCGACAAGCGGGATTCCGGGACCTACATTCTTGCCAATTTCAGCCGGATCCACATCAATATGAATCAATACCTTATTCTCGGTAATCAGATCCGGCTGGCTGATCGCACGGTCTGCCACGCGGGCGCCTACCATGATAATCAGGTCTGCCTCATTCATTGCACGGTTGGCACACGGTTTCCCGTTATTTCCGACCATTCCGTAATAAAGCGGATGTTCTGTCGGCATCACACCAATTCCCATCATTGTGGAAACAACCGGAATGTCATGCTTCATGGCAAATTCCTGTAATTCTTCCTTGGCATCTGCCAGCAGGACTCCACCTCCTGCACAGATAATCGGACGTTTGCAATCCTCCAGTTCATGAATCACTTTTTTGATCTGTACCATATTGCCTTTCACGGTCGGCTTATAGGTCCGCATGGACACACTTTCCGGATAGGCAAACTTCTTAAGCTCTGCATTCTGGACATCAATCGGAATATCAATCAGTACAGGCCCCTTTCTTCCGGTGTTTGCAATATAAAAGGCTTCCTTCATAATTCTGGGAATATCAGAAACCTTCTTAACCAGATAGCTGTATTTGACAAAGGATTCTACTGCACCGGTAATGTCTGCCTCCTGGAACACATCGCTTCCCAATAAAGAAGAATCCACCTGGCCGGTAATGCATACTAATGGAATGCTGTCTGCAAACGCCGTAGCAACACCGGTGATCAGATTCGTTGCTCCCGGTCCTGAGGTCACGGCACAGACACCGACCTTTCCTGTAGTTCTTGCGTAAGCATCTGCTTCATGGACAAGTGCCTGTTCATGACGCGGCAGAATGATGTCAATGCCGCTCTGACGATATAATTCATCACTGATATCGATGGTGCATGCGCCCGGGTAACCGAATAAGGTGGTTACGCCTTCTTCTTTTAAGGCTTTTACCAGTAATTTATTTCCTGAAATCTGTCTCAATAGACTACCTCCTTCTGTGACATAAAGCGGACAAATTCGCTTTAAAGTCTATAAAAAAATCCTAAGCATATAAAACACTCAGGAGCAAAAATCCACGGTACAACTATGGAGATAATTATAAAATAAGAGACTATATTTGTCAATGTTCACAATTTCTGATAAAATAGAAAGAACGTAGATTACTGTGGATGGAATGAGCAGTAACGGAATACATATAAAGTAATATTTGGAGATAAAAATCAAATGAACGAAACTGATAGGATCCGGCACTTGATGGAAGCATGCTGCCTCTGCCCGAGAGAGTGTGGCGTGAATCGGTTGGAAGGAAAGAAGGGATTCTGTGGCGTAGATGCAAAAGTGATGGTTGCAAGGGCTGCTCTCCATATGTGGGAGGAACCCTGCATTTCCGGAAAAGAAGGATCGGGAGCTGTGTTTTTTTCAGGCTGTTCGCTGGGATGCGGATTTTGTCAGAACAGACAGATATCAAGAGGACAGAGCGGGAAGCAGATTACGATCGAACACCTTGTGGATATTTTTTTGAATCTGCAGGAACAGAAGGCAAATAATATTAATCTGGTGACGGCAGGACAGTTTCTGCCACAGGTGGCGGAAGCGCTGAAAAGAGCAAAGGCACGGGGACTGCATATCCCGGTCGTATATAACAGCAGTGGCTATGAGAAAACAGAGATGCTTAACATGCTCGATGGCCTGGTGGATATTTATCTGCCGGATTTTAAGTATATGGATCCAGAACTTGCAGGGAAGTATTCTCATGCGAAAGATTATCCGCAGGTGGCGAAGCTGGCACTGGAGGAGATGGTTCGACAGGTGGGAATGCCGGAATTTGACAGCCGCGGGATGATGAAGCGCGGTGTGATCGTTCGACATCTGTTATTGCCGGGACATGTAAAAAATTCAAAAAATGTATTAAAGTATCTGTATGAAACTTACGGAGATAAAATCTATATAAGCATGATGAGTCAGTACACACCGATGCCGGCGATGAAAGATGATCCGCAGTTATCGCGAAAAGTAACAGACAGAGAATATGAGAGACTGATTGATTATGCAATTTCGCTGGGATTGAATAATGGTTTTATTCAGGAAGGTGAAACGGCAAAAGAAAGTTTTATACCGGAATTTGATGGAGAGGGAGTATAAATGGCTGAGAAGAAATTAACGAAGAAATTTGGACAGAAACGAGATTTTAAGAGTGAAGAAAAGAAGACAAAAAACAACACATATATGAAAAAGAAAACTTATAAAGAACCGGTGAAAAAGCAACAGAAGACAACAGACGAAAAATGCGAGCCTAAAAAAGTGACTTCAAAGAAGAATGAAAAATCACTCTGTCCGGTACATGGAAAATGCGGTGGATGTCAGCTCCTGGACATGCCTTATGAGAAACAACTGAAAAAGAAACAGAATCATGTGAGCAAGCTTCTTCAGCCATACTGTAAGACAGAGAAGATTGTCGGAATGGAGAACCCATTCCATTACAGAAACAAAGTACATGCTGTATTCGGTCATCGAAAGGACGGTACCGTGATTTCAGGAACATACCAGCAGGGAACGCATTTTATCGTACCCGTTGATGAATGTCTGATTGAAGATAAGAGAGCAGATGCGATCATCTGCGATATTCGCGGACTTCTGAAATCATTTAAGATAAAGACCTATAATGAGGACACCGGATACGGATTGTTTCGCCATGTACTGGTACGCACCGGTTATCACAGTGGACAGGTGATGGTGGTTCTTGTACTTGGCTCCCCGATTCTGCCATCCAAAAACAATTTTGTAAAAGCACTTCGTAAACTTCATCCGGAGATTACGACGATTATTTTGAATGTCAATGATCAGAAGACAAGTATGGTTCTTGGCGAAAAAGAAATTGTACTGTACGGTAAAGGGTACATTGAAGATGAGCTTTGTGGACATACCTTTCGCATTTCTTCAAAATCTTTTTATCAGGTCAATCCGGTTCAGACAGAGAAGCTTTATGCAAAAGCAATCGAGCTTGCCGGACTGACAGGAAAAGAACGGGTGATCGATGCATACTGTGGAATCGGTACGATCGGTCTGATTGCCAGCGACAAAGCAAAAGAGGTCGTCAGTGTGGAACTGAATCCGGATGCAGTCAAAGACGCAATTGTCAATGCAAAACGAAACGGAATCAAAAATGTGCGATTCTACCGTAATGATGCAAGTGTGTTTATGCGCCAGATGGCAAATGAAGGCGAAAGTGTGGATGTTGTATTCATGGATCCGCCACGCAGCGGAAGTGACGAGAAGTTTTTATCCTCTGTAGTGACGTTACGTCCGAAACGGATCGTGTACGTTTCCTGCGAGCCGACAACACTTGCCCGTGACCTCAAATACCTTACCAAACACGGCTATCGTGCAGTCACAGCAGTACCGTTTGATATGTTCCCCGCGACCGAACATTGCGAAACAGTCTGTTTGCTGTCAAGAAAAGATAAATAAGTGCCGAAAAGTAGAGTATTCTAGAATTTTGGCAAGGCTGGTAAAAAGTTTATTGTTTTTCATGATTTTTTCCGTTCAGCTTTTCCAGAAGAATATTACTTCCAGGTACAAAATCCAGTTCGGCATGAATCTTGTCGGCATCTGCCTGTGCACGTTCCATATAATTCAAGTCATAGCAGTTGTACAGACCATTGTCAATAATATCCAGATAGTAATAATACTCAAAATACATGTTGACAATATCTGCCATTTCTTTATCATATTCCTTCAGAAGACTTTCATAAATGGCCTGAACAGAAAATCCATTCTCTCAATTTCTGAACAGGTACATATGCCCTGGTTCTTTCAGATCCGGGGCATATTGTTCCGGTGTGGTTAGTGTAAGTGCAACACAGTCAGCAACTCTGGGAATCACCAGGGTTTTAGAGCAGGATACATCCTGCCATGATCCGCCGTAGAACCCATAGCTACAAAAATAGTATCCACATCTGACGGCAGACTGGAGAGGGCTTGAAGAATGTGTCCCTTCATTTTTGAGGGCTCTATTCAGATTTCATGATATGATCGGTATTCCCGATACATTTCAAGCATATTTTTTCTTGCATTTTTCAAAAAGGAAGTATTGTTGCTGATTCGTCCAAGAAGAAGATATCCCTGATAGATGGAAAGCATACGCTGAGAAAGAATCTTTGCATGATCTGGAGACAATCCGGAGTATAACAATACTTCCTGAAAAATCTGCTCAAATTTTTTCAGTCCTTCCATAAATACAGATGCAACTGCAGGCTTGCTAAGTGCTGTTTCCATGCCCATCACCGCATACGGGCAGCCTGCAAATGTTTGTCCATTTGTCCTTTCAGATAAAAAATCAAAGATTTCTTCAATAAAACTTTCCCAGTCATTTCCCTGAGAACTATTTTGAAATTGTTCCAGTAAGATTTTTTGATAGTATTCCGTTACCGCTGTTGCCAGGTCATCCTTGCTTTTGAAATAAAAATAAAAAGATCCTTTTGGAAGGTCTGTTTGTTTGAGGATTTCGCTGATTCCAGTAGCAGAATACCCATTTTTCCAAAATAATTCAGCAGCACACTCGATCAGGCGTTGTCTGGATTCTTCACCCTTTTTCAATTCGCATTTCCTCCTTCAGTCTGGAAAACAGATGTGTAAGTGCAAACATAAGCGTTTCATAATGCATGTAATCTAAAGTATTCCTATCTGCAAGAATTTGAAGACTTGCCGGGAACTCGTCATCAGCTTCCCAGAAACGGATGATAATCGGCAAAAAAGGAAAAAGATTTAATTTAAAAGCAACATCTCCTTTTTCCAGTTCCTTTCCGGAAAGTGATATACAGGCATTACGCAATTCAATGGTTTTTCCGTTAAAAAAGTCAGCGGTATTCTGAAAAAATCCTCTGTTCGGTGAGAGATTTCCTGTTCGGACAGAGGAAAGGCTGTTTATATTTACAAATTCATGTGACAGATGGCATCTATCCTTTGAATAACATAAAACATCATAAATAGTCATTGCTTCATTATGATTGGCTTCATGAACTGTTTCAAAATCATTATCTGACCACTGAACACTTCCCGTTTTTCGGTTAATACGATAGGTACGGTTAATAAAAGTAATATATAACCAGTCAGAATTGTAATCTAATGAATATTTATGTATCATTGTAGCCTGATCATATTGCAGGAAAACATGTGCCATTGAAATTTTTGTTTTATCATAATTATTGATAGCTTTCGTCATATATTTCTCCAAGAATATTTTTGTTGTAGTTATTTACAAAATAGACTAATCGGTCTATAAAGTCAATACATTTTGCGTAACAAATAAAAATTAATGATCATGAAAAGTAAATGACTAAGACTTCCCATACCTTCTGATGGCAGATGACAGAATCCCGGCAGTCAACTACTGCAAAACAGTATATAACAGTTGACAACAGTATTATACTGTTATATACTGTTTACAACAGGAGGAAACATATGAAGATTATAATCAATAATTCGTCGATGGTACCAATCTATGAACAAATCATGGAGCAGATCAAAGCACAGATTATCTCCGGAGAATTAAAAGAAAATGATATATTGCCGTCCGTGAGAACAATGGCAAAGGAACTGAAGATCAGTGCACTTACTGTGAAGAAAGCATATGACAATCTGGAAGCAGAGGGCATGACAGTCACAGTTCATGGGAAAGGAACGTATGTAGCGGCTTCGAATACACAGCTGATGGAAGAAGAGCGCAGGAAAGAGGTTGAGGCGGATCTGGAAGCAGCAATTCAGAAGGGAAGGCGCTGCGGAATGAAGGAGGAAGAGATCCGTTCATTGTTTGAACTCATCATGGAGGATGAATGATTATGTTGGAGATCAAAGGAGTAAAGAAAAGCTACGGTGAATTTCAGTTAGACTGTTCGTTAAATGTAGAAAAAGGAAGAATCACCGGTCTGGTTGGAGAGAACGGAGCCGGTAAGAGTACTTTATTCAAGGCAGTGCTCGGACTCATTTCTTATGATGCCGGTGAGATAAAGATCCTGGGAAAAATACCGGAAGAGTTAAGTGAAAAAGAGAAAGAAGAGCTGGGAGTTGTCCTGGCAGAAGCCGGATTCAGTGGATACTTGAAAGGGAAAGATGTTGAGGCAGTCCTTGCCAAATTGTATCCAAAGTTTGAAGCAGAAAAATTTCATCAGATGTGTGAAGAATATCAGATTCCGTTGGATAAATTTATAAAAGAGTACTCAACAGGAATGAAAGCAAAGCTGAATCTGATCGTTGCATTGACACATCAGGCAGAATTCCTGATGCTGGATGAGCCGACAACAGGGCTTGATGTCGGAGCGAGGGAAAGGATGCTGGATATTTTAAGAGAGTATATGGAAGAAGAACCGGAGAGAAGTATCCTGATCAGTTCACATATTTCTTCGGACTTAGAACATCTGTGTGATGACATTTATGTGATACATAAAGGAAAGATTGTACTTCATGAAGCGATGGATACGATTCTTGAAAAATATGCAGTGTTGAAGGTCAGTGAGGAACAATATCAGGCAGTAGATAAAAGGTATCTTTTGAAAGAGAAAAAAGAGTTTTTTGGAATTGCCTGTCTGACGAACGAGAAGCAGTATTATATAGAAAATTATCCGGAAATCGTAGTAGAGAGCGGATCACTCGATCAGGTGATCCTGATGTTGACAGGGGGCGAAAGATGATGAAAGGAATCAGAGGGCTTTTGGAAAAGGATTTTCGATTGTTTTTTCGGCAAGGTGGTAATCTTTTTTTGGTGTTAGTGTTTGTAGCATTGTTTTTTATACTTACGGGAAAAACGGGAGCTGCTTTCATTGCAATGTATATCCCATCTGTTCTGGCGATATATTCAGGTAATACGATCAGTTATGATGAAAATGGCCATGGTTACACATATTTATTTTCTTTACCCGTAAATAAAAAAATATATGTCAGAGAAAAATATATTTTTTCCTTTATCATGACAGCATGTGGATGGTGCATTGGAATGATCTGTGCAGGAATTATGGTACTCATAAATCCTGAAGAGGTGTTTGATCCGGAAATGCTGGCAATGGAGTTGATCACATTTTTTGTGTTTCAGGCAATTGCGGGAATTATGATCGCGATCAGGATAAGGTTCGAAGGAGAGAAAGGGCGAATTGTGCTGCCAATCGCAATTTTAATTATTTTTGCGATTTGTTATACAATTGGATCTTTTGTGAAGGCTAACTTGGGATTAAAAGAAAGTATTCTGCATATGATAGGTGGAATAGGAGATTTTGAAATTGCGATTGCCCTTATTGTGCTAAGTCTGCTTATATGCTTTGCTTCGTATAAGTATAGTATGAGCGCCATGAAGAAGAAAGAGTTTTAAGATAGGTGTGGCAAAAATGATCCGTTAAAAATAATGATTATAAAGTTGTAATAGCTACCAAAAATATGAGAAAAACTTTGTGAAAAAATAGGCTTGTGTTTCGTAAGAGTCCCTTGTAAAATAGCGGTCAAGGATGAAAAGAAAAGGAGATTCTTATGGGAACTAATGAAAAAGATATGACTGCCGGATCTCCCGGAAAACTGATCATAACTTTTGCCATACCAATGATGCTTGGAAATATTTTTCAGCAGTTTTATACAATGGCAGACACCATGATCGTCGGACAAGTGGTAGGAGTTAAGGCACTGGCGGCAGTAGGTGCCGGTGATTGGCTGGTATGGCTGGTGTTGGGGATCATGACAGGTATCACACAGGGTTTTTCTATTCTTGTATCTCAGTATTATGGAGCAAGGGAAAAGGAAAATCTGAAATGTGCAGTAGCGAAAAGCTATATCATGACAGCATTACTGTCTGTGGTCGTACTCGCAGTAAGTGAAGGTACAGTTTATCATGTTCTTTTATTTTTACAGACACCGGATAATGTCATTGATCTGACAATGCTATATTTGCGGCTGATCTTTGCAGGAATCCCGATCATAGCTGCTTATAATATATTTGCAGCGATCCTTCGGGCACTTGGAAACAGCAGATCTCCGTTGATCGCAATGACAGTGGCAGCAGTGATCAATGTGGGACTGGATCTGTTATTTGTGGCGGTTTTTGGCTGGGGTATAGTCGGAGCAGCAGTGGCAACCGTTATCGCACAGGGATTTTCAGCCTTGTACTGTTTGATCGTATTACGTAAAATTCCGGATATCCGCCTGGAAAAGAAGGATTTTTACAGGCAGCCTTCTATGAGCCTGCGGCTTTTGGAACTGGCGGTTCCTCTTGCGATACAGAATGTGATCATCTCCGTGGGAGGACTTGTGGTACAGTATGTGATCAATGGATTTGGTTTTCTGTTTGTGGCGGGATTTACGGCATCGAACAAGCTGTATGGGGTTTTGGAGATGGCTGCCGTTTCATATGGATATGCTATTACAACCTATGTAGGCCAGAATCTTGGTGCAAAGAAATATCAGAGGATTCGAAAAGGCGTGCGCAGCGGCACTTATATGGCAGTGCTCACTTCGGCTTTCATTTCCGGCATGATGGTACTGTTTGGACGTAATGTACTGTCCCTGTTTGTATCCGGTGAACCGGATCAGACCCGACAGGTATTGGATATAGCATATAAGTATTTGTTTATTATGGCTGTCTTTTTGTGGGTGCTGTATCTGCTGTATGTGTATCGTTCTGCTATCCAGGGCCTGGGTAATACTTTGATTCCGCTTGCCAGCGGCATTGCAGAATTTATAATGCGTGTCAGTGTTGCGCTGCTACTGCCAAAACTGATTGGTGAAGATGGAATATACTATGCAGAGATCTGTGCATGGAGCAGCGCAGCTGTTTTATTATTCGTAAGTTATATGATCATTATACGGAAATATAAAGAAGTCACTGTTCATACATAATGTCATTTACTTGAGGAATCTATAATGATATACAGGCGGAAAATATCCGGGTTTTAATATGAAATGTTCAGATATTTCATATTTGACAGAAAAACTATTTATATAAAAAGAAAAGTATGATATTATGTACTTATTCGTTGCAACTATGAAAATTGAATAGTCAGAAGGGTGTACAAAGTACTTAATAAGGAATCTGGTGAAATGCCAGAACAGCCACCGCTACTGTGACAGGGACGAAAACCAAAATATCACTGGAGAGATCCGGGAAGATGGTAAGTAGGAAGAACTGGAGTCAGGAGACTTGCCTTTTTGATAGAAGAATTCTGATTCGGATGGGATACAGAAGGAATAAGCTCTGCCTGAGGTGGAGGTTTGTTTTTTGTGCTGATATGATGCTGGATCATATCAGCTTTTTTTATTTTAACCGAATAAACAGATGAAAAATGAGGAGAGATGAAGATGGGAAAAGTAATTGCAAAGCGTTTTATATTTATGATTCCGGTAGTGCTGGCGGTTACATTTATTATTTTTATGCTGAGTTTTATATCGGCAGGTGATGCTGCCAGAGTGCTGGCGGAGAAAAAATATGAGCATCCGTCACCGGAGCAGGTAGAAGAAGTACGGCATGAGGAAGGACTGGATCAGCCGGTGCTGGTACAATACGGGAAATGGCTGGATCAGGCACTTCATGGCGATTTTGGAAAATCATATTCTACCAGAAAACCGGCTTTTGAGGAATTAAAAAGATATTTTCCACAGACATTTAAACTGGCAGTTACTTCGTTTTTATTGTTGATGATCGTATCAGTCCCTCTCGGGATTTTGTCGGCAATTTATGAAAACAGAGTTCTGGATAAAGTCATTCGCATTTTGTCGTCCCTCAGTGTATCTATGCCGTCTTTCTGGATCGGTCTGATGCTGCTCTATATATTTGGAGTAAAGCTAAAAGTGATTTCCGTGATCGGAGATTCCGGAGGCATCCCGATTCTTGCGGCATTTGCCATGGATATCAGTTTCTTTGGAATTATGACGAGATTGATCCGTACCAATATGATACAGGTGCTGAAGCAGGATTACATACGTGCCAGCAGAGCTAAGGGATTGTCATCTGTAAATGTAATTTTGCGTCATGGTCTGAAAAATATTCTGATTCCTGTGCTGACACGTCTGGTATCAATTGTGATCGGTTTTTTCTGTGGCTCAGCTGTGATAGAAAGTATTTTTTCAATTCAGGGAATCGGAAATCTGGCATTGAAATCCGTGATCTCAAAAGACACTCCGGTGCTGCAATGCTTTATCTTTATTCTGGCTGTTGGCATTGTAGTATTAAATTTTCTTGTGGATATCGCCTATTCTGCGATTGACCGGCGAATCCAGTTAAAGTAAAGGAGAGATCATAGAATGGGAAGCAGAAGAAAGCAGAAAACAGAAAAAAGCATGATCCAGAATCTGTACTGGAAACAGGTATTCCGGTCACCGAAAACAAAAATAGGATTGATGGTGGTCATAATTTTTGCATTGGCAGCTATTTTTGCACCTGTACTGGCGCCGCATGATCCACTGCTTGTGGATGTTTCGATAAAATTAAAGAATCCGTCGGCGGCATATCCTTTAGGTACTGATCAGCTGGGACGATGTATTTTATCAAGACTTCTCTGGGGCAGCCGGTATTCACTGAGCTATAGCTTTACGGTGCTTCTGATCACCGTATGTGTCGGGGTGCCGATCGGACTGTTTGCCGGATATGTAGGTGGAAAAATCGATTCCATAATTATGAGGATCATTGATGTATTTATGGCTATGCCGGTCTTTATTGTGGCACTTGCCATTGCAGGAACCGTAGGAGCCAGCGGCGCTCATCTGATTCTGTCCTTATCGGTCGTATCCTGGGCAGAATATGCAAGGCTTGCCCGAGCATTGACACTTCAGGAAAAAAATAAAAATTATATGACCGCACTAAAAGCCGGCGGCTGCGGCCACGCAAGGATCATATTTAGGCATGTATTGAGAAATATCCTGCCATCTGTGATCGCACTGGCAACAATGGAAATCGGTTCGATCATTCTGTCAATTGCCGGTTTTTCCTTTATCGGTCTTGGTGTGCAGGCACCGACACCGGAATGGGGGATCATGCTCAGTGACAGTAGAAGTTATATTCAGACTTATCCAAGACTGATGTTTTATCCGGGCATACTGATCATGATCATTGTTCTGGCATTTAATTATCTGGGGGAGGGAATACAGAATGGAACAGCCCAAAAATGATGTTCTAAAGGTAAAAAGACTACATGTGGAGTTTCAGACTTCTCACGGAATGGTTCATGCAGTAAAAGATGTCAGCCTGGAAGTAAAACGCGGAAGGATCCATGCTCTGGTGGGAGAAAGTGGAAGCGGCAAGTCAGTTACCTCTCTGACGATCATGAATCTGCTTGCAGGAAACGGAAAGGTGATATCCGGAGATGTGACACTGAACGAAAAGAGTCTTCTGAAGTTATCAGGAAAAGAAAAACGACAGTTATACGGAGACAGGATCGGAATGATCTTTCAGGATCCGACCGCTGCTCTTGATCCGCTTTTTACAGTTGAACAACTGCTTCTGGAAGGACTGAGAAAACATCGCAGAATGAGCAAAAAACAGGCAAGGGAAGCAGCGTTGGAAAGTCTGCGGATGATGAATCTGCGTGATCCGGAAGAACTGATGAAGAAAAAACCTTACGAATTGTCTGGTGGTATGTGCCAACGTGTTATGATCGCCATTGCCATGTCCATGAAACCGGATTATCTGATCGCAGATGAGCCGACGACAGCCTTGGATGTAACCGTACAGAAGCAGATCCTGGAAGAAATCTATCAGCTATCCAGGAAAGAAAATCTGGGTGTGTTATTTATTACGCATGATCTGGGTGTGGTGGCAGAGATCGCAGATGATGTTTCGATCATGAAAGACGGCGAAATAGTGGAAAACGGAACGGTTGAAGAGATCTTTTATCATCCGCAGCATTCATATACAAAAAAACTGTTGGATGCAGTTTTATAGGGGAAAAGTATGAGTACGTTACTAAAGACAGAACATTTAAAAAAATATTATGGCAAGAAAAAAATTGTGAAGGCAGTGGATGATGTAAGTCTGGAAATCCATGCAGGATCATCCATGGCTCTGATCGGTGAAAGTGGAAGTGGTAAAACTACATTCGGAAAGCTGATCGCCGGCCTGGAGAAACCTACAGATGGAAAATTCTGGTTTCAGGGACAGGAAATGCAGGATTTGTCTGAAAAGCAGTTTCGTCCATATCGCAAGAATCTTCAGATGGTCTTTCAAAGCAGTAGCGGGGTATTTGATCCCGGTTATACCATTGGAGAAAATATTTTGGAAATTTTGAAATTACATGAAAAACTGCAAGAGGGTGAGTATGAAGAGCGAGTAAAGGAGGCTTTGATCCAGACGGGGCTTGATCCGGATATCCGCAACCGTTATGTTGGACAGATTTCAGGAGGTCAGTGTCAGAGAGCTAATATTGCGAGAGCATTGGTATTAAGACCGGAGCTTGTGATCTGTGATGAACCGGTATCCAGTCTGGATTATTCCATACGAAAGCAGATCCTGCATCTGTTAAATGAGCTGCAGGAAAAATATGAGATGACCTATTTACTGATCACTCACGATCTGTCCAACGTTCCATATCTCTGCAAAGAGGTGGCTATTATGTATCAGGGACGCGTGGTCGAGTTTATCGATCATACGGACAGCTTAAAGGAGACTGCCGTACATTCTTATACAAAAGATCTGTTTGATTCTATTCCGGTAAAAGAACCGAAAATGCGAAGAATCGGATTGCAGGAAAAGAAAATATTTTCAGATACCATTCCGGAACAGGGCTGCCCATATCAGAACCGGTGCAGAAGATGTACAAATATATGCAGAGAGCATATACCGGAATTGACAGAAATTGAAACAGGACATTTTGCGGCATGTCATATGCTGTAAAATATAAAACAAACAAAGGAGAGGAAGAAATGAAGAAAAGACGTGTAGCAAAACTGATAGCATTGAGCATGGTGGCGGCAACTTTACTGACAGGTGTCAATGTACAGGCAAAAGAGGAAAAAGTAGTTACGGCAATGACATCCATTGATCTGACTCCTGAACTTTGTGACCCTATAAAAAGTGGTCCAGACTTTCGTCTTTATGAAATGATCTATGATCCACTGGTGCGTTATGGAGAAAATGGAGAAATCAAACCGGCATTGGCAGAATCTTGGGATATCAGCGAAGATGGCACAACCTATACGTTCCATTTAAGAAAAGATGTGAAATTCTCGGACGGCACAGAGTTTAATGCAGACAATGTGATGTGGAATTATAACAGATGGGTGGAACAGGATGTGATCGGTAACTTTTCAGCCAAACTGGAAAATGTTACAAAGGTAGATGATTATACTGTAGAATTTAAGTTCGCAGAACCATGCTATACACTGCTGATCGAATTCAGCTATCCAAGACCATTCCGTTTCACCTGTGAAAGTGCACTGGATGAAGACGGAGAATTTTGTCAGGAAGTGGGTACCGGAATGTGGATGATCGACAGTTATGAAAGCGGTCAGGAGGTTGTCCTGGTACCAAATCCTAATTATTACGGTGAGAAACCAAATATTGATAAAGTAGTTCTGAAACAGGTGGTAGACGGTGATGCCAGAGTGATGGCACTTCAGAGTGGAGAGGCAGATCTGAATCTTCAGGATATTCCATCCGAAAGCTTCAGTATTATCCAGGCAGATAAAAATTTATCGACAGAACAGCAGGTTTCCACACTTTCTTACTATCTGATCGAAAATTATGATACACCGGCGCTTCAGGATATAAACGTACGTCAGGCACTGAATTATGCAACAAATAAAGAAAGCATTGTAAATGATCTGCTGGATGGTTACGGCAATCCGGCAACCGGACTTATGTCTCCGACAGTTCCTTATGTAACAGAAGAAAACAGCAAGGGTTATCCATATGATCCGGATAAAGCAAAGGAACTGTTAAAGGAAGCAGGATATGAGGATACAGACGGAGATGGTATTGTAGAAAAAGACGGAGAACCACTGAGCCTCAGACTGGTATTCCAGACTGAAGAATATGCTTCCTGGAAGTCACTGTGTGAATACCTGAAATCTGAATATGAGAAGGTTGGTGTGGGTGTTGAACTGGTAGAAAAAGAATCTGCAGCTTACTATGATGAAATCTGGAACACCAGAGACTACGATCTGTGCATTTACCGCAGCTATGAAGACTCCTGGATGCCTCATGGTTTCCTGAAATCAATGTTCTATGCGGAAGATGGAGCAAAGGCAGTAAACTGGTACGATGAGGAGCTGAACAAAGATCTCGGAGAAGTATTAAAAACACAGGATGAAGAAAAACGTACGGAATTATACGATAAGATCCTTACACGTATCAATGATCAGGCAGTAACAGTGCCGCTGTATTATCCGAACCGTGATTATATCTATAATAATACCAGACTGACCAATGTAGAGCTTGCACCGACTGCCTATGAAGGCATTAACTGGGCAACACTGGATGTAGTGGAGTAAAAAAAATGTTTGAAAAAATCGAGAATAAATGGACAGAAGATTCCGGTGATTATGATGATATGATCCAAAAACAATTGAGTAACAAAAGAACGGTATCTCACTGGACAAAAGAATTGAAAAGACTTCTTGGACCTGAGCCCCTTCGTATTTTAGAAGTGGGCTGCGGCCCGGGTTTTATGAGCATCATAGCAGCGCGTCTGGGACATGATGTAAAAGCGATAGATGGTTCATCAGGAATGGTAGAAAAAGCCAGAAGGAATATGCGACAGTATCATCAACAGGTGGAAATCTGTGAGGAAGATGGTGTAACTTTGCCATTGGAACAGGAACAAAGCTATGATGTGATACTTTCCAGAGATGCGGTGTGGACATTATATGATCCGGAAAAAGCTTTCAGACGCTGGAAGGCTGTATTAAAACCAGGTGGAAGGATCATTTATTTTGATGGGGACTATCGTACCATCGAATCCACATTAAAAAATAAGATCCATATGAAAATTGCTGATTTTCTTATTTATGTTACAGAAAGAAAAACATATGGATCTGACGTGAAGGAAAACAGTGGAATTTATGAAAAGCTGCCATTTACATCGCAGAAGCGTCCGGAAGCGGACTTTCAGATATTAAAAAAGGTACGCTTTGCCAGGATCCAGATCAGAGAGAACCGCTGGCTAAACAGACCATGGACGATGGATTTCTGGAAATACGGATATCAGGGAAAAAAATTTATTGTAGTAGCCACAAAGAAGGAGAAGTGACATGCAAAACGATAAGATCAAAGAGTACTGGGAAGGAGAAGCTGGCATTTACAGCGAAGGGATCAAGGCAGAATTGAAAAGTGAAACAGCAGAAAACTGGAAGAATCTGATTCTGGAGTATGCGCCGGAAAAAGAACATCTGGAAGTACTGGATGTAGGCTGCGGGCCGGGATTTTTTGAAATTATGCTGGGAAAAGAAGGACATCATGTGACCGGGATCGATATTACTGAAAATATGATCCATGAAGCAAAGGAAAATGTAAAGGCAGCAGGTTTATCCGCAGATCTGATGACTATGGACTGCCACAATCTGAATTTCCCGGATGAGACATTTGATATGATTATCTGCAGAAATATCACATGGACGCTGGATGATCCACAGAAGGCTTACAAGGAGTGGCTGCGTGTACTGAAAAAAGGCGGACGCCTTTTGGTATCGGACGCCTGCTGGTATCTGCATCTTTATGATGAAGAAAAGAAAAAGATTTACGAGGCACATGATGCTGCCATGTGGGAAAAATACGGAAGAGGTATCCATGCTCATGAAGATGCGGAAACAGGGAAAGAGCTCAGCAGTAAGCTGTTTATGAGTGATAAAAAGCGCCCGGCATGGGATCTGGATCACATGATGGAGATCGGCTTTTCCAAAGTGTTTGCCCTGAAGGACATCAGTGATATTTCCAGAACTTCCATGGATCGTGAGCTGAATAAGCTGACACCTCAGTTTTTAGTGGGTGGAGAAAAATAAGCGGACCGGCGTTAAATAAAACGCTGGACCCGCTCCATTGTAGTTTTTAGAATAAAGATATCCGTCAGTACATCACCGGTTTCCAGAGAATGGTTGGCGTTTTGGGTGAGAAAGAGAGGTACATCTTTCTGCGCTGCCAGTTTCTGGATGGAATCGGTTTCGGCCCAGGGATCTGCGGTGCCGTGGAAGGCGATGCTTCCGGCCAGTGAGAAAGAAAAGGTATCCGCCAGAGGCGTAAACAGGATGCTTTTCACTGTCAGATCATGTCTGGAAGCATAGGCTGAAGATATGATAGTGCCAAGACTTTTGGAAATAAACAGAATACTTCCATATAAATGCCAGTCAACATTCTGGAGAAACTGTTCGGTATGTTTCAACGCAAGCTCGAAGGCCTGTTCCATTTTGGCACGGTCGCCTTTGACATTTTCGGGAAGAGAACCGTAAGATACATTCAGGATCTGATAACCTTGATTTCTGGCAAGGCGAGCTGCATAGTAAAGGAGCGGTTTATCAGGGCCATATCCGATACCCGGGAAAACAACGGCCAGCTTCGGGGCGTTGTTTTCAGCTTCCGCTGTATGAGAGGAAGCTTTGTCATAGAGCATCTGCAGCTGGATTTTTTCCTGGAGCTCTTTTAAGGGAATGGAGATCGTGCAGGAGTCGGATGGAAGGTAATCATAATCAGTAATAATGCCATCCTCTTCTCCGTGATAAACAATATGTGAGGAACCCATAAGTTCCATATCTTCTTCAATATCTGAAAGTAATTCTTTGTATGATTTCATTTTATTTCAAACCTTCTTATTAAAAAATTAGTATTTGTCAAAGTATGTTATGTGAATGTTTCCTTTATATGGGGAAAAGTTTATTTGTGTTCAAGCTTCGCTTTCTCGGCATTCAAAAGCTCAATATTAATATTCTTCTCACTAGCAGTTTTATCAACCCAGAGGTTCAGAGAATCAATAGCCAGGGAAACCTCATCCAGCTTTTGGCTGATATATGCAAAGTCTTTGATTTCATCGTCGGTGATCTTACCGTCTCTGGCGATCTGGATCAGACGGCTGGTGAGAGGGTTGATCTCATTAAGACTAGCGATGGTTTCCAGGATAATGGTAGAAAGCTCGGAAACCTCGATCTCCGGTACATACCGGTCCCCGATCATACACTTGTGAGAACAGTAATAATTGCATAAGTCAGGATGCTTATAGCAGTCAGCCATCTGGATGATGTCGTAAGGGGTTGGTTCCTGCAGTTCGTATTCGATCTTTTCAATCCTGGAGGCAGAAACACCGGTCATTTCCTGGCTGGCTTTTTCGCGGGTCAGACCCTGTTCTTCTCTGTATTGCTGATAAATAGTCTTGTTTTCTCTGGTAGATTGTTTCCCCATGGTTCAGTCTCCTCTGTTAATTCTCCAAAATAGGGAAATATATGAAGTTATTTCAACATATAGAACGTTTATTTTTACAGATGGTTCTATTATACTGGATTCATCGAGTGACAGCAAGGGCCGACAAAGAGAAAGAGGTGGTTGTGTGGATGTGACAAGAAGATTACAGCTGATACGGATCCTGGAAAAAATGGAAAACGATCCGAAATTCAGTGAAAAGCTTGGAATCATAAATAAATCAAAATTTATATCAGTAAATATAACTGGAGAAAAGGAGAAATTATGTTGACGTTATTATTTATCATATGTATGTTTGGAGTTTTTGGAAAGCTGTTTTTTTTCGGCCTGAAAGCAGCCTGGGGGATATCTAAATTTATATTAACGCTGGTATTCCTGCCGTTGATCCTGATCGTAATGGTAGCAGGAGGACTGATCTCCCTGGCATTGCCGATACTTCTTGTTATTGGTATTGTCGGACTGATCGCATCAAAAGCATAAGGAAATAAACAGCAAACGCAGATTATGAATAACCGCCTGGAAAAAAGGAGGAACAATTATGAGTAAGAAAGAAGGATACAGCAGACCAGGTTTATTTGGAGGCATTAATCACTATGATGCCAATGGTCATAAGATTGGGGAAAGCAGACCCGGATTGTTCGGAGGGTATAATGATTATGATGCCAAAGGCCATAAGATTGGAGAAAGCAGACCTGGTATTTTCGGAGGAATGAATCATTATGATGCCAAAGGCCACAAAGTAGGAGAAAGTCGTCCGGGAGTATTTGGCGGAGCAAACCATTATGATGCAAATGGCCATAAAACAGGCCATAGCAGCAAAGGAATCTTCGGAGACTGGAATCACTACGACGACTGATCGAAAATGAAATACATGTACAGTATTATTGACGGCAGATCCACAACAAAGAATCTGCCGTTTACTTATTTGACAAATCCGGTAAAAATTCTGTTGTACAACTGTAGAAAAACCAATTATAATTAAAAATTAAAGGATACAGAATTATCAACAGAATGGAGAAATATATGAGATTAAGAAGTCAATCCGCACGGACTTTATTATATGAAGAAGTAGTAGAAGAACTTTACAGGCTGATCGATGAGAAGCATATCCAGCCAGGTGGCAAGCTTCCGCCGGAAAGAGAACTGATCGAGCAGCTGAAAGTCAGCCGGAATGTGTTAAGAGAGGCATTTCATGTTCTGGAAACCAGAGGTGTGATCGTTTCTCACCAGGGAAAAGGAAGATTCTTAAGGGAACAACCAGGCCACGGATCCGAGAAACGTACAGAAAGTCTCAGCAAAAATCTGGAACGCTATTCCATGCTGGAAGCTTATGAAGTCCGTCAGGTTCTGGAAGTAAAGGGTGTGGAGCTGATCATCCGTAACGCATCCGAAGAAGACATTGATGATCTGGAAAAAGCTTACAAAAAAGTGGAACATACCTACGAGACAACCGGAACTACAACCGGTGAATTTGAACTGCACAAGCTCTATGCGGAAAAAACCGGCAGTATGTTCATGACCCAGACACTGGAGCTGGTCCTGAATGCGATCTTGGATATGATGTATGGGCAGTTTTATGATGTGCTGGAAGCCACTTCCGAAAAGCAGGAGCTGGAATCACATCGTCAGATCATTGATGCGATCCGCAGAAGGGATACGGAAGCAGCACAGAAGCTGATGCAGGAACATCTTCAGGTAACGATGGATATGCTGAGGGATAATTGATTAAATATGCATTTAGCTAAAATGCCAGAAGTTCCCGGCCTTTGCTTGGAAAAAATCATGGACCGGGGGCGGAAACAGGCGAAAAAGTACAGGATAATGAAAAAACCATTGACGAAAAGCACCTTCGGGTGCTATTCTTTATAAACAAGTGGGTGACCAAGTGAACAAATATTAATTCAAAAAGAATGAATATGTATTCAGACGATAATTCACAATCCAGAAAGAACAGAAAGGAATACACAATGGGAAATTTAAAATGGCCGGAAGGTAAAAAATGTGCGGTAATGTTTACCTTCGATGTAGACGGAGATACCACCTGGGAAAACGGAAACCGTGGACTTCCAAACGGTGAGAAATACATCAAATCCTTATCCGTAGGCCAGTACGGACCAAAGCGCTGCGTAGACCGTATCCTGAATATGCTGGATCGTTACGGTGTAAAAGCAACATTCTTTGTACCAGGGCTGACAGCTGAACGTTATCCAGATGTGATCATGAGGATCGCAGAGGCAGGACATGAGATCGGACATCATGGATATGCACATGAGAGATTTGCGGGAAAAACAACAGAGGAGCAGATCGAGATCATTGAGAAGACTCAGGCAATCTTTAAAAAGCTTATCGGTCATGAAGTAACAGGCTTCCGTACTCCATCCGGTGACTGGGCAAAGATCACACCGCAGCTTCTGTATGAGAGAGGCTTCCGTTATTCAAGCTCCATGCGTGGTGACGACAGACCATATCGTACGATCATAAACGGTGAGGAAACAGATTTTATCGAGATCCCTACGAAATGGGAAGTAGATGATTACGTAGCTATGGCATATAACATGTATCCGGCAGAACCGGCAGGACAGGACAGGATTTCCAGCTATCGTCTGGTAGAAGACAATTTTATGAGAGAGTTCCGCGGACATTACAGAGAGGGGCTTTGCATTTCTTATATGAGTCATCCCCAGGTAATTGGTTCCCCTGGAAGGATCCAGATCCTGAAACATATGCTGGAGCAGATCACATCCAAAGAGGATGTCTGGGTGGCAACAGGAACGGAAGTATCAGACTGGTATCGAAGCCATTCACAAGAACAGGAGGAGAAATAAGGATGAAACTGGAAAGACCAAAGTGGCCGGAAAACAAAAAATGCAGCGCCATGATCACCATCAACCTGAATGCGGAACTGTTCTGGCTGCAGTTAGATCCCACCTGCAAGGATATGCCGAAAACACTGTCTCTTGGACAGTACGGAATGACAAGAGGCGTGGACCGTATCTTAAAAATACTGGAAGAACGGGGCATCCGCGCAACATTTTTTACTCCTGGATGGGTGGCAGAGCAGTATCCGGATAAGCTGAAAGCCATTGTGGAAAAAGGCCACGAGATCGCAGCACTGGGATATCATCATGAGCATATGGCATTATTATCCGAGGAAGAGCAGGAAAGCGCCATCAAAAAAGGAATCGCTGCGATTGAAAAGGTATGCGGCGTTACACCGAAGGGATTTCGTTCCCCGGAAGGCGAGCTGACCCTGGATACGTTACGGATCGCAAAGAAAAACGGCCTGGTGTATTCCAGCAATCTCTGCGATGATGACAGACCATACTGGAAAGATCTGGGTGAGGATAAGATCCTGGAGATCCCTATTCACTGGGTAAACTATGATCTTCCGTATTTTGCGTTCAACTATCATCCGGCATTTCCGGCAGGCCAGGGCAGGATCGCAAATTATACAGGAGTTCTTAACAACTGGAAGGATGAATTTTTCGGATGCCATGAATACGGCCTCTGTTATGTCCTTCAGCTGGATCCGGCAGCCATCGGAGCACCGGGCAGGATCGGACTTCTGGAAGAGCTTCTGGATTATATTGAAACTTTTGATGGTGTATGGTGGACAACCGGTGAGGAAATGTATGACTACTGCCTGAAAAATCAGCAGGAGAAGTAAGATGGCATACATATAACGGGAAAAGAAGGGAGAGCGTTTCATGGCTCATATATTTGAACTTGTAAATCAGCTTTTTGCGCAGGTGGTTCCGGTAGCAGATTTTCTCTGGGACTTTCCGACAAACATTGATGCATATGCAAACATTCCGATCTTAGGACAGCTGTCCATTGCATTTCTGCTTCTTCTTGGAGGAAGTTTGTATTTTACTTTACGTTTTGGTTTTGTGCAGGTAAAAGAATTCAAGACAGGAATCCGTCTTCTGACTTCCAAACAGCAGGCAAAGGTTGGAACTTCCCAGCTGGCAGCTTTTCTGGTCAGTATGGGCGGCCGCGTCGGTGCCGGAAATATTGTAGGTGTAACCGGGGCGGTAACCATTGGAGGACCAGGAGCGATCTTCTGGATGTGGGTTTCCGCATTCCTGGGGATGGCGACATCCTTCTGTGAAGCAACACTGGCACAGATTTTTAAAGAGAGAAAAGGAAATGAATATGTAGGAGGTTTTACCTTCTATATCCAGAAGATCTGGAAAAACAAAGCATGGATCGGTGCGACAATGTGCATCATGTATCTGATCTACAACATGCTGAGTATTCCGGTACATACCTTCCATGTATTTACAGCAGTAAGCTCTATTGCAGATGAAGTAACAGGAAAAACAACACAGGTAACAGATCCCCTGTACTATGTGATCGCAGTTGCCATTATCGTGGTCATCGCAGTTATCACATTTGGCGGAATCAAAAGCGTAACAAAATTTTCCGATGCGGTTGTACCGGTTATGGCAGGGTTATATGTTCTCATCGTACTGGTACTGATCGTTCTGAATATCGGAAAAGTGCCGGGATTCTTTGCGGCTGTATTTGTAGGCGCATTTAAACCAAGCGCTATCTTTGGCGGAGCATTTGGTGTGGCTATGGCACAGGGACTGAAACGAGGACTTTTATCCAATGAGGCTGGTATGGGTACTGCAACACAGGCCTCCTCTATTGCGGATGCCAATCATCCGTGCGAGCAGGGATTCATTCAGTCCATCGGTGTATTTGTAGATACCATCGTGATCTGCTCTCTGGCTGGTTTTGTGGTAACTGCAGGTGCTATCTGGAATAATCCGTCCATTGACTGGGATGTGATGAAGGCAAACAAGATCGGAACGTTCCTGACTTCCGTCAAGGAGCTGGTACCGGGAGACGGAATCCTGGATGTGATCGTATTTATCATCGTGGTCGTTGCATTTGGACTGTTTGCATTTACAACACTTCTCTGTGACCTGACTTATACAGAGATCGCTGCAAACAAGATTTCCAAGAATAAAAAGTTCATCTATTTTACAAGATGCCTTGGAGCGCTGATCTTCGTTCCACTTGGAACCCTGACTGTATTATCCGGACTTCAGCTGGATAACCTGTGGTATGTATCTGACCTGATCAATGTAATCCTGATCTTTGTCAACATCCCGACACTTCTGGTTGGAAGAAAACTGGTTACCAAAGCATATGAGAATTATAAGAAAAATCCAGGCAGGCGTTTTGTGGCATCTGATATCGGAGTAGAATCTGAGGTATGGACTGCGGAGGCAGCAAAGGAGAACAGATAAAAAATGAAAATAAAAGTAATCATGTCAGACAAAGCCATGAGCAGAGAAACTATGGATGCACGTGAGAAAATGCTGAAAGTGGCACTTTCCTCCGATGCTGAGGTTTCCGTGGACTGTATCAAAAAAGGTCCGGACGAGCTGGACTGTAATACAGATGAGGCCTTTGCTGCGGCGGAAATGGTAAAGGAGAGTATCCGTGCGGAAAAAGAAGGATACGATGCCATTGTGATCTACTGCTTCAGCGATGTGGGAATTGATGCCATCCGTGAAAATGTAAGAATTCCGGTGATCGGTCCCGGAGAAACCAGTCTGACTGCGGCGAGCATGATCTGCAACCGTTTTACGGTGCTGACTTCCGAGAGTATCAATATTCCAAGAACCTACCGTCGTCTGATGCGAAACGGCATTGCCAGGGAAAAAATGGCAGCAGTCCGGGCGCTGGATATTCCGATCGGAGAACTGCGCACCAATCCGGAGGCTACAGAAAAATATCTGAAAGCTGTCTGCAAAAAAGCAGTGGAGGAAGATCATTCCGACGGGATCATCTTAGGTTGTCTTGGAATGGCAGGATATGGAGAAAAGCTGGAAAAGGAACTTCCGGTGAAGATCATTGATCCGGCATTTCTGGCGGTTGCGTATGCGGAATTATGTGTAAGAGTTGGAATGCGGCACATTCCGGCAGTTTATCCGGTTTTTACAAACAGCAGCAATGTAGAATTATAAACTGAAAAACAACAGAGCAGAAACACTTTCCGGATTGGATCCGGAAGGTGTTTTTTTGCATATAAAACAGAGATATGAAACTTGTAAATGTCCGATATTTACGGCATAATAACTTTACAGAATGTTTTTAGGAGGAATCACAGTATGAGGAAAAAAATCAGAGGTCTGATAGCAATGGTTATCTTATTGATCTGCTTTTCAGTACCGGCAGCAGCGGCAACAGAAAGTTTTCATTTTGAGCAGAAAACAGCTTCTGTGCAGGTAGGAAAAACCAAAGAGTTGTCTGTTTACAACAATGGAAGAAAAGTAGATCCAAAGAAAGTCCAGTGGAAAAGCAGCAATCCCAAACTTGCAGCCATATCCAATGGAAAAGTCACCGCAAAGAGCTGGGGAAATGTTCAGATTTATGCTGTTTATGGAGGAAAAAAAATTTCCTGTAAAGTGTATACATATAATCAGCTCATATACACAGATTTTACCGGATATAAAACAACTCCGATAAAAACAAAAACAGGAAAAACAATACAGCTGAAGCCGGAAAAGCATGGAAGCGTGGCAATTTATAAATCTTCGAATACAAAAATCGCGACAGTTTCATCCAGTGGTATTGTAACACCAAAAACAACAGGCACAGTCAAAATAACCTGTGTGTCTTTGGGAAGAAACCGGTATATTGCATCTGCGGAAGTGGTTGTCGGAGCAGAACTGAAATCAGTTTCGACTTCTTCAGAAATCGTAATGGATAAAGGGGAACAGAAAAAACTGAAGGTAACTGTCCATCCGGGAAATGCATATGTAAGAACAATAACTTATGCCACATCCAACAGTTCCGTTGTTACAGTATCCAGGACGGGAAAAATTACAGCAAAGGCTCCCGGCCTTGTAAAGATCACAGTGACGGCAGATGGTGGAAAGAAAATAAAAAATACCATACAGGTATACGTTCGAGACAAAAAGACAGGTACATCCAATGCACCTCTGAGTGGAAGTTCTGGTACGATCCTGCACAGAGGATTAAGTCTGGAAGCACCGGAAAACACACTTCCTGCTTTCAGCCTTGCAGGACAGAAAGGTGCGAAGTATGTAGAAACCGATGTACGACAGTTAAAAGACGGGACATTTGTGATTTTTCATGATTCTAATCTGCTGCGTATGTGTGGCGTTGATAAGAGAATTGAAAACCTCACATATCAGGAAGTAAAGAAGTATCCGGTTATTACAGGAACAAATGCTTCTGCATATAAGCATAATATTATTCCTACACTGGAACAGTATCTTCAGTGCTGTAATAAATATTCCATGACACCGGTGATCGAGATCAAATCAAACCTGGATCAGAATGGTGTTGCAAAGTTTAACCAGATCATAAAAAAATCCAGAAAAAGTCCGGTTGTGATCTCGTTTAAGGAAGAACCGCTGATCATGCTCAGACAGATAAACAGAACCGTGAGCATACAGTGGATACTCCGGGATCAGATCACCAGTGCAGCGCTGAATGAATGTGCCAGATATAAATTTGACGTAAGTGCTCAGTATGGATGTACCAACAGAGCTACAATAGCCAGAGCGCATTCGAAAAATATTAAGGTCGCACTGTGGCTGTTTACAGATTCCAGGATTGCAGACTGCTATAAAAACTGGGGTACAGATTATCTTACCTGTGAGAGAATGATGTAAGACGCTGGAGGCTGACAGGTATTCTTCTGTTACGGTTATGCAGAGCATCAGATGGAAGGTCAGAGAATGTTACAGATACCAGTAGAGGAGTTGAAACAGTATGG
>ERZ773188.1490-NODE-1490-length-25839-cov-7.502754_pt1 | contig 25839 bp, 22 predicted proteins | sample MGYA00581011_ERZ773188 | MGnify/ENA primary metagenome ERZ773188 (study PRJEB29015, sample SAMEA2737798) | human gut metagenome | biome: human gut; feature: human-associated habitat; material: faeces | place: China | collected 2012 ...
AGCCGCAGGATCAGCAGTACATCAAACTGAATACCAACGAAAGCCCCTATCTGCCCTCCCCGGCGGTGATCGCCGCCGTGAGCGAGCACGAGGTGGAAAAGCTGCGCCTTTACTCCGACCCCGCCTGTGCCGACCTGCTCAAGGCGGCCGCAGCCCACTTCGGTTTGCAGCCGGAGCAGATCATGCCTGGCAATGGCAGCGACGAGAACCTCTTCTTTGCGCTGCGTGCCTTCTGCGACGCAGACCACCCGCTGGCCTATGCCGACATCACCTACGGCTGCTACGGCGTGTGGTGTGGGCTGATGCACATTCCCAGCCACATCATCCCGCTGAAAGAGGATTTCACCCTTGACCCGAAGGACTACTACGGCCTGAACCAGACCATCGTCCTTGCAAACCCCAACGCCCCCACCGGCATTGCACTGCCCCGGGCAGAAATAGAAGGCATCTTAAAGGCAAACCCGAACAATGTGGTCATCGTAGACGAGGCCTATGTGGACTTTGGCGGCGAGAGCTGCGTGCCCCTCATCGACCAGTACGAGAACCTGCTGGTGGTGCAGACCTTTTCCAAGTCCCGGCAGCTGGCCGGTGCGCGTCTGGGTCTTGCCATGGGCAATGCAAAGCTCATTGCCGACCTGAACCGGGTCAAGTTCAGCCTGAACCCCTACAACATCAACCGCCTGACCCTGAAAGCCGGGCAGGCCGCGCTGGAAGACACCGCTTATTTTGACAGGACCCGTGCCGCCATCGTGGACACCCGCGCATGGACAAAACAACAGCTGGAACAGCGGGGCTTTGCCGTGCTGGACAGCCGCTCCAACTTCCTGTTTGCAAGTACCGACAGGAAAGACGGAGAGACACTCTACAAAGAGTTAAAGAAAAACGGCATTCTGGTGCGCCACTTCGACGCGCCCCGCATCCAGAACTGGCTGCGCATCACCATTGGCACATCGGAACAGATGAAGATATTCGTGAACACACTGGATAAGATCATGGAGGAATGAACCATGCCGAACCGAATGATCTCGCTGGAACGCAACACCAATGAGACCCAGATCGACCTGACCCTTGATCTGGACGGCACCGGCCGCTACGAGGTGGACACCGGGTGCGGCTTTCTGAACCACATGCTGGAGCTGTTCGCCCGCCATGGCCGGTTTGACTTAGTGCTCACCTGCCACGGCGATGTGCAGGTGGACTACCACCACACCACCGAGGATGTGGGCATTGCACTGGGTCAGGCCTTTGCACGGGCGCTGGGCGATATGCGCGGTATCCAGCGCTACGGCAGCTTCTACCTGCCCATGGACGAAGCGCTGATTTTGTGCGCCGTCGATCTTTCGGGCCGCTGCACCCTGAACTGGGACGTCCATTGCAACACCGAAAAGGTGGGCGATTTTGACGTGGAGTGCGCCAAGGAATTCTGGCTGGGCTTTGCCCGCAGCGTGCCCGCCACGGTCCACTTTGTACAATTTGCGGGAGAAAATACCCACCACATCCTCGAGGCCTGCTTCAAGGGCGCAGGCCATGCACTGGGCGCGGCCGTGAAGATCGACGAAGCCCACAAGGACGAAATTCCTTCCACGAAAGGACTGCTGGTATGATCGCAATTATCGATTATGGCGTGGGCAACCTGTTCAGCCTGAAGTCCAGCCTGAAGCAGCTGGGGCTGGAAGCGGTCGTCACCGCCGACGCGGACACCATCCGCAAAGCCGACCGGCTCATCCTGCCGGGCGTGGGCGCTTTTGCCGATGCCATGGCCAAGCTGGAGGCGACGGGCCTTGTACCGGTCATGAAAGAAGAAGCCGAAAGGAAGCCTCTGCTGGGCATCTGCCTTGGCATGCAGCTGCTGTTTGAAAAGAGCTACGAGTACGGTGAGCACGAAGGCCTTGGCTTTGTGAAGGGCGAGGTCTGTCCGCTGGAGCCCGACCTTGCGGACAAGAGCCTGAAGGTGCCGCAGATCGGCTGGAACGCCTTGCACATTGTAAAGGACGACCCGCTGTTCAAGTACATCCGTGAGGGAGAATACGTCTATTACGTCCACAGCTACTACGGCAAGAACTGTACGGAGAGTACACTGGCTGTGAGCGACTATTCCATTCCCGTCACCGGCGCGGTGCGGGCGGGCAGGGTGTATGGCACCCAGTTCCACCCGGAAAAGAGCGGGGATACCGGCCTGAGGATCTTGAAGGCGTTTGCGGAGCTATAACCCTCTCAGTCAACGCCTGCGGCGTTGCCAGCTCCCCCGAAGGGGGGAGCTTCTAAAGAGTGAACCGCAAAATGCAAAAAGCTCTCCCTTCGGGAGAGCTGGCGAGCGAATGCGAGCCTGAGAGGGTTCGTTTCTGAAGGAGATTCAAATGCAATTATTTCCAGCCATTGACCTGCGGGGCGGCAAGGTGGTGCGCCTGACGCAGGGCGACTACAGCCGCATGACCGTCTATGGCGAGGACCCCTGCGCACAGGCGCGGGAGTTCCTTGCAGCGGGGGCCAAAAACCTGCACGTCGTCGATCTGGACGGCGCAAAGGACGGTACCCTATCCAACTATGATACCATTGCCGCGCTGGCAAAACAGGGCGGCTTATACATTGAGGTGGGCGGCGGCATCCGTACCGAGGAGCGCATTGAAACATACCTCTCCCTCGGCGTGGGCCGCTGCATCCTTGGCAGCGTGGCGGTGACGGATTTTGCCTTTACCGCCCGGATGCTGAAAAAATACGGCGATAAAATTGCCGTGGGCGTGGACGCAAAGGACGGCTATGTGGCCATCCATGGCTGGAAGGAGGTAAGCCGGGAGCCGGGCGTGGACTTCTGCAAGCGGCTGGCAGATGCCGGATGCACCGCCATCATCTACACGGACATTGCCTGCGACGGTGCCATGAGGGGCACGAATCTCGGCCTGTACCGCACGCTTGCCAAAGAGGTGCCCGGCGTGGCCTTTACGGCCAGCGGCGGCATCTCGTCCGAAGCAGAGCTTCTGGAACTGAAAAAAATGGGCACTGCCGCTGCCATTTTAGGCAAGAGCCTGTACACCGGCGCACTGGACCTTGCGCGCTGCGTGCAGCTGGTACAGGAGTGAACGGAGGGGAAACGACATGATCACCAAACGCATTATTCCCTGCCTTGATGTGCGCAATGGCCGCGTGGTCAAGGGCACGAACTTTGAAGGCATCCGGGACGTGGCCGACCCGGTGGAAATGGCCCGCATGTACAACGCTGCCGGTGCCGACGAGCTGGTGTTCTACGATATCACCGCCAGCTTCGAGGGCCGGGCACTGTTTACGGATATCCTGACCCGCGTCGCCAGCGAAATTTTTATCCCGCTCACGGTGGGCGGCGGCATCAACACGCTGGAAGATTTTGACCGGGTGCTCAAGTGCGGCGCGGACAAGGTCAGCGTCAACTCGGGCGCACTCAAAAACCCTGACCTTATCCCGGCGGCAGCACAGCGCTACGGCAACCAGTGCGTGGTGCTCTCTGCCGATGTAAAGCGGGTGGACGGCCAGTTCCGGGTGTTCGCCAAGGGCGGGCGCGAGGACACCGGCCGGGATGCACTGGACTGGATCAGCTGGTGCGTGGACCACGGCGCGGGCGAGATCTGCCTGAACAGCATCGACACCGACGGCGTGCGCAATGGCTTCGACCTGGAAATGCTGGATGCAGTTGCGGCGCGGGTGAACGTGCCCATCATTGCCAGCGGCGGCGCAGGCAAAAAGGAAGACTTTCTGGAGCTGTTCCACCACAAGGGCATCGACGCAGGCCTTGCGGCGGGCATCTTCCACCAGAAGCTGCTGACCATCCGCGACCTGAAGGAATACCTCAACGCAAACGGCGTGGAGATGCGGCTGTAACGCCGGGGCATTTCTCCCCGGCGCGGGGAGAAGCCGTAACGCGAAACTGGATTTCCGCAAAAACAACCCGCAAACTCTTGCGTTTGCGCACCGAATACGCTAAACTAGTAATATCCCCATCCGGGGAGGGAGAACCGTTATGAATCTGAAATTTGATGAAAAGGGCCTGATCCCTGCCATCGTGCAGGACCACTACACCAAAGAGGTGCTCACCCTCGCATACATGAACGCCGAGACGCTGGCGCTCACCATTGCCGAGGGCCGCACTGTGTTCTGGAGCCGCAGCCGTCAGGAGATCTGGCGTAAGGGCGAGACCAGCGGCAACGTGCAGCGGGTGGTGTCCATCACCGCCGACTGCGATGCCGATGCTCTGGTGGTGGAAGTGGTCAAATCCGGCCCCGCCTGCCACACCGGTGCCGAGAGCTGCTTCTTCAACGAAGTATACGTCTCGCCGGAGCTGAAGCAGTTCAGCTGGCAGGGCCTGTACGGGCTCATCAAGGGCCGCAAGACCGATCCGCAGGAGGGCAGCTACACCACCTACCTGTTCGAGAAGGGCAAGGAGAAGATCCTGAAAAAGGTGGGCGAAGAGTGCACCGAGGTCATCATTGCGGGCGAAAAAGAGGATAAGGAAGAAACCGTTTACGAGATCAGCGATCTTGCCTACCATGTTCTGGTGCTGATGGTCAGCGCCGGCATCACGGTGGAGGATGTGACCCGTGAACTGGAAAAACGTCACGTCATTGACCACAAGGTCAAACAGGAAAGGATGCAGTGAATTATCTATGGCAGATTATAAGAAGTCCAGTGTCCATTGCCACTCCACTATGTGCGATGGCAAAAATACCTTGCAGGATATGGCAAGTGCTGCATGTGCGCAGGGCCTGACCACGCTGGGCTTCACCGGCCATAGCTACACCCAGCGCGACCGTGAATACTGCATGAGCCCCAGCCGCACCGCCCAGTACAAGGCCACCATCGCAAAGCTCAAGGCCGAATACAGGGGCAAGGTGGATATCCTGTGCGGCATCGAGTGGGATATCCTGAGCGAGGATAAGCGCACCGGCTACGATTACTGGATCGGCAGCGCACACCACCTGTACGGCAAGAACACCGGCAAGTATTACGAGATCGATTTCCGTCCGCAGGACCTGTGGGACTGCATCAACGATGATTTTGACGCAGACCCCCTTGCCGCTGTGGAAGCCTACTTTGCCGAGGTGGAAAAGGTGGCTGCCCTCAAGCCGGATATTCTGGCCCACATCGACCTCATCAAGAAGCTGAATGCCAACGGCGAGTTCTTCGACGAAGAGTCGCCCCGCTACAAGGCCGCTGCCCTCAAGGCCCTGCAGGCCGCAAAGGCAAACGATTGCCTGCTGGAAGTGAACACCGGCGGCGTGTACCGCGGCTACCGCAAGGACTTCTACCCCGGCCCGTGGCTGCTGGGCGAGTGGCAGAAGATGGGCGGCAAGGTCATCATCACTTCTGATTCTCATGATATCAACAGCCTGACCTACGGCTTTGACGAAGCTGCCGCCGCCATCAAGGCTGCAGGCTTTACCAGCGTGCAGGTGCTTACCGGCAGCGGCTTCGAGACGCAGGAGCTGTAAAAAATTGGAGATAACCCTCTCCGTCAATGCTTCGCATTGCCACCTCCCCCGAAAGGGGGAGGTTTTGCTGTTTCTTTTACGCAGCATAAAAGCTCCCCCTTCGGGGGAGCTGGCGAGCGTCAGCGAGACTGAGAGGGTTGTTTTGCGGTAAAAATAGAACTTTGGAGGAACCCTATGACCCACGCGCAGCCCCAAAAGAAAAGCTTCTTCAACATGAACGTAGACCTGATGCACGGGCCTATTTTAAAAAGCCTGCTGCTGTTCATGCTGCCCATTCTGGTTTCCAACCTGTTCCAGCAGCTCTACAACACGGTGGATACCATGATCGTGGGCAATGTGCTGGGCGATACAGCCCTTGCCGCCATTGGCTCCTGCGGTTCGATCTACGAGCTTTTAGTCGGCTTTGGCATCGGTATCGGCAATGGCCTTGCCATTGTTGCAGCGCGCTCCTACGGCGCGCAGGACGAAGACCTGCTCAAGCGCACGGTGGTGGGGTCGGTCGTCATTGGCCTGATCGCGTCGCTGGTCATTACAACGGCAGGCTTTTTCGGCCTGCATGCCCTGCTGCAGCTGCTGGACACCCCGGCAGAGATCCTGGAAGAAGCCTACAGCTACATCATCGTGATCGACCTTGGCGTTGTGGTCATGTTTATGTATAACCTGTGCGCAGGCCTGCTGCGCGCCATTGGCAACAGCGTAATGCCGCTGGTGTTCCTGCTCATCAGCTCGGCGCTGAACGTGGGGCTGGACCTGTGGTTCATTGCCGGGGTTGGCATGGGCGTGCGGGGCGCAGCGGTGGCAACGGTCATTGCACAGGGCATCTCAGTGGTGCTGTGCGTTCTGTACGTGCTGGCAAGGGTGCGCATCCTCATCCCGGAGAAAAAGCATTTCGCCGTGGGCAGTCATCTCTACTGGGAGCTGTTCAGCCAGAGCATCTCCATGGGCCTGATGAGCAGTATCGTCTCGGCGGGCTCTGTGGTGCTGCAGTACGGCATCAACGGGCTTGGCACCCTGACCATCGCAGGCCACACCGCCGCCCGCAAGCTGTTTGCCTTTACGGATATGCCGCTCATCTCCATGGCGAACGCCGGTTCCACCTTCGTTTCCCAGAACCGCGGCGCAAACCAGCCCGACCGTGTGCGCAGGGGAATGCGGCAGATGTATCTGTACTCGGTGGTGGTGATGGTCGCCGCCGTGGTGCTGATGAACTTTGGTGCTCAGTGGATGGTGCAGCTGATCTCCGGCTCTTCGGAACCCATCGTGCTGGAAAACGGTGCGCGGTACCTGCTGTGGAACGCACCGTTCTATGCGGTGCTGGGCGTGCTGCTGTGCACCCGCTACGCGCTGCAGAGCCTTGGCCAGAAGGTGCTGCCGCTGTTCTCCAGCGTGATCGAGCTGGTGGGCAAGGTGATCTTTGTGCTGGTGTTCATCCCGAAATTCCAGTACAATGCGGTCATCCTGTGCGAACCCATCATCTGGTGCTTCATGACGGCATATCTGGTGGCGGTGTACCTGCACGAGCCGTTTGTGTTCCCGAAAAAATAACCCTCTCAGTTATCGCTGTGCGATGCCAGCTCTCCCGAAAGGGAGAGCTTTTTGCATTTTACGGGAAGCACAAAGAAAGCTCCCCCTTTCGGGGGAGCTGGATGCGAACAAAGTGAGCAGACTGAAAGAGGTTACAGCGCCGAATAGCCAAAGCTGTTCACCAGCGCATCGATGTGCTGGCCGGCCTTGCACAGGGGGCAGTCGCGGCTGTCAAAGCTGGCGTAGTCCGGCAGGCTGGCGGGGTCAAAGATGGAGGTGACTTCATAGCCCATGCACTCATGGGTGGTGGCAAAAATAGCGGAAAGGCCTGCCACGGTGCCGCCGTAGTAGTTCACGGCCTCCACAGCGGCCTGCACGGTGTAGCCGGTGGTGATGGAAGCGGCCAGAATGAGCACATGCTTGCCCTTGACCATGGGGGCCAGATTGTCGCGCAGGATGATCTGGCTGCCGGTGGTGTACTCCGGGGTGATCACATAAATGGTCTGGTGGGCGTTCATGTTGGCAAAGCCGTCCTTGGTCAGCTCGTTGGCAAGGCAGGTGCCGATCACCTGCGTGCCGTCCAGACAGAGCACGGTGTCCACAATGGTGCTGTGCTGGTAAGCGGCCACCAGCTCCTTTGCCACGGCCTTGGCCTCGGAAAGGCGGGACTTCTGGGTGGTGACGTCGATGTAATAGTTGATATGGCTGTGGCTGGTAGCAAAGTGGCCCTTTGCTACGCGCAGGAACAGGTTACTTTTTTTGGTGGGAAGCTTTACCATATTGATCATCGAAACAGCACTCCTTTTCAGGTTTTCCGGGTTGCCCCTCAAATGCAAAAAGCACCGCATCGCTGCGATGCTCCTGCACATTTTTATAACCCTATTGTACCGGAAAAGAAACCTGTGCACAAGGCATAAATCCACTAAAAAACTTTGTGCATTTTACATGATATCGCCCAAAACTTGGATACAAATGGCCCGCATACGCAAAAAGACCCGCACCATAAGGTACGGGTCTTTGGAAAACTATGATCGAAGAAATTATTAGAGGCCCAGATCGGTGGCAGTGATGTTCCAAGTTGCATAAACATCATTGTAGAGATCCTTGCCGTTCTCGTCAGCAGAATGCTTCGGGCAATAACGAACAGCAATATTGGTAGCATCAGTCAGATCAATGCCGGTGACTTTCAGAGCAACATCGGGCAGAACATCATTCTTGGCGGTGGCATCAGTGCCACCTTCAAGAGTAAAGGTGGCACGAGTAGCACCGGTGGGATACGTATTAACGTTATAGGAACCGGGATGCTGGCCGCCAGTTACATCGACCTGGAAGTGACCTGCGCTGACCTGCAGACCGGCAAGAAAGGACTTGATTTTGAAGTGGCAGACCAGCTCGTTGCCTTGATAGGTCGGCTTGCTGGCACCGCTCAGCAGAGTGGCTTCACAGATGCCGTCGCCCGGCTTCAGCTTGCTGCCGACCGTGCCGACAGGACGGTTCGGGTTGGAGCAGCCGGTCAGGGAGCCGGAGACTGCCACGGCAGCGGCGGCCAGTGCGGTATATTTCATAAAGTCACGGCGGGAGAATGTATAGGACATGTTCGTTCCTCCTTTAAAAAGCAGATCAGTACGGCCTTGCGGCACTACCTATAAGATAGGCGAAACCGGGCCGGATGTCAATGCCTTTTGGCAAAATAAAATGATGAAATTTTGAGCTGCGACGTTGTTTTGCGACGAAATTTCGTCCTGTGCGGGCCGCGTATCAGGCGCGGGTCACGTCTGCAGCGGTCATGACGAAGGTCATGGTCTTATCCGCTGCAAAGGTGGGCATGTAAGTAACGCTCAGCTGCTGCCAGCCCTTGGGGACCATCAGCATCAGCTGCAGATAGCCGGTACCCTGCGGGGGCAGATTGGTGGAATCCGAGAAGGTCTGAGAGTTGGAGTTGTACAGCGAGATGTTGGCACCGCACTCCACGCTCTGGCCGTCGCAGGAAGCAGAGAAATCGGTAGAAGCTGCTGCCAGTGCGTGGAAGTTTGCATCCACGTTCTCCTGCGGGGGCACGGGATAAGCAGCATTGATCTCGGCCAGATTCTGTGCGCCGATGTTGAAGGTCTGGTTCTTGGTGCGGTTGACCACGGTGACCAGAACAGCAATGTATTCGTAACCGGCCTGTGCAGGTGCGGTATCAATGTTGAACAGGCTGGTCAGCTGAACGCCAAGGCCGTTCCAGTTGCTGACCTTATCACCGACCTTGACATCCACGATGGTGGCGCTGCCATTCTGCTGGCAGCCGCCCAGCAGGCTTGCTGCGCCCAGAGCAGCAACGGATGCGCCGGTGCACTTGAGGAAGGTACGGCGGGAAATGGAGTTGGACATAAAATAAATCCTCCTTTTGATAGGAAAAACCGTATTCCAGAATGTTCTATTCTGTTTATACCCTTTCTGCCCGAAAGATGCAAGGGTTTGGGGGCTGAATTTACAGCTTTTTCACAGGAATATCACCCTTCGTGGGTAAGGCCCTTCACATGTGTTTCGCTGGTTTTGACCAGATTTAACAGGCTGGGCGTATAAAGCGGGAACTCGCGGGTCAGGCTTTCTGTGGTCATGGTCAGGCAGGCCGGGTCCTTTACGCCCTCGCCGCCGTTCACATCCTGTCCGTCCAGCAGGGCTTCCACGTTGGCTTCGGACATGCGCATCACGGCATCGGAGCAGCCGCGCCAGCGGATGGGATCGATGCTGAACATACTGGCGGCGTTGTGCGGCTCGGCCGAGTACAGCAGGCGGAACATTTTGGCTACGGCCATCATCAGGTAGGCGCTCACCTCGGTGGTAAGGGCCTTGCTGTGGCACTGGCCGATCTTGGCGTACAGCACGTTCAGGCTGTTGGAGATCAGCTTTTTGTTCATGGTGGGCAGCACGCTGCCGTGGTAGATGTTGTCCTTCATCTTGTCCGGGTTCGGAAGGTCTTCTGCCGAGAGCATCATGCCGTTGCGCTCTGCACTGCGGCCCAGAAGATAATCGCAGGAAACATTATAATAGTCTGCCACACGCACCACAAAGTCCAGGCCGCATTCGCGGATGCCTTTTTCGTAGTGGGACAGCAGCGCCTGCGAGACGCCAAGATCCTCGGCGGCCTGCTTCTGGGTGATGCCGCGTTCCTTGCGCAGCAGCTTGATGATACGGTTGAATTCCATGATTTTTGGCTCCTCAAAGTTCGATGTAGGGGGACATCCTTGTTTTTGGTTTACAGCAGGTTGATTATACACAACGGAAAACCTTTTGTAAAGCAAGAAAAGTGACGATATTTTTCGTTGATTTTCGTCATTTTTGTCAAAAGACTTGCTCTGGACACCATATCTATGCTAAACTATAGGTATTAACGCATACATTTTGTGGCGTGCGCGGGGCCGCGGCTGCCGCCAAAGAGCAAAAAATCTGGCAGACGACACGTTTTTCTGCCAGATTTTTTCTCCGCAGCGGGTTTTGCCGCCCGTTCCCGTGCCGCCGCACAGCGATAAAGAGAGGCACTATCCATGAAAACGTTCAAGCTTCATCTCATCCGCCACGGCATGACTGCAGGCAACCTGCAGGGCCTGTACATTGGCAGCGGCACCGACATCCCTCTGTGCGACGAGGGCCGCGCTCAGCTCAATGAGCTGAAAGAGCGGTTCGAGTATCCGCAGGTGGATACCGTGTTCTCCTCCCCGCTGCTGCGCGCGGTGGAAACAGCCAACATCCTGTTCCCGGATGCAAAGCACACCTTTACCGTGCACGACCTGCGGGAGGCCGGCTTTGGCAAGTTTGAGAACAAGCCGGTCAAGGAGCTGGTGCACGACGAGGACTTTAAAAAATGGATCACCCCCGGCTCCGGCTATGTGCCCGAAGGCGCAGAGCCTACCGACCAGTTCCACGCCCGCTGCGCCGAAAGCCTGATGAAGCTGTTTGAGTATATGATCCGCATGGATGTGACCGAAGCAGCCTGTGTGACCCATGGCGGCGTGATCATGAGCATGCTCAGCCAGCGCGCCGTGCCCACCCGCCGCCCGGAGCAGTGGATGGCAGACCCCGGCTGCGGCTACACCGTGCAGACCGATGTGCAGCTGTGGATGCGGGACCGTCTGGTGGAAGCCATCGACATCGTGCCCTTTGGCTATGCCGATACCCTGCGCGGTCAGGCTGAGACCGAGGAGAACGAAGCCTTTGAGTAAGGATTCGGTTACAGTTTCGGCCCCATCCCTTGACAGAAGCGGCGCAATCCTTTATTGTATAAGGAAACGATTATTTTAGGAGGAAGTTTCATGTCCCAGTCCATTTCCCGCCGGTCATTCCTGAAATGTGCCGGCTCCGGTGCGGTCAGCCTTGCGGCAGCGCTGCTCACCGGTGTACCTGCAGCGGCGCAGCAGCCGCGTCTTGCAGGCGAACCTGCCCTGCTGGACGGCAAAGCTGCCGTGGAGCTGCTGGGCTATGCCCCTGCGCAGGAAATGGGCAATGTGCTGGTGTACCTCTCGGTGGAAAACCTCTCCGCATCCACCCTGCCGGTGGGCGCAAGCTATCTGCAGAGCCGTGAGGTGTGCACGCTTGGCGACCTGTACAGTATGGGCACCGGCGTTACCGCTGTGTGCGATGGCAAGCCGGTGCGCTGCGGCAGCTTTGCTGCGCCGCTCTACGGCGAGAACGCGGCGGATGCTTCGGTGTTCACCCTGAACCTGACGGCAGGCCGCGGCGCGCTGCTGCACTGCTTCTGCGCAGTGCCGGACAACTGGCAGACGCTGGAGCTGACCTATCACCCGGATTTCGCGGCGGGCCGCAGCGTGACCTTTACGGTCAACCGCAGCACGGACCGCGCCGTGCTGGGCGTGGTGCCCACCTCTCCTGCCGAGGTCGGCAGCGTGGTGGATCTGTAAAAGGCCCCTCTCAGGCGCTGTCGCGCCAGCTCTCCCGAAGGGCGAGCTTGGATGTATCTGCCGGTTTCCACCTCAAAAGCTCCCCCTTTGGGGGAGCTGGCATCGCGCAGCGATGACTGAGAGGGTTAGACCCAAAACATAGAAAAAGACCATCTGAGATGCAGTTAAAAATGTCTCAGATGGTCTTTTTTGTTTTGTCAATTCAGCACATTCTGCCCGGCGGAATCCAATACCGTCAGCTCCTGCCCGGTCACGCTGGAGACCAGCGCAATGTAGCTGCGTCCGGTACGGATGCTCAGCGGCCTGCCGTCGGCATCGTAAAAGGCAAAGGTGGAGTCTGTGCCCTGCGTCCATGTGATGTGCCACAGCTGGCTGCCGTTCAGCCAGACACCGCCGCCAAGGGACAGGTCGTAGTCCAGCGTGGTGCCGTCGTCCCGCAGGCTGGAAGCGGAGTAAAGGACCAGCAGATTGTCGAATTGCGCCTGCGCGCCGGTGTTGGCATCCAGCTGGGCGGTGCCGTCTGCACGGAGCATCCCGTAGGTGCCGCTGGTCGCATCGTAGGCAAAGCCGGTGGTGCTTTGGGGCGCAAAGTTGATCTGCACCTGTTCGGCATCCCGGGAACCGGGCTCCGGCAGGCGGGGCTCTTTGGCCTGCGGCAGCAGGGCGGGCAGAGCGGAAATGGCAGAGCTGTCCTCGGCAGTGCTGGCCGAGGAGGAAGCGCTGCTGCCGTGGTCGCCCAATGCGCCGGAAAGGTTCAGGCTGCCCAGTACGGAAGCGACCTCCGCGCCGCTGGTATGCCACAGCGGCGCGCCGCTCCAGACATCATCGCAGGAAAAGGCGTTGCGGCCCACTTCCAGCGCGTCCACGGCCCGCAGGTTATAATAATCCAGATAGTTGCGGGCAAACTGCCCTGCACCCCGCTGGATGGGCAGTACTTCCTGCCCGCTGAGCAGCCGCCAGTAAAGGTCCTGCCCAAGGGTCACTGGGCCGACGGTTGGCATGGCCGATACCGAAGGATAAGCCAAGCACAGGCTGGTGGGCTGGCCGCTCTCGGTCAGGGCTTCCAGCACCACCGATGCGCTGCCAATGCCCCACTGTGTGGTGCTGGAAGCGGCGTTGTCGATCACCACGGCGGCGGTGCGTTCGCCGGGATACTGCAGCTCCTGCCCGGTCAGCGGGTCGGTGGGCGCTACACTGTCCGGGGCAGTGGGGCCGGACAGTGCACACCCGCACAGCAGGGCTGTGCACAGCACCGCCGTGCCAAGGGCCAGATTCCAGATGCGTTTCATGCGGTTCCCTCGTTACTGATAGCTGAAGTTGGACCACTCGTCGTCGTCCACGATGGCAAGATAGGTCTTGCCGCGGTTGAAAAGCATCTGCGCACCGGTCTTGTCGTAGACCAGCAGCGGATGCTCAGGCGAAGCCTTTTCCCAGCGGCCATGCTGTACAGCGCCGCGGCTGAAATAATAGGCATCGCCGCCGGAGATGTAGCTTACCTGCTGCACATCGCCGGAGTCGCCGGAATAGCGCTCGATGGGCGCAAAGCAGACCAGCAGATTGTCAAAGCTCAGCTGCTTTGCATTCAGCTCGTCCACGGTGTTTTCAAACTTGCCGGAGATGCGGCTGTACATCTGCATTTTATAGGTACGGGACTGCGGATCGTAGCGGAAGCTGGTCTTGTAGTGGTCCGAGTGGGTGATGCTGACCGTCCTGCCGGATGCTGCACCCTGCATGGCGTTCTCCTCGCCGGTGCGGTAGTCCGCAAAGCGGAAGAAGGTGGTGTCGTAATCGTATTTCAGGCCGATGCCCGCGTTGGAAGCGGCCTGCCGGATCTCCTTGCCGGAGGTGAACTCGGTGTGTTCATAGGCCACATCCCGGCCCCGGCTGTCGCGGTGAGCCACATGCGGATGGGTGGGAGTATTAAAGTAGCTCTTGCCGCCGATGTTCAGGCCGGAATAGTTGTATACGCTGATGAATTTGGTGCAGGCGGCGCTCTCACCGTCGTGGTAGTACAGCGCCTGATAGGGCATCAGCAGCTGCAGGAACTGGTCGCGGCCAGAGCGCAGCGGGCCGATCTCCGGGATGGAGTCGGCATCGTGGAACACCGCGCAGAAGCGGGTGATGCCGCCCTCCACCTTGCACTCGATCAGCAGATCGGCAGAGGAAAGGCCGCGCTGCGGACGGGCGTTCTGACGGGAGGTGTTGGAGATGTTGTTCACCATCACGCCCACGATACGGCCATTGCTGCGCTTGGCCTCACCGGTCAGCGGGTCGGCATCGTAAGCGGGCAGTGCGGCAAGACTGGCAGCGGGCTGCTCGCCTGCTGCCAGCGAGGAAGCAACCATGGCCTCCGAGGATGCAGCAGAAGAAGCTGCGCCGGAAGAACTGATGCCCAGTGTCTGCTGGAGCCAGCTGGAAAAATTGCTGCCCAGAATGGCACTGCCGGAAGCACTGCAGCTGGAAAGCGCCAGTGAAGCGGCAGCGGCACCGGTCAGGCGAAGAACAGTACGGCGAGTGATCTTCATAGGAAAAACCTCCTGCAAAAAACGTATCGGCGCGGCCCGGCAGAATGCCAAAGCCGGGAAAAAGTTTGCGGGTGCAGCGCGGCGGGGCGCACACTGCCGGGCAGTAAAACGCAGCGCACTGCAGACGGATTTGATTTGATTGTAACGATTCTTGCCGGGTTTGTAAAGAGGAAGTTATCGGGATGAAGCCCCTTCCGCTGCCGACACCGGAGCATCTTCGATCTGCTGCGCGGATGAAAAGCGGAAGCCCACACCGATGCAGGAGCTTTTTGCGCCTTTTTGCCCGGGAACCCTTGCATTTTTGCGCAAGTTGTGGTAATATTATTCGGCAGTATGTTCACTGCGGAAATATGCGCTCGTAGCTCAGCCGGTAGAGCATCTGACTTTTAATCAGAGGGCCAGGGATTCGAGTTCCCTCGAGCGCACCAAAAGGACGATAAATCGTTGAACTAAACGGTTTGTCGTCTTTTTTGTTTTATGCGGGCTTTTTGAGCTTGTACCTATGATTTTTTCAAAAATTTTAGAGGTCAGAGGTACAAAAATGAAGAAGATTCAGAAGAATGCAGTCCGATTTGATAATCTAAAGCAAGATTTTTTGGACGACAAGAAGTATTCTGGCACGGCAGAAGCCACGTTGAACGGCTATCGGTATGATATTACACGGTTTTTGAAGTTCCTGTCAGATGAACAGTTAGCCGTGAATACGTTTAATGTTTCGATTGTCCCGATTGAACAGATTATTTTCTCGTCGGATACTATCGAAGTGACAGATGGTGACACCGTTGCAGTGAAATATACCCTGCTCCCGCAGAATGCAAGCGACTACGGCATCACATGGACATCGGCAGATGAAACTATCGTAAAAGTGCGTGATGTAGATGAAGTAAAACTGATAGCACAGTCTGAAGGAAAGACTACCATTATTGCAACCACAGATAACGGGGTGACAGCCCAGTGCGCGGTTGAGGTTGTCCCCAAAAGTGCTTATGAACAGTTGACAAAAGATGAAAAGGAATTTGTGAACGATATTCTGCCGATTATGATTTGCCAAAAATTGGAGTACAACTTCAATCATGGCAGGGAAGCAATAGAATGGGTCGAAAGAAATTTTGATTACATTATTATAGATGAAGCACACTACCTGTTCCAAGATGCGCTGTTTAATCGTAATACAGAAATCATGCTGGATATGGTTGAACAGCTTCAGAAATCTAAAGTTATCATCTTGATGTCTGCAACAGCAGACTTGCTGAAGAAGCACTTTGTCGGTAGGATAAAAAAGACCTACCATGTGTCAGCAGATTACAGCTATATCAAGGCGGTATATTGTTACACTACACCGGATTCTGTCAACAAAATTTTGAACGGAGTCCCTCCGGGTGAAAAAGTGGTCATGTTCGGGGATAATAAAAACCGTCTACGAACATTGCATCGCGAGTACCCGGATAGTGAATATCTGAACAGCGGGAACAAAGACGAAAGTCTAGCATTTCGGCAGATAACGCAGAACGAGTGCTTCAGCTGTCAAATGCTATTTACCACTAAAGTTCTGGACAATGGTGTAAACCTGAAGGACAAAGCTATCAAACACATTATAATAGAACAAACCGATATGGTAGAGTTCATACAATGTTTGGGACGAAAACGTGTCCAAAGTCCAGATGATACAATAACTTTGTATTTTCTTAGTAGTGTTTGCAGTATTGCAGGACGATACAAAGAACTGAAGAGGGATTTAGCGATTGTTCAACAATATCTGAATGCAAGAGCATCAGGTTATGAACAAGAGTTCTGGAAAATTAACAGAACTGAATATATTCCTTTGATGTTCGACAATTCACAGCATCTAGTAAAACCTGCATACTACAAGGCATTAAGTGACTGTGCATTTTACAGAGATATTCTGGATAAGAAAGCATCACTTGTTCAGTAGGTCAGAGAATCCTTAAAATTACCCATTATTCCGTATGAACGAGTTTCAAAAGATTATAAGTTGAATTATTATCTTTCTCAAAATGTTGGAAGAAAGTATTTTAAGGATGATAGAAACGAATTGATTGAAAAAATCAATCTAAGACAAGACGGACATATAAAAAGTTCGTTTAAGCTGCTTTATCAATGTCTGATGGAAAGTAATGTCGATTTCACCTTGAAAAGCGGAATCGACAACAGAAAAGTCTATTGGACGATTGAGCCAAAATACTCTTTATCATTTTTGTCAAACTCGCGATATATCAGTGGTACATAGTTAAAATCATAGATTCCCTTACCAAAACGAATGACCGTAGATATTTTAGAACGTGTGACAGTATAACTCTCAAAATAAACTTTAGAATCAACGCTGATAGGAGCATCTCGTGTATGGTGGGTCTTTACGTCCTCCCGCCCGCCATTCTTGCCGTATCGTGGATTGCGGCGAGCGTCAAGATGGTTTTGCAAATTTTATTGCAGGAATGCAGTGATCGTAGGACTTATAGCATGGCGTTCAAGTGCTTTCCCGTTCAATCAATGTATTTCTGCATTTTGACAACCTGCCTATAAATCCCCCATGAACGTTGTGGAATCTTCCAAAGCATCCATGGATGGTTTCTTGCGCCGCATCAAACGTTCAGCTTATTACAACGAAATTCCATAAAGTTGCATTGCATCTTACAGATGTTCTTGCTATACTCTGTATCGAACGCAACTTTATTTCGCAAATATGTTGCGCATTTTGCGCAAGCAGAGGAGGAGCTATGATGCAGCAGCTCAAATTACTTCATGGCGGAGACTACAACCCGGAACAGTGGCTGGACCGGCCCGATATTCTGGCGCAGGACATCGAACTGATGAAAAAGGCACACGTTAATACTGTGACGCTGGGCGTGTTCTCATGGTCCACGTTGGAACCGCAGGAGGGGGTATTTGAGCTGGATTGGCTGGCAGACATCATCCATAACCTGTATGCCAATGGAATCTATACGATCCTTGCAACGCCCAGTGCGGCCCGCCCCGCTTGGATGGCACACAAATACCCCGAGGTGCGCCGAGTCCGGGCAGACCGGGTCCGGGAGCTGTACAACCGGCGGCAGAATTACTGCTATACATCGCCGGTTTACCGGGAAAAAGTCCGCATCATTGACCAGAAGCTGGCACAGCGGTTCGGCAATGACCCGGCTGTCCTGCTCTGGCATATCTCCAACGAGATGAGCGGCGACTGCCATTGCGAGTTGTGTCAGGCCGCGTTCCGCTGCTGGCTCAAGGAACGGTATGGCTCTTTGGATGCCTTGAACAAGGCGTGGAACGCCCGGTTCTGGAGTCACGACTATACCGCTTGGGAACAAATCGAAAGCCCTGCCCCGCAGGGGGAAAATGCCGTGCAGGGCCTTGCGCTGGACTGGAAGCGCTTTGTCAGTGACCGGCATATTGATTTTTTGAAATATGAGCGTGATACCGTGAAAGAATTTGCGCCGGATGCAAAGTTCACGGTAAACATGATGTACCGGTTTGATGGCATCGACTATTTCAAAATGTCCAAGGAGATCGACGTGGCCAGCTGGGACAACTATCCCACATGGCACAAGCCCAGCGAAACAGTGGAAGAAACGGCGTTGGATACGGCCCTGATGCACGACCTGTATTACTCCATGAAGGGCAGGCCCTTCCTGCTGATGGAATCCAGCCCCAGCTTTACCAACTGGCAGCCGATCTCCAAACAGAAGCGCCCCGGCATTGCGGAGCTTGCGGCTCTGCAGACGGTTGCACATGGTTCGGACAGTGTGCTTTACTTCCAGTGGCGAGCCAGCCGCGGCGCTGAAGAAAAGTTCCATGGTGCAGTCGTCGGCCATGATGGCCGGGAGGATGCCCGTCCCTTCCGGGAAACAGTCGGTGTGGGCCAAAAGCTGGAAGTGCTCTCGGAGATTGCAACAGTCTGCCGCGAGAAGCAGGCGGCGATCGTCCACGATTGGGAAAACAAGTGGGCATTGGAAGGCTCCTGCGGCCCGCGAAATGCAGGCATGGGTTACTGGGATGAGCTGAAGCTGCACTACAATGCTCTTGCACGGGAGGGCATCTCGGTGGAGTTCGTAAATCAGAGCTCCGACCTGACGGGTTATGGCTTGGTCGTTGTTCCGATGGTTTATTTGCTGACCGATGCCTTTGCCCAAAAACTCTGTGATTTTGCCCGGAATGGTGGTACGGTCGTGGTTACATACTGGACCGGTGTGGTGGATGAAAGCGATTTGTGCCGCCTGGGTGACACGCCCTACGGCTTGACCGACCTGCTGGGCCTGCGCCGCACTGAGATCGACGGAATGTATGACGGCGAAACCTGCCGCTGCACCCCGATGGACGATTCCACTTTGCCGGAAACGCAGGCTTCGGTCCTATGCGAGGTCGCAAGTCTGAACGACACCGACCCTGCCGCACCGCTGAGCGTTTATGCCGAGGACTATTATGCAAACTGCCCGGCGGTGGCTGTCCACTCCTACGGGGAGGGCCGTGCCTATTATCTGGCAAGTCGGTTCGAGGAAGCGTTCTATCGCGCATTTTATCGTGCTGCTGTAAAGGAAGTCGGCCTGACCCCGGCCTGGCCGGAAGCTCTGCCGGACGGCGTTCTGGCCGCGCGGCGCGGTACGTTCGTCTTTGTACAGAACTGCAATGAACATCCGGTCGAAGTAGGCGGTGTTGCGCTGAACCGTTACGGAACGGCCGTCTGGAAAAACGGCGAGCAGGTCCTGTAAGGCGCAAAAGCATCAACTTTCAGCGTTCTGCCGAAAAAGCAGAACGCTTTTTGTTTGCTTTCGTACTTGACAAAGCGGGCTTATCCCGGTATGCTGGGGTGGCGCACTGTTGCGCAGTTCTGTGAAAAGGAGAGGATATCCTGTGGCTGCAAAGGAAACCGAAAAAATGACGATCGAGCAGGTGGCCGATGCGCTTGGTGTTTCTAAAACAACGGTATCACGCGCACTTTCCGGAAAGGGACGCATCAGTGAGGAGACCCGCGCCAAGGTATATGCCTATCTAGGACGCACCCGCACCGAGCCTGCCGCCCCGCAGGGCGGCGAAAAGGTGCGCACCAACAACATTGCCATGATCGTGCCACAGCGCTTTATTACGCTGGATCTGCCCTTTTTGCGCAAGTGCATGGGCGGCATCTGCATCATGGCAGACCAGCGCGGCTATGACCTGATGCTTTGCTACGCCTCCAACACCGAGTATTCGCAGCTGCAGCGGCAGCTGGCCAACCACAAGGTGGACGGCGTGATCCTGACCTACGCCATGGCGGATGATCCCTGCATCGAACTTTTGCGGCAATACGAGACACCTTTTGTGCTCATCGGACGCAGCGAGGACAAGACCATCCCGCAGGCAGACAACGATCAGGTCGCGGCTGCCTGCGAGATGACACGCATCCTTTTGCAGCTGGGCGCCAAGCGGATCGCGCTGCTGGTGGGCAGTACCATCTACGCCGTCAACACCGATCGCATACGCGGTTATCTGCGTGGATTCGCGGAATTTGGTGTGCCAGTAGACCAGCGGCTCGTTCATTCCGGTGTGGAATCTGCCGGGCAGACGCTCGATGCACTGGAGGCTGCGCTGGAGCAGAAGGCGGATTGCATCCTTTGCGGCGATGATGAGATCGCCTTTGAGGTCATGGGGGAGCTGCGGACGCGGCATATCCTCGTGCCCAACGATCTGCGAGTGGCCAGCCTGTACGACAGCTCCATGCTTGCCAGCATCACGCCGTCTGTTTCGGCGGTGCAGTACGATGCAGAGCAGCTGGGTAAGACCGCCTGCCGGATGCTGCTGGATCGTCTGGCCGGAAAGGAAACGGTCATGCGGCAGCTGGAAGGTTATCAGGTCATTTTGCGGAACTCTACCAAGTGGAGGGAACGCTCCCACAGCATCAAATAACGCGCTTTTTGTGCCTGCTCCTTTCCCGGAGCGGGCATTTTTGCTCTTTGCATGGCAAATGTTGCGCTAAAGTTGCGCACTTTTGCCCATGTATCCTAATTTTACCGTCACTTTTTCCAGTTTCGACTCAACAATACCGTGAATTTCGTCCATTGACGTGAGCAAAAGAATGCGGTATCCTATGGGTACAGAAAAACGGCCGCTTGGATGTGCGCAACTTATAAGCGCAACAAAGAGCAGCCGAAGATTTCAGGTTGAGAACGAAGGAGAACTGGATCATGAAAAAGCTGATTTCCCGCCGTAACTTCCTTGCAGCCATGGGCACTGTGGCTGCTGCCGGTGTGCTGACCGCCTGCGGCGGTTCTTCCAACAGCACCGCTTCCTCTGCTGCCGCTTCCAGTACGGCTGCCTCTGCTGCGGAGAGCTGGGGTGATGTGAAGCTGACCATGTGGGGAGCAGAAGAGGATCAGACCATGCTGCGCGAGATGGCAGATGCCTTTATCGAGCAGAATGCGGACAAGGGCAACGTGACCATCGAGATCGGCGTGCAGTCTGAGTCCAGCGCAAAGGATACCGTTCTGGCTGACCCGGAGTCTGCCGCAGACGTTTTTGCCTTTGCTGATGACCAGCTGAACGAGCTGGTGAATGCCGGTGCGCTGCAGGAAGTGCTGCTGAACCCGGACGACGTGAAGAGCCGCAACCTGCCCGGCTCTGTGGGCGCTGCCACCATGAACGACAAGCTTTACGCCTACCCCATGACCGCCGACAATGGCTATTTCCTGTACTATGATGCAAGCGTTCTGAGCGCCGAGGACGTGCAGAGCATGGACACCATGCTGGAAAAGGCTGCAGCTGCCGGCAAAAAGTTCATGATGAGTGTGAACGATGCATGGTACATTTACAGCTTCTACGCCGGTGCCGGTCTGGTGGCTACGCTGGCAGATGACGGTATCAACACCGTATGCAACTGGAACGAGGCTCCCGGCGCAGACGTAACGCAGGCCATTCTGGATATCACCGCAAACCCCGGCTTCAAGTCCGGCGCAGATGCTGATATCGTTTCTGCCATCAAGGACGGCAGCTGCTGCGCCGCCATCTCCGGTACTTGGAACGCCAGCACCGCCGAGGAGGCTTGGGGCGAGGGCTACGCCGCCACCAAGCTGCCGACCTACACCCTGAACGGCGAGCAGGTCCAGATGGGCTCCTTCTCCGGCTACAAGCTGGTGGGCGTCAACCCCCACAGCGCCAACGTGGGCGTTGCCATGATGCTGGCCGACTTCATCACCAACGAGGACAACCAGAGCAAGCGCTTCAACGACCGCAAGCTGGGTCCCTCCAACATCAACGCAAACGCCACCGAGGCTGTGCAGTCTGCACCCGCCATTGCCGCACTGGCTGAGCAGAGCTCCTACGCTACCCTGCAGCGGGTAGGCGCAAACTACTGGAGCTCCGCCGCAAGTCTGGGCGAGATCCTCGCCTCCGGCGACACGCAGGGCAAGACCACCCAGCAGCTGGTGGATGACGCTGTGGCCGGCATCACCGCACCTGTGGCACAGTAAGTTCCGGTTTTTCCCGGCGGGCACGCAGCAGAATGCGGTGTGCCCGCTTTTTATCGCAATACAAGAAATCGGCGTCAACCTAACATCCTGTTTGCTATAACCCCCTCTGCATACCAAGAAAGGAGTTGACTTCTGTGGCAGAAATGGTCCTTACACCACCCTTGCGGGCAGATGGCCGGGAGCCGAATTTCCTTCAGAAGTTCGGTCACGCATTTGTTCACGGAGATATTTTTACAAAGCTGTCCCTCTTTGTCTGGGGTCTGGGCTACATTGGCCACGGCCAGCTTATCAAGGCACTGCTGGTAACGCTGGTGCAGGGGCTGGGACTGTATTTTCTGGGCACTTCCGGCATTCCTGCGCTGAAAAAGTTCGGCACGCTGGGCACGGTGCAGATGGAGATGCAGTTCAACCCCTTTACCTTAAAGAACGAGGTCAACAACTACGACAACTCGTTTGCCATCCTGCTGCTCAGCGTGATCGCACTGGTGGTCATTGTAACGCTGATCGCTGCTGCCATGCTGGTGGTGCAGAGCAATTACGCGTTACAGGCGCAGAAGGCCGCTGGCAAAAAACCCAACAATTTCCGGCAGGATATCACCTTGTACCTGAACGAAAAGTTCTACGTTACCCTGCTCACCCTTCCGGTGCTGGGTGTGGTGGTGTTCACCATCATCCCTCTGTTCATTTTGATCGCTGTCGCCTTTACCAACTACGATCAGCAGCATATGCCTCCCGCCGCCCTGTTCACATGGGTGGGGCTGGCTAACTTTGCCTCCCTGTTCGGCGGGCAGTCGCTGAGCCTGACCTTCAGCTACGCCTTTGGCCGGGTGCTCAGCTGGACGCTGGTATGGGCGTTCTTTGCCACCTTCACCAACTTCTTCGGCGGCGTATTTCTGGCCATGCTCATCAACAATAAAAAGACCAAGTGCCAAAAGCTCTGGCGCACCCTGTTCATGATCACCATTGCGGTGCCGCAGTTCGTCACCCTGCTGCTGGTGCGCAACTTCTTCTCGGACGCCGGCATCTTCAACACCATGATGACCAATGCAGGCGTGACCGATTTTTTAAAGGCCATCGGTCTGCTGGGGCAGAACATGAACCACATTCCCTTCCTGACCGACCAGCACTGGGCAAAGTTCATGATCATCCTCATCAACATCTGGGTGGGCGTGCCCTACCAGATGCTCATTGCCACCGGTGTGCTGATGAACATTCCCACCGATATGCTGGAAGCCTCCACTATCGACGGTGCCTCGCCGTGGCAGAGCTTCATCCACATCAAGCTGCCCTACCTGCTCAGTGTGCAGGGCCCGGCACTGGTTACGGATTTTGTGCGCAACGTCAACAACTTCAACGTCATCTATCTGCTCACGCAGGACGTTTATATCACCAAGGATCAGGCGCTGGCTTCCTCCAGTGCAAAAGAGGTGGATCTGCTGGTCACATGGCTGTTCCGCCTGACGCAGGAGCAGTACAACTACAAGATGGCCGCCGTCATCGGCATTATGGTGTTCATCATCTGTGCCGTGTTCACGCTGGTATGCTTCCGGTTCCTCAATAAAAAGGAGGCGACGTTCTCTTGACACAGACAACTGTTTCTCCGGCACGCCGGGCAGAGACCGCAGCGCAGCTGCGCCGCGGGCGTATCCTCCGCACAGTCCGCAGCATCCTGCGGCATCTGCTGCTGGCCCTGCTGGCAGCTATCTGGCTGGTACCCATTCTGTGGCTTCTGGTCACTTCCTTCTCCACAGACCGGGGCATCAATGTGCGACAGTTCTTCCCGGCCAGTTACACACTGCGCAACTATGTCAACATTCTGTTCCACCCGGACTCTGTGGCGCAGTTCCCGCGCTGGTTTACCAACACCCTTGTGGTGGCCTGTTTCAACTGCGTTATCTCCACCTGCTTTGTGCTGATGGTAGCCTACGCGCTGAGCTGCTGCCGCTTCAAGGGGCGCAAGCTGATCCAGGACCTTTCTGTCAGCGTCAACCTGTTCCCCGGCGTGCTGGCAATGATCGCCGTCTATTTCGTCCTGAAATATCTGAATCTGACCAACTCCTATGCCGGTCTTATCATGGTCTATGCCGGTTCGTCCGGTCTGGGCTATCTGATCTGCAAGGGCTTCTTTGATACCATCCCCATCTCCCTGCGGGAAGCCGCCAAGCTGGACGGCGCATCCGACGCCCGTGTGTTCTTCCAGGTCGTTCTGCCCATGTCCAAGCCGATCCTGGTCTATACCATCATCAGCTCTTTCATGGTTCCATGGACCGATTTCGTGATGGCAAAAATGATCCTGAATTCGGGCGTCTCTGCCGACTGGACAGTGGCTATCGGTCTGTATAATATGCTGCAAAAGACCCTGATCAACAATTACTTTGCGCTCTTCTGTGCAGGCGGTGTGCTGGTGTCCATCCCCATCTCCATCCTGTTTGTCATCATGCAGAAGTTCTACGTCGAGGGCATCACCTCCGGCGCGGACAAGGGTTAACACGTTATTCTCTTTCTTCTTCACCATAAAAGCAATCCCCACAGTCCTTTTTGTGGCTGTGGGGATTGCTTTTTCTCAATGGCGGTAGGAAAGCAGTTTATTCATGGTGAACCTCATTTCTATGTAAAACGGTGTCTGTTCGGATGTCCTAAACCCTGCCATAAAACCGGTGGTTGATTTGTCCATTGGGCTTTGTTTGGCCCGTCTGCACATTTTTGCACACTTTTTGCACACCTGAATAGCTAGATAACGGTTGCAAAGCATTACACTATATGCAAATAATGCGGTGTATACAAAGACGTGTTTTGCGATGATACGATAAAAATAGCGTTTCTTCGAACTTTTGAAATTTGACGAATGATGCACCTTGGATTCTTTTAATCAGAGGGCCAGGGATTCGAGTTCCCTCGAGCGCACCAAAATCCCACGAGGAATCGTAAGATTCCTCGTGGGATTTTCTTTTTGTTCTCAAGCTGCACGGTTTTTGCACGGTCCGCATTTTTCGTGTCAGATGGAGTAAGTCTGTGAATTACTCTGCAATTCGTGCTATTTTTTGCAATTCAGGTCAGTAGAGCAAGGCGAAGCTGCGCTTTTACGGCAGGGTCTGCGTCCTTCAGAAGCTCCAGCAGTGCCGACACGGAGATGGTCGGTTCTGCTTCAACCGGGGCAGCCTGTACAGGTGTTGTTCCCTGTACGGCTTTCACATCACCGCCGGAGATCATCAGTTGGTAAGCAGAGCGCAGGCTGCGCGATGGAATCGCTGAATAGCACAAAGGCATGTTGGAGTCCAGATGTAAAGAAAAAACGGCAAAGCAGATAAAATCCACTTTACCGTTTTATAGCAATTCAACTTCTTCATGTAACAGCAACAGCGTTGAATTGTATATCGCAAATTGCTGTTTTAACGTTTCACTACTTTCTTGCCTTGCGATCAAGAAAGCACATCTGCTAAACGCTCTACGTTGAAAATGCAATCGTACACTGCTATAATAAAATTGTGATATTATCACCAAAAAATCAAGATGAAAAGCGTTTGCGATTGGCAAACATTCAGGAGGAACGCATGGTAACAGGAGCCATTAAAAATAAGGTAGACAAAATCTGGACGGACATCTGGGCAGGCGGCATCACCAATCCGCTGACCGTCATTGAACAGCTGACCTATCTCATGTTCATCCGGTCACTGGACGAGAAAGAGCTTGCCACCGAAGATTTTGAGAACATGGCGGGCGAAAAGATGGAGCACATCTTCCCGGCCAGCGAAGCAGGACAGTCCATGCGGTGGAGCCGCTTCAAGGACAAGGACTCCCGCGAAATTTTCCTGACCATGCAGCAGCGGGTGTTCCCTGCCATCAAAAAGATGAAGTATGGCCGTCTGCCGGACTTTGACGCAAACGGCGAACTGGTGGAGATCGCAGACGACCCCACCCGCCCGGACGAGGGCAACACCGCCTTTGCGCGGTACATGGACGATGCCATGTTCCTGATTCC
>ERZ773188.1502-NODE-1502-length-25726-cov-6.688247_pt1 | contig 25726 bp, 26 predicted proteins | sample MGYA00581011_ERZ773188 | MGnify/ENA primary metagenome ERZ773188 (study PRJEB29015, sample SAMEA2737798) | human gut metagenome | biome: human gut; feature: human-associated habitat; material: faeces | place: China | collected 2012 ...
AATGCTGATAGATACTGTGTTTTAGCGGATAATCAGATTTTTATTGTGTTTTTACAGATACAATATTAGAAAGAGGAAAAAAATATTTTGAACAAAACAGAGTTTTTTCTATTAATCAAAAAGATGATAAAACATATACAGGAATTGTTTTAGGAAGTGAAGCTTATCATACTAAAATTACTTTAGATGAACATTATAATGTGATGTCTGCAACGTGTGATTGCCCCTATGCTAATGAAGGTCATCATTGTAAACATGAAGCAGCACTCTATTTTGCGATTGAAGAAAGACTTCCTAAGGATGAAAAACAATATATCGATATTAATGATTTATTAAAAAGAGTTCGTGCTAGATCACGTAGTAGTTATATGTTAAAACGTGAATTTAATGAAGAATTTAAGAAATATTTAAAGAATATTATTCAATTAAATAAGCAAGGAAATTTTCATATTTCTAATTATCAACAAGTTATTGAAGAATTTTTAAGTTCTAATTACCCAAAAGATTATCGACATGAAATACTTAATATTATGTTTCAAGGATACTGTAAGTTGCTTACTAATGAACATAATAAAGAATTAACAGTGCAATGGCTTAAAGAAAATATGAAATATCAAAGATATGAAAATGCATTTAGTCATATTATGTCTGTTGTTTATTTATTAGATGTTGAAGATCAAATAGCTATTATTAAAGAAATGCTTTTAAATAAAAGAAATCCAGCTTTATTAAATACATATTTTAAAATTATTAATGATCATCATTTGGATATAAAAAAATACTTAGATGAGATCCAAATTTATAATAACAATGAAGATTATATTATGGAAATGATACGCTATTATATGAATAATCAACAACTAGGACATGCTAAGCAATACTATAAAGAACATATACAAAATATTAGAACAAAAGAAACAAAAGCAAAATTAGAATCATTACTCAATCCAGAAAATGAAGATGCGTATTTAAATTATTTATGTTCAAAATTAAGCTATTATAATTGTTCAGAAGTTCCTATTTATTATGATGATTTAAAAGAGTTTTATGGAAATAAATTTGAAAATTACTTGATTGATTTTATAAATAAAGTAGATGATTATTATAGTGATTATGAATTAGCGATAATGTTTAAACGAAAACAAGAAGCAAAATATGCTATTTATATCTTACTACAAAAACCAAATATGAATTTTTTTGATCCACTAAAAGGAATGATAAAAGAATACAGTTTAGAAATGTATTTAATGGTATATGTTGAATGCTTAAAAGATTATATAAATCAAGGAATAAGAAATTATTATTTAAGAGATTATATTTATGACTTATTTCATGAGTTAGATGAAATGTCTAAAATAGAGTTAGTAGATATGTTGAAAAAAGAATATCCAAGAAAAAAGAAACTACATGAAATGTTAGATGCATGTTTAAAGGAAGGTGATGAAATTGAAATTCAATATTAATTCAAATGTTGTAAAAAGTAAAAATAACTTAGAAATTGCTAGAAAATATCATCACTATGATAATGTAGAAAGCATACATGTTACAGCTAATGAATATGTTTATCATATAGATGCTGTCGTTTCAGTATTTAATCATCCTCAAAAATGTTCATTAGATATTAAAGATAATCAAGTTATTTCTTATGAATGTTCATGTCCATTTAATGATCAAGATTCAATGTGTGGTCATTTAGGTGCAGTAATTTTAAAACTTAATGAATTAGAAATCAATGAACTCCCTTTTGATTATCAAAGTGATAAATTACAAAAAATCAAAGAAATAGAAAAAGAAAATCAAAGACAAAGAAGAAAAGCACAATTAAGACAAATGGCTTCTATGTCTACAAAGCTTATTGATTTTAATAAAAGCCAATATCAAACAGACTTATACCTTTCAATTAATCAGGAAAAATATGATTTAACACCGAATGTTTATCTAAATAGAGATGAAATAGTACTCGAGTATAAAATTGGAAATGAAAAGAAATATGTCTTAAAAAACATTACTGATTTTATAGAAAGAATTCAAAATCAAGAAAATTATAAATATGGAAAAGCTTTAGAGTTTGTACACAGTGAAAAAAGCTTTACAGATGATGCTTTAAAACAAATTGATTTAATGAAAAAAGCACTGATCATTCGTCATCATGATATGGAAGAATATTCTTATTATTATGAACCTATTAAAAGAAGTATAACAATAGATTCTCGTTTATTTGATGAATTTTATGATGCGAATAAAGAAATCTTTTCTTTAGGTGAAATGGAATGTAATTTACGTTTATATATCCAAAAAGAAGATGAGTATTATATTGTAAGAGTAACTGTAGTAGACCTAATTTATATTGGGGATAAACATGGTTATTGTTATGGAATGAATAATGGTGAGTTTTATATGAATCGTATGACTTTTGATGAGGAAGGAAATGTTTGTCGCTTTTTAAGCAGTATTTTAGATAATGAGGGGAAATTGATTATTTTAGAGGAACAATATCAAGATTTCTATAAATATGTATTATTACCAATTCTTTCTTATTTTGAAGTGTTTGATGAAACTCAAAATGATATACCAACTTATGATGAAATCAAAATTTATGGAGATATTGATGATAATCAAATGATTTATTTTCAACCAGTTTATGTTGATGAAAATCAAAATCGTGTTTATGGCTTTAATGATAATATTATTACAACTTATCAACAAGATATTGTTGAAAAATATATTGAACAATATGCTTCTTCTATAGATGAAAATAAGCATCGTGCTTATTTTGATATGAATAGCCAAACAACTTATGAATTCATCTTTGAAGGATTAGATTATTTAAAACAATATGGAGATGTTTATGTATCAGAAGCATTAAAAAGAGTAGGTAAGAAGATTTCTTATAACTTACATGTTGGAGTTAGTGTTGAAAACAATCTTTTAAAATTTGATATTTCATCACATGAAATACCAAAGAAAGAATTACAAGATGTCTTAAATCAATATCGTCGTAAAAAGAAATTCTATCGTTTAAAAAATGGCGAACTGCTTTATTTAGATTCACCTGATTTAGAAGAATTAAGTGAATTTATGGATGCTTATCATGTTGATGTTAAAGATATTGATAATGGTGAGTTTTCAATGAATAAACAGAGAATGCTCGCAATTGATGAAGAAAATGATTTTGAATATGTAGAACTTGATCGTGAAGAATCCTTTGTAGAAACACTAGATAGATTTAAATCAGCAACACAAAAAGAGTATCCAGTACCTCAAAATTATGAAAAAATCTTAAGAGATTATCAAAAAGAAGGATATGTATGGCTTCATACGTTAAAAGATTATGGTTTTAATGGTATTCTTGCGGATGATATGGGGTTAGGAAAAACATTACAAATTATCACTTTATTAGATTCATTAAAAACTAATAGACCAAGTCTTGTTGTATGTCCATCTTCACTTATTTATAACTGGGAAGATGAAGTGCATAAGTTTTCTAAACAGTTACCAGTCACATGTATTACAGGTAATGGGGCTTTAAGAAAAGAATTAATAAAAGAGATTAAACAAGGTTTATATGTAACATCTTATGATTATATAAGAAGAGATTTTGAATTGTATCAAGATATTGAATTTGAATATGTGATTTTAGATGAAGCTCAATATATTAAAAATCAAAAGACAAAGAATGCACAATCGGTTAAAACTTTAAAAACAAGACATAAACTTGCTTTAACAGGAACACCAATTGAAAATAGTTTAGCAGAATTATGGTCTATTTTTGATTTCTTAATGCCACAATACTTATTCAATTACCATTATTTCCAAAAACAGTATGAATCAAGTATTGTTAAAAATAATGACGAAGAAAAAACAAAACAGCTTAAAAAACTAGTAACACCATTTATCTTAAGAAGAAATAAAAAAGAAGTATTAAAAGAATTACCAGATAAAATAGAACAAAATATGATTCTTCCATTTAGTGATGAAGAAGAAAAAATCTATGTTGCAAATCTTGCTAAAGTCAATGAAGAACTTCAACAACTTTATGACATAGAAGGTTCAGATAAGATGCAAATTTTAAAAATGCTTACAAGACTAAGACAATTATGTCTAGAACCACGTCTTGTTTATGATAATATCGATCAACCATCATCGAAGCTTAAAGCCTGTATGGAACTTATTAAAACAATGCAAGAAAATAAACAAAAAGTACTTCTCTTTTCTTCATTTACTTCCGCTTTGGATTTAATTGCTGAGGAATGTCAAAAAGCTGGTATTACATATTACATGCTTACAGGAAGTACAAATAAGGAAGAAAGAAGAGAACTTGTTTCAAGATTCCAAAAAGATGATACAACATTATTCTTAATTTCTTTAAAAGCAGGAGGTACAGGTCTTAACTTAACATCGGCTGAAAATGTTATTCATTATGACCCATGGTGGAATGTATCGGCGCAAAACCAAGCAACAGATCGTGCTTATCGTATTGGTCAAAAGAGTAATGTTCAAGTATTTAATCTTGTGATGAAAGATAGTGTAGAAGAAAAGATTATTGAAATGCAAAAACGTAAAAAAGAATTAGCGGATATGTTTGTAGAAAATAATAGTGGTGGATTATCACAAATGTCTAAAGAAGATATCTTAAGTTTATTTACAATGTAAAAGACGGCAATGCCGTCTTTTAGTTTAACAAAGCTGTATCAATGATTTGATAATTTGCACGATGAATATAAAGAGCTTTACCATCAATCATAAGCTTTGTCATTTTAGGTAACTTTTTAGGAACTGACCAATAAACTTCATCTCCTGAATAAGCTGTAATTGGTTGACCTAATTGAGACTTAATAACAACAACTCTTGATTTACCAAAGTAGTTTTTATACTTATTAATAATATTAGCGATATATGTATTATTTGAAAGTTTTCCATTATCATTACTTTCTATGTCTTCTTGAGTAAAATCAACATTTGGTTCTAATCCTTTTTGAGTAAAGATACATGTATCTCCACAAGATTCAATTTCTTGACCATCAATGGTAATGGTAATAACTGAAGATAATTCATATCCTGTAATAATACTTCCATCACTATCATAAGAAGTTGTTTCTACAGGATTACCTTGAATATTGATTTTATCTCCTGTTGCTGTCATAATTCTTTTTCCATAGTTATCAAAGGTATCAATGGTATAACCATTACCAACAAGGTTTCCTTTAATATCGTTGATCTTTGATTCAAACATGGCACATCCTGTTAAGCTTATAAGCATTATACAAGATAGTAATACTGTGATTATTTTTTTCATATTCCCACTCCTTTTCTAAATTATAACAAATTTTTGTGCAGAGAACTTAAAAATACAGTAAAATATAAAAAGAGGTGAAATCCATGTTACTTAAACAAATGAAGTATTTTATCACAGTTGTTGATTTACATAGTTTTACAGAAGCAGCTGAACAATGTTTTATTTCACAATCAGCTATTTCCCAACAAATCAAAGCTCTAGAAAAGGAATTAGGGGTACGTTTATTTGAAAGAAGTAAAAGACAATTTTCTTTAACAGCGGCAGGAGAATATTTTTATCGTCATGGAAAAGTACTTCTTGATGAAATTGAAGATTTTAAAGAAGAAACAATTCGTCGAGGAGAAGACCAAGAATTAAACCTAACAATAGGTTATCCTAAAAATTTTAGTACCAATGAATTATTAGAAACAATTGTTGAATTTAAAAGAATTTATCCAGAAGTTAATATTTCAGTAGTAAGTGGTACACATGAAGAATTGTTTGAATTATTAGTTGATCATCGTATTGATATGAAAATTAGTGAACAAAGAAGAACGTTTAATAATGATTATTATAATGAAAACTTAAAAGAAAGTGTTTCTTTTATTGAAATCTCAACACTTTCTCCATTATCTAAAAAAGAAGTTATTAGTACAGATGATTTAAAGAATATGTCTTGTATTATCGTTGTTTCTAAAGAGAGAGAAGATTCAGAAAGAGAATTTTATGAAAAGTCATTAAATCTTTCGCATCGTTTTCTTTATGCAGATTCTTTAGAACAAGCCCGTCTAATGGTTGCCAGTCAAAGGGGTTATTTACCCATTGATCAAATCGGTTATTTAGATAAGCCTATGTCAGGAATTGAAAGAATTGAATTATCTTATAAAGGTAATCCAATTCAAAGAAATTATTTTGCTTGTTGGCCTAAAGATAAAACCAATTATTATATAGAAGAATTTATAAAGATGTATAAAGAAATATTAAATAAGTAAAACTTATAAAGATGATTAGGAATTGAAATTGTTTCAATTCCTTCTTTTTTTTATCATATAAGTGGAAAAAGGAGTGAGTAATTATGGCACAAGTTCTTGTTTTAATGAGTAGTCCAAGAAAGAATGGGAATACAGATCGATTAGCGAATGCTTTTATTAAAGGTGTAGAAGAAAATGGATATAGCACAGAAAAGATTTATGTCAATTATCAAAATATTAAACCTTGTTTAGGATGTAATATTTGTCAAAAGACAAATCAATGTGTACAAAAAGATGACATGCAAGAAATTTATGAAAAGATGTTAGAAGCAAAAGTTATTGTCTTTGCTTCACCGGTTTATTTTTATACATTCAATGCTTCTATGAAATTGTTGCTTGATCGTACATTTGCGATAGAAAAAACAATTCATGATAAAGATTTTTATTTACTTTCTACAGGATTAGCTCCTGATGAAAGTTATTTTAGAATTATTAAAGAAACGTTTCAAAAATATATTGATTGTTTAAGAGTAGGTGGCAATCGTTTTGTTGATTCTATTTTAGGTTTTCAAACAGGAGATAAAGATGATATTGAAAAAACAGATTCAATAGAAAAAGCATATAACATGGCAAAGGAGATAAAAATCAATGAGTAAAAGTTTAATTGTTTATTTTTCACATAATAAAGAAAATTATTTCTTGGGAAATATAGTAGATTTAAAAAAAGGAAATGTTCAAGTTATTGCGGAAACATTAAAAGAGATGATCGATGCAGATATTTATGAAATCAAAGAGGTAGATACTTATCCATTTGATTATCATGAATGTACAAAGCGTGCAAGTGATGAACTTAAAAATAATGCCCGTCCACAAATATTAGATCCATTAGAAAGTATTGATGAATACGATACAATTTATTTAGGTTATCCAAATTGGTGGTCAACAATGCCAACGATTGTTATGACATTTTTAGAAAGTTATGACTTTACCAATAAGCATATCTATCCGATTTGTAGCCATGAAGGAAGTGGTATGGGAAGAAGTGAAAGTGATTTAAAGAAACTTTGTCCAAATAGTATCCTTCATAAAGGCTTAAGTATTCATGGAAGTCATGTTGATGGATGTAGACAACAATTAGAAAGAGGATTAGGAGAAAAATAAAATGACAGATAACGCTAAAAATTATCATGAAAAAATGTTTCCAGGGTATGTTTCAGATTTTTTAAGAACAGATCCTGAATTTATTGAAGCTTTTGATAACTTCGCATTTGATGAAGTTGTAAATCAAGATGATTTAGATGATAAAACTAGATTTATTTCAATTCTTGCAGTTTTATTAGGATGCCAAGGAATTGACGAATTTAAAGGAATGTTGAAAGCAGCATATAATTTTGGAGTAACTCCAGTAGAAATGAAAGAAATTGTTTATCAAGCTGTTGCTTATTTAGGAATTGGGAGAGTTTTTCCTTTCTTAAAAGCTGTGAATAGTTTTATTGAAGAGACTTTAGGTTTAAAACTTCCATTAGAAAATCAAAATGATCCTAATACCAATCGTTTAGAAAAAGGAGAGCAAGCACAAGTAGCAATCTTTGGTGAAGAAATGAGAGGATATGCGACAAGTGGTGATCCTAAAACAATGCATATTCGTAAATGGTTAACAGATAACTGTTTTGGAGATTACTATACAAGAAGTGGTTTAGATTATAAACAAAGAGAAATGATTACTTTCTGTTTCTTATATGCACAAGGTGGATGCAAGCCACAAGCCATTGCCCATGCCAAAGCGAATATAAGATTAGGAAATGATGAAGCATTTTTAATTAAAGTCGTTTCACAAAATGTTCCTTTTGTAGGATATCCAAGAAGTTTAAATGCCATTGATTGTATAGAAAAGGCAGGTAAAGAATAATGAAAGAAGTTATGATTGTTGTTGGTGCTGGTCAAATCAGTATGGCGATTGCTAGAAGAATGGGTGCCGGTAAGAAAATTATTTTAGGTGATAAAAATATTGAAAACGCAAAAAATATTCAAAAGACAATGGTGGATGCAGGATTTGATGTTGAAGTTATAGAAATGGATTTATCAAGTAGACAAGATATTTTAAAAATGATTGATATGGCTAAAAGTTATGGACCTATTAAAATGCTTGTCAATGGCGCAGGGGTTTCACCTTCCCAAGCACCAATTGAGGCTATTTTAAAAGTGGATCTTTATGGAACAGCTGTTTTATTAGAAGAAGTAGGAAAAGTAATTTCAGAAGGTGGCGTTGGTGTAACAATTTCAAGTCAATCAGGTTGGCGTATGGAACAACTTACAGCTTTAGAAGATGAACAACTTGCATGTACACCAACTGAAGAATTATTAGACTTGGAAATCTTACAATCAGAAAATATTCAAGATACATTGCATGCTTATCAATTAGCAAAAAGATGTAATGAAAAACGTGTAATGGCTGAATCTGTTAAATGGGGACAAAGAAAAGCAAGAATCAATGCCATTGCCCCAGGTATTATTGTAACACCGCTTGCAATTGATGAATTTAATGGACCAAGGGGAGATTTCTATAAAAATATGTTTGCTAAATGTCCAGCAGGTAGACCAGGAACTGCGGATGAAGTTGCAAATGTAGCTGAATTATTAATGAGTGATAAAGGAGCATTTATTACAGGGTCAACATTTTTAATGGATGGTGGAGCAACATCTTCTTATTACTATGGGCCTTTAAAACCAGAAGGAGGAAAATAAGATGAATGATTTTCAATTTCAAAACACAACAAAAGTTTATTTTGGTAAAGACCAATTAGGTCATTTACATGGAGAAGTATTAAAATATGGTAAAAGTGTACTTGTTGTTTATGGAGGAGGTTCAATTAAAAAAATAGGGCTTTATGACAAAGTTATAAAAGAACTTAAAGAAAATAATATTGAAGTTTATGAACTTGCAGGCGTTGAACCAAATCCAAGACATACAACAGTTAATAAAGGAGCAAAAATTTGTAAAGATAATCATATTACATCCATTCTTGGTATTGGTGGTGGTTCAACAATCGATGCTTCTAAAGCCATTGCGGCTTTAACACTTGCTGATACAGATAATATTTGGGATTTAGTAGAAAAGAAAGTAGCGTGGAATAATGCTTTACCCGTACTAGCAATGCCTACAATTGCTTCAACAGGAAGTGAAATGGATAAATCATGTGTGATTGCTAATGTTGAAAAAGGTGTTAAAAGTGGTATTAATGGGGATATCTTAAGACCTAAAGCAGCTTTCCTTGATCCAACAAATACATTTAGTGTTTCAGCTAAACAAACAGCATGTGGGGGATTTGATATCATGGCTCACTTATTCGATATGAACTATTTTGTTAATAGCGATAAATACCCATTACAATTCAATGTTGTTGAAACATTATTAAGAACAGTAAGAGAACAATTACCAATAGCTATCAAAGAACCAGAAAACTATGCAGCGAGAGCAACTATGTTATGGGCTGCTTCATGGGCATTAAATAGTTTTTGTACATCAGGTTATAAAACACAAGCTCAACTTCATGCTCTTGAACAATTCTCATCAATGTATGATATGACACATGGTTTAGCACTTGCAATCATTACTCCTAAATGGATGACTTATTTATTAAACAAGGATGAAACTGTTGTTGCAGATTTTGCTCGTTTTGGTTTAAATGTGATGGGTATTCAAGATCAAGGTGATGACATGGCTAATGCAAAAGCTGGAATTGAAGCTTTACAAAACTTTATTAAAGATGAACTTCATTTACCTACATCATTAAGTGAAGTAGGAATTAATGATGAAAAATTTGATGAATTAAAAGTTAAGGCATGTTATGGTCAAGATTCTTTACCAAGAGCTTATCGACCATTAAGCCAAGAAGATAGTTTAAATATTTATAAAATGTGTTTATAAAAGACAAAATCTCAGATTTTTGAGGCCTTTTTTATTAAGAAACACAATGTGTTTCTTTTTTTACATAAGAGAGAATATGCTATAATAAATAAAAGAGGTGATACTATGAATAATGTTGTTAATTTTAAAATGATTCTAGAAATCAATCAGTTACTTAAAGAAAATAATATAGAATATTCAATTCATGGTGTAGGTGGATGTACATGTTGTGGTTTAGAAGTAAGACAAGAAGGTAAAAGTTATCCTACAGATAAGATTTTAGAAGTTATTAATGGTTATTTAAAAAATCATTGGATTTATGTTCAAGAAAATAAATATCAACCGGGATTTCTTACGATTTATTCAAAATTTGATAAAAAACCTTGACTATAAACCAACTCTATAGTGTTAGATGTAGTTAAGGGAAGGGGTGTTACTTATGAAAACACATGAATTAGAAAAGGAATTAGGTATTTCAAAACATACGATTTTCTATTATGAAAAAGAAGGAATTATTACACCACAAAGAGATGATAATGGGTATCGTAGTTATAGCCAAGAAGATTTACAAAAATTAATAATGGTTAAGTTTTTAAGAAACTTAAATATTTCAATTGATGATGTTAAAGCAATCTTAAATAATGAATTAGATTTTAAAGAATGTTTAGAAATCAATCAAATACACTTAGAAAAACAAATTAAAAACTTAGAAGAAGTAAAAGAAAATATAGAAATGTACGTAAGTAAAGATTTACCAATGTTACCGGCTTTACAACAAATCCAAAGAGAAACTAAGAATTATAAACTTGGTTATCAAAAAACAACAGATACGGTATCTCTTGGAAGAAAACTAACAAAGAAACTTGCCATAAGAAAATTCTTATATAAATTTATACCAACATTTTTAATTGTTCTATTTTTTAGTGCAGTTATTGAAGAAAGTTTTCTAACAAGGATACTTTCTGTAACTATTATTTCATTTATATTTATAAATATATTTATAGCATCTGATTTTCAATTTTCACAACTTTATTTACATATGCCATTAGATCAAACAATGAATCAATCTGTTGAATTTTTAAGTGATGGTATTCGTTATTATAAGTTTAATAATTTTATTGATAATGTGAAATATTTCTATGCGGTTCTATTAAGCAAAGAAGATAAGTTTATGAAAGAGTATAAGTATGAAGATATTCAAAGTGTTGAATTGATTTTAAAGCATCGTTATGAAAGTTATGGAACACCAATTGCGAAAGATTGGTATGTTCTTGACTATCGCTTTGAATTTAAAGATGGCAATCATTTCTATTTCTATTGGCCTATTACTCTTGATGATGATGCACGTTTTATTGGAACAATACTTGATGAAAAGGTAGAAAATGTGATTGATAAGGATCATGTCATTGATGCTTTGAAGAATGGTATTCATTTAAATGATTATGTAAAAACGACTGAAAATTAATTCAGCCGTTTTTCAATGAAATTATTGATAGCTTTTACAGTTTGGTTTTGTTGCTCTTTACGTGAAATAGTTGCTTTAGCATCACCTTTTGATGACCATAGTTACCAAAGTTTGCATGATTTCCACCTTTGATGACAACGATATTTCTTTTATAATCAATTTTCTTTTTAACACTTATATTTAAAGAACCATAAATAGTAAGTGCATCTTTATCTAAAACATCCCCATAAATATAAGAACCCAATAGAATTAAACCATCTACATTATCTTTATTTTTAGAAACATAGGAAGAAGCCATAGCTCCACCCATTGAATGACCACATATGTACCAATGCTTTATATTTGGATATTGATTAATAATTTTATTAGCCGCATTTTTATTAAAGATGGCCATGTTAAAAGGCATCTTTAATAAATAACAGTTATAGCCTTTGTTTGTTAAATGTTTTAATAAAGGTAAATAAGCTGTATTTTCTACTTTAGCTCCTGGATAAAAGATAATACCTACATCACTTTTCTTTTCAGGAGTTAATGTAATAAGATTTGAATTTACTTTTTCCACATTTTTATGATTTAAAATTTCTAGGGCATCGTTTTGTGCGTGATAATAATCATTGACATAGATGCCAAAACAACCCACACAAAGAATTAAAATGATGGATAGTGTTATTAATATTTTCTTTTTCATCTCTAACAATCCTCATGACTATGTTGATAGTATTGTTGAATTTGTGGTGGAAGTTGTTCAAAAGAAAGAGCTTGAACATAACCTTCATCTTCTTTTTCAATGGCTTGATCATAATACCAACATTTATAATTAAGCATTGAAAGTACTTTTTGAAGTTTTTCCATTTCTTGTAATACTTCTTCTTTTTGTTTAACAAAGATTTCTTTTCTTTGTTTTAAAGTAGAATTTCCTAAAGAACATAGGTTCATATATTCTTTAATATCTTTGATTTCTAAACCCGATCTTTTTAAACAATCAATTACACGTAAGGTTTCTATTTCGTTTTCACTAAATTTTCTTACCCCATTTACTCTTTTTAAATGAGGAAATAAACCTTCTTTATCATAGTAACGTAATGTAGAAATAGGTAAGTCAAACATTTTTGATATTTCACCAATAGAATACATTTTTAGTTCCTCCTCTTGACCTAAAGTTAAGTTTAGGTATTACTATTAATTTATCATAGAATATAATAATATTCAACTGGAGGAAAAGAAGATGGCTAAAAAAATATGTGTTATTAAAACAAGTTTAAGATTAAATAGTAATTCTGATCAACTTGCTGATGCTTTTATTCAATGAGCAAAAGAAAGTGGAAATAGTGTTGAAGAAATAAGTTTAAAAGATAAAAATATTACCTTTTGTAAAGGATGTCTTGCTTGTTTAAAATTAGGTGAGTGTGTCATCAAAGATGATGCCAATAGTATTACTGAGCAAATCAAACAGGCAGATGTTATTGTATGGGCAACACCTATTTATTATTATGAAATATCAGGACAAATGAAAGTTATGATTGATCGTGCAAATTCACTTTATGAAACAGAATATCAATTTAGAGATGTTTATTTACTTTCGACGGCTGCTGAAAATGAAGAAGGTGTTGATCGTCGTGTCATCAATGGGTTAAAAGGATGGGTCGCATGTTATCCTAAATCTCATTTTGTTGGAAGTGTTTTTGCAGGTGGAGTTGATGGACCAAATACGATTAAAGACCATCCTGCTTTAAAAAAGGCTTATGAAATGGGAAAAGCAATTCAATAATGAAAAAGTATATTTTACTTGTTTTAGTAATTGTTGGTTTATGTCTTTTTATAAATAAACCGATTCATCAAAAAAAAATAAAAAAGGAGGAGAGTGAAGCGATGTTATTAGAAGTTAACGGTTATACATTTGAAGTTGAATTAGAAAATAATACAAGTGCTAAAGCTTTAAAAGAATATGTTTCTAAAGAAAAAAGGACACTTTCTTTAGATGATTATGGAAACTTTGAAAAAGAAGGAAATTTAGGAATAACACTTCCACGTAATGATGAAACCATTACGACAAAAGAAGGAGATCTTATTTTATATTTAGGTAATAAATTATGTCTTTACTACAATCAAAATACTTGGGATTTTACTAAGTTAAGTCATATTAAAGATACAACACATTTGAAAGAAGTGTTAGGAAAAGGAAGTGTTCAAGTAGCACTTTTAATGAAATAAAAATGATTAAGAAGATATTAAAAATCATAAGTATTGTGATTGTAAGTATTGGTATTGTTGGTTTGTTGTTTATTAAATTTTGGCCGAGTTTAGGTGGGCGTGTGACAGAGAATGACCAAAAAGAATATAAAGCAAGAAATTCTTTATATAAAAAGGGAATATTTCATGGAAATCCTGAAATTCAATTAATGACAGGACAAAAGAGTGAATATAAAAATGAAGAAAAGGTTCCTAAAGGCGAAATACCTGTTCATCAGTTAAAGAAAATAGAACAAGCAAAGATGGATGAACTTAAATGGATTTGGTTTGGACATTCAAGTTCATTACTTCAAATAGAAGGAAAGAATGTATTAATGGATCCTGTATTTTCAAATTATACATCACCGATACCTTTTATTGGACCAAAACGTTTTACTAAATTACCAATAGATATAGAAAATGTGCCAAGTATTGATGTTCTTGCCATTTCTCATGATCACTATGATCATTTAGATTATCAAACAATTAAACAAATAGATAAAAAAGTCAAAGAGTATTGTGTTCCTTTAGGAGTAGAAAAACATTTACTTCGTTGGGGAATTGATGAAAATAAGATTCATGTCATGAATTGGTGGGATGAAGTAAAAATAGACGGACTCACAATTACTTCAACACCAGGAAGACATTTTACTGGACGTGTTCCTTGGAAAAACAATACAACTTTATGGAGTGGGTATGTTTTTAAAAATGAAAAATATACAACTTATTTTACAGGAGATGCCGGTTATGGAAATCATTTCAAGGAAGTTTATGAAAAGTTTGGTGACATTGATTTATTAATGATTGAAGATGGACAATATGATAAGTCCTGGTCTAACATTCATATGTTACCAAAAGATGGTATTCAAGCAATGAAAGACCTACATGCTAAATGGACAGTTCCTGTTCATTGGGGTGCTTTTTGTATTTGTAATCATGCTTGGGATGATCCAATTAAACAAATTACCACAAGATCACAAAAAGAAAACTTAAATGTGGCGACACCAAAGATTGGGGAAATTGTCGATTATAGTCATATAGAAACTTATCAAGAACATTGGTAGGTAAATGCTGAATAGTTTTTTCATATTATGAAAGCAATTTCAATGATTTTCCTATATAATGTTTGTAGAGAAAACAAGGAGGTAATGAAAATGGGTTTTCCTAAAGGATTTTTATGGGGTGGCGCTGTTGCTGCTAACCAATGTGAAGGAGCATATTTAGAAGATGGTAAAGGTTTATCAGTACCAGATATGTTATTAGGTGGAGATGTTAATACACCAAGAACATTCTTACCAAAAACAGATCCAGAAGCTTTTTATCCTAGTCATGAAGCAGTAGATTTCTATCATCATTATAAAGAAGATATTGCTTTATTTGCTGAAATGGGATGGAAAGTATTCAGATTATCAATTAACTGGGGACGTATTTTCCCAAATGGCGATGATGAAGAACCAAATGAAGCAGGTTTAGCTTTCTATGACAAAGTATTTGATGAATGTCATAAACACGGTATGGAACCATTAGTTACTTTATGTCATTATGAAATTCCATGGAACATTGTCACAAAATACAATGGTTTCTCTGATCGTAGAGTAATCGATATGTTTGTGAAATACGCTACAACATGTATGAAACGTTATAAAGATAAAGTTAAATATTGGTTAACATTTAACGAAATCAATATTGCATGTATGGGTGAAGGTGGAATTGGTAACCTTTATGGACTTGGATTAATGGATCCAGAAGATGTTAATGCAGATCATCGTATTCCATTAACTGAATTAAAATCAAATGAACAAACTATGTTTGAAGCATTACACAATGAATTTGTAGCAAGTGCTAAAACTGTTATTGAAGGTCATAAGATCAATCCTGATTTCATGATTGGTAACATGATTGCACATACAACTTTATATCCACTTACACCAAATCCTAAAGATATCTTAGCTGCTTTTGATGAAGATAACTTTAAAAACAATTTCTGTGGAGATGTTCAAGTACGTGGTGAATATCCATCATTTATCTTTAGATATTTTAAAGAACATAATATTGATACTTCTTATATTACAGAAGAAGATAAGAAGATTATTAAAGAAGGTACAGTTGATTTCTATACATTCTCATATTACATGTCAAATTGTGTAACTGTTGATGAAAATGCTGAAACTACTGCAGGTAATATGTCAAAAGGTGCTAAAAACCCATACTTAAAAGCATCTGACTGGGGATGGCAAATCGATCCAGATGGATTAAGATATACATTAAACTTATTACATGATCGTTATCCACATACTCCATTAATGATTGTAGAAAATGGTTTTGGAGCATTTGATACAGTAGAAGAAGATGGATCAATTCATGATGATTATCGTATTGATTACTTCAAAGGACATATCCATGCAATGAAAGAGTCTATTGAAGATGGTGTACCATTAATTGGATATACTACTTGGGGACCAATTGATTTAGTATCAGCAGGTACTGGACAATATGCAAAACGTTATGGATTCATTTATGTAGATAGACATGATGATGGAACTGGAGATTTCTCTAGAAGTAAAAAAGATTCATTCTATTGGTATAAAAAAGTTTGTGAATCTAACGGAGAAGAAATTTAATATAATAAAAGGACGATGCTTTGGCACCGTCCAATTTTTTGATAGAAATATAGAAAAGATGATGAAATCATTTTGTAAGCAATTAGATGATTAATATATAATGAAATTACCCCCTATGTTCATCTTTTTTCTATATATTCTTTATTTTGTTAAAAATTGCTAACATTCTCGTAACCATCTGCAAATATCAACAACTTTCACACCTTTATAGTCATAAGTTTCATGATATGTTCTTGCAATTATCATTTTAGGATATGCATCTCTTATGGCAAGTAGTGGAGAATATTCTCTTTCAAATGTTTTTTCATTCGAAATATTATCACTCACTTGAATATATAGTTGTGTTTCACGTTTCTTGGCTACAAAATCTATTTCTTTTTTATAAAGTTTTCCCACATATACTTCATATCCTCTTCTACGTAACTCTAAATAAACAATATTTTCATAAACTCTTCCAAAGTCCATGTTTCTTGTCCCATTAACTGCATAACGAAATGATGAATCACAAAGATAATATTTGCTATTATTCGTTAGATATTTTTTTCCTTTTAAGTCATAGCGTTTTGCTTCATAGAAAAGAAAAGCATTTTCTAAATAGCTAATGTATTTTGATACTGTTTTTCTGGTTATTTCGCTTTGACTATTATTTAAGGTTCTACAAATATTATTTGGAGAAAGCAAGTTACCAATATTATCCATCATAAATTCAGAGATGTTGGTAAATTCTGATTTATTTCTGATCTTATATTTTTCAACCAAATCTCTTATAAGGATAGTTGAATATACGTCTCTAACATAGTCATATTGTCTGTTTTCAGTCTTATATACATAAGCTCCAGGCATACCACCAGTTCGTACATACTGATCAAAAGCTTCATCATATTCTTTTGTGATTTTGTAATAAGTGAGATATTCTACAAAAGAAAATGGATATACCTGTATTTCCATTGTTCTTCCAGTAAAAAGTGTTGCTAGATCCGAACTTAGTAAAAATGCATTTGAACCAGTGATATAAATATCGTAGATTCTTTTTACATAAATGCTATTGATTGCAAGTTCAAATTGAGGACATAATTGAACTTCATCGATCAATAAAACATTTGGCATACCCTCTTTGTACTGATTCAAAATGTATTTATGCAATTCATGGTACTCTAATAACTGATCAAACTCTAATTCTTGCAGGTTTATCATTACAATATTCACCTGTTCCTGTAATGATTGCAAGTAAGTGACAAACTCTTGAAGTAATACTGATTTTCCGCTTCGTCTAATACCTGTGATTACTTTTATATCAGGTGTTCCATATAATTCAATCAGCTCATCTAAATATTTTTTTCTAACAATAAGTTGCATGTTGTTATCTCCTATTACCATTTTTTTAATTTTTTTTATTTTTCGGTATTATCATATACAAATGTATACTATCATAATAAATGTAACCTGTCATTATTCTATTCCCGATTTTAAAAAAATATTCATTTTTTGGGAATAACTTATGGTGTTGATTCAATGAATTAAAAAAAGGGAAAGATAATATTTTAGTGAAACTTTAGTTATTCATAAACTTAGATTAGTTGAGGATGTGAAATCAATTGAATTAAAAAAAGATAATAATCATTAGCTCTCGTATTCTTTGATAACATATTTTCGTCAATGAAAGAATCTATTGAAGATGGTGTACCATTAATTGGATATACAACTTGGGGACCAATTGATTTAGTATCAGCTGGAACAGGACAATATGCAAAACGTTATGGATTCATTTATGTAGATAGACATGATGATGGGACTGGAGATTTCTCTAGAAGTAAAAAGGATTCATTCTATTGGTATAAAAAAGTTTGTGAATCTAATGGTGAAGAAATTTAATATAATAAAAGGACGATGCTTTGGCACCGTCCAATTTTTTAATCATTATTTCTAATATAAGGATTATGATAGAAAGAATAGACAAGTTGAATTGTCATTACACACCAGATAACCGGTTCACAGAAGATAACAGCCATATATTGAAAACGTGGAATTAAGAAGATAACAAAGATAATCTTTCCAAAGAATTCAATCACACTTGAAATTAAAGGAAGAAGTTTTTGACCAATTCCTTGAAGTGCATAACGTGTTTGCATCAATATTCCAAGCACGGCATAGAAAGGTCCAACAATTGTAAGATAAAGTGTCCCATTATGTAAAACAACTTCTTTACTTGAACCAGATATTAATTTCACTAAAGAAGAACCAAATAATAAGATAATACAAGTTACAATAGCTGCACCAATAATGTCATAGATATAAGCATAACGAAGTGCTTTTTTAATTCTATTTTTTTGATTTGCTCCTTTGTTTTGTGAAACAAAGGTTGAAATAGCAAGAGCCATCGCTGTAAAAGGCATATTAAAGAACATGTAAAGTTTTCTTGCAGCAGTATGTCCAGCAATAATTAAATAACCTAAATTATTAATACCATATTGTAAAATAACAGAACCAGCTTAAACAATACAGCTCATGAATCCCATTGAAAAACCTTGTCCTAATAATTCTTTATAAAGATCTTTATCAACTTCAAAATGTTCTTTTTTAGGAAGTAACAAAGGTGTCTTTTTAAACATATAAACGATACACAAAATAACGGAAGTTCCTTGAGAAATAACAGTTGCGACTGCAGCTCCTAGAACTCCCATATTTAATTGAGTAATAAAAACTAAATCTAAAATAATATTTAAAACAGATGAAACAACTAAGAAAACAAGAGGCATGACACTGTTACCAATGGCTCTCATTAATCCAGCACATAAGTTATAAGCAAACATAACAATAATAAATAAAACAATAAAGAAAATATAACTATAAGCTTCATCAATAATGTTTGTAGGCGTATTTAATAAATGAAGAAGTGGTTGTAAGAAAATTAAACCAATAAGTGTTAGTCCAATTGAAACAACGATTCCAATGACTAAAGAACTAGCAACTGATTTCTTCAATAATTTTTCATCTTTAGAGCCAAAACTTCTTGCAGTAACAATAGCAAGACCATTTCCAATACCTAAAGCAAAACCTACAAGCAAGTCATAAATGGAAGTACATGATCCAATGGCTGCTAAAGAAGCGTCTCCTAAAAAGTTTCCAACAATCATGGTATCAACAGTATTATAAAGTTGTTGGAAGATATTTGATATAAATAGTGGTAATGCAAAGATGATGAGTGATTTAAAGATTGGTCCATGAATCAAATCAACATTTGCATTAAATGATTTACGTTTTGTCGAATCCATATTTCTCTCCTATTCTGTAATGTTACGATTAAAAATTTCAACAAGAGTAAAGATGCCATTTTCATATTCATATTTTTGAATACAACAATTATAAAATCTTTCCGTTTTCTTTACTTTTGCATGTTCTTCCCATGCACGATAGAATTGGGCGCAAGCTGCACCGTGAGAAACTGCTAAAACAACTTGATGATCATTCTTACCCATGATTTCAGTTAATGTTTTATTCATACGTTCTCTAAGTTCAAGTTCACCTTCACCACCGAATTGTTTAAAGAAATCCCCATAAGGTAGTTTAGGATTTAAACATTCATCCTTTCCTTCAAAAGCACCAAAATTCCATTCTTTTAAACCTTTTAATCTTGTATAAGGCATATCTGTAATGATTTCTAAAGTATCCGATGCTCTTTCAGAAGTAGAAGCATAAGCGTGATCAAGAGTAATATTTGTAAAGTATTCTTTTGCCATTTGTGCTTGTTTAATTCCCAAAGGTGTAAGAGGTGCATCACACCAACCTTGTATTTTATGTTGCAAATTAAACAAGGTTTGACCATGTCTCATTAGATATAATGTTTTTTTCATTAAAAAAGTCCCCCCCTCATAATATTGTAATCCTCTTAAAGAAAAGAGTAATTTATAATTAAATATTTTTGTTAATAAGTTGACAAAATGAGTTCTTTATCAATATTTAAATCTGTTTTAAGATACTCTTTTCTTTAAAGAATAATTAACATTATTATAAAAGTACAATACTAAAAGTGCAATCAAGTATAACAAAAAAGAATAACAAAAGTACCATAAAAAAGTACTAAAGAATAATATTTGATATTGAGTATTTTAAAGAAATATTAGGATGATAAAACTGTAATCGCTTACAAGAAATGAAAGTGGTACCATTGTATTTGCGAAAGGGAGGAAAGAAAAATGAAAATAATGAAAAAAGCATTTGCGATGTTTGTTGCTGTGTTTACATTACTAGCAACGTTATGTATGGTACCAGTTTCGGCTGCTACTACAGTTGCTGCTCAACTTTATGGACGTATCGAAGATAATGGGCAAGCAATTTATAAAATGGTATTAGATTATGGAAATGTTAAAGTATCAGGAGTAGATAAAGATACATATACTGTTCATGCCAAAACAACTACAGAAGGTAAAAGACCAGCTGATGAGAAAGCTTATGGGGATTATGATCAAGATAGAACTATTGTTCGTGTAGAAGAAAAAGGAACAAAAGTTGAAATTTATTTTGATGAAAATGATGGTGCTGCTGGAACATTATCATATTTATCTACTGGAGCTAGAAATATTCCTTCAGACATTAATTATACAGTTACTCAAAATACACCTGTTAAAGTAAGTGCAATGGATGGAACTGATTTAGGAGAAGATACTTTTGTTTATTCATGTACTAATACAGTTGTAGATGAAGAAGCTGTTAAATTTACATCTGTGAAAGTGGAAAATGGTATTAATTATCAATATTATGATGCTGGGAATGCAGATTCATTAATCGTATGGTTCCATGGAAATGGTGAAGGAGATTACAATGGTTCTCAAAATAATGTTGCTCAATTATTAGCTAATAGAGGAACAGTTGCATGGGCAACAGATGAAGCTCAAGATATTTTTGGAAATGCTCATGTTATGGCTTTCCAAGCACCAGACACATGGTATTATGCACAAAAAGATGGCTTATTAGAAAAAGCATATAATGAAATCCAAGAAGTTGTTGCTAAAAAAGGAATCAATCCTAAAAAAGTATATGTTTCAGGATGTTCTGCTGGTGGATATATGACAACTCGTATGTTAATTAAATATCCTAATTTATTCAAAGCTGCAATGATCAATTGTCCAGCTTTAGATGTTGCTACTAAACGTGGTGGAGAAACACCAACAGATGAAGAATTAGCTTCATTAAAAAATTCTCCAACAGCTATTTGGTTAGTACAAGGGGCTACAGATGGAACAGTTAATACAGAAGATTGTTCAAAACGTATATTTAAAGCATTAACTAATGGACAAGAAGTTGTAGAATCTAGACATGAACAAGAATTAGATTCTGATTTCACTACAACTGAAACAAAAGATGGTAAATATAAAATTTCTTTATACGATACAACTGAAGCAGGTAAGTTACAATTCGGAGAAGATTTTGATCAAGATGGTGTAAAAACACTAGTAGAATTTAGTAATCATTGGTCATGGATTTATACATTAAATAATAATCCAGAATCTGCTGATGGAACAAGTATTTGGAAATGGGCTGCTAATTACAATGTAGCAGATACATCTGCAAAAACTGATGACAAAAAAGATGGTACACAAACTCCATCACAACCAACAGCTGATAAAAAATCTCAAAGTGTTAAGACAGGAGATAACGCAGTTATAAGCTCATATGCTATCATGATGTTACTTGCAGCAGGAGCTTATACAACTATTAAAAAAACTGCTAGATAATATTAAGGCGTAAAATAATTAGTATAAAAGTTCAATTTTTAATAAAATAAAATTGAACTTTTTCTTTATGTTTTTTAAATGCGTTATTTACAAAGTGCTAATGTTATCAATAAATGTTTTTTAAGTGTGTTATTTATATTAATTTTTGTGATATATTAAGATATGTATGACTATACAAGGAGATCTATTTATGGGTAAAACAAATTTAAAAATAGAATATGTCTTGAAAGCAGCTAATAATATAGGGTTTGATAATATTGATACATATATATCCAAAATTATATTTGAACATTATAATAAGATACCAACATATACATTAGAAAAAATGTTATCTATTTTAAATGTATCTAAACCAAAGTTTAAAGCATATTTAAATCAAATAGGCTATAAAAACTTTACAGCTTTTAAAGATGAAATTATTTTTGAAAAAATAGTAAGAATAAAACAAATAAGAGAAAGATATGATAAATTTGAAAAAGATAAAATACTATCAGTAATAAATCAATTAAGAAAATCTCCAATCGATATGAATGACATAGATGGCATATGTTATGAAATAAATAAACATGATCGATTTATTGCTTATGGATCACCAACATTATTAAATTTATTATTTGATTTTCAAGTAGACATGAAAATGTTTGATAAAACGGTTTTGTTAAGTTCAGTAAATAATGGAAAAATTTTAGTACCAAAAAATAATGATCTTATTGGTCTCTTTACAGCAACAGGAAGATTATTAGGCTGTTGTGATGCAAAATTTCAAGAAGTTGTTTTAGATACAAAGAATACAAAGATACTTTTTAGTAAATCTCAAATAAATAGTGAATATATTGATTTCAGCTTTTCTATGGATACGGATAATGATTATTATGAAATGCATTATGTTTTTTTATTTCTATTTGATTTAATTAAAACGAGATACTATGAATTATATATAAAGGAATGAAAATATGATTATAGGAAAAATAATGATGATACAAAATAGTAGTTCAAAAGAGAGTGTGGAATATTTAATTAGTAAAAAAATAATGGAATTAAAAGGTAATATTAAAGATTATACATTAAATAGATTTATAGAAGAAGTGGGTGTGTCTAAGACTTCGATGGTCAGATATTTAAAAAATATTAATATTAATAAGTTTTCTTATTTTAAAAATGTTATGTACGAAGAATATATGCATGCGGAAGTAGATATGAAAAAGATGAAAAAGGTTATTAAAAATAATTTTCCTCACATACAAACAAAAATTTTTAAAAAAATCATGGTATGTAAAAGAATTGTTATATTAGGCGATGGAAATAGGTTTGCATTGTTACTATGTCAAAAAGCGTTGACATATTTAGGATATCCTTGTGAGATACCGGTTTATCTTGGAAGTGAAGAAGAAATTATTGATCAGTTTCACTTGAAAGAAGATGATTTGGTTATTATTGTAAGTTTACATGAAACATATGATGATTTTTGTACAAATAGATCTGTTTTTTATCAAAATGCTAACTATTTAGATGTGAAAATAAAACCTAAAATTGGGTTTATAGGAGTTGCTCCTAAAGATAATCATCTTTATTTTAACTACAATATAAATCAAGAAAGCTTTGATAAAAGCATGAATGAGTTACAAGTATTCTTTTTAAATCTTGTACAATATATTCTTTATAAAAATGGAATATAAAAGGCGTAGCACAAACTACACCTTTTTAATTATTGAAACCAATAATCTAGATAATCATATTTAAAGACGCGGTAAACGAATTTACCACCTGTCGTTTTAAATGTTTTTAATAAAGTTCCATCCTGACTGTATTCACTCCAAGACATTGCGATACCACTATCGATAATTACATTTCCATCTAATTCTTGAACACTACTTACATATCCTGAATAAGCAACAGGAATACTACTTACAAGTTCAACAGTACGATTATTTTCATCTACTAAATATTTATAGTAATAAGATGTTCCTTTTTTTAAGTTATAGTAAGTATTTGAATAATTTGAATCACTTTTCCAATCATAATCAGGACGTGTTGTACTTACAGCTAGGTTATTATTATAAAGATAGAGATAATATTGACCTTGAGGTAGGGAATTATCTTCTACATAAGTGACACTATGTTGACCAGCTTGCATTGAAAAATCATTTGTTTTATTTAAGAGTAAGGAATCATATCCACTTTCTTGCCAAAAGTTATCAGAACCAATCATGTAATCAATTGTTGGATTTGAATAGATATTATCTAATTTAATAATTGTGGATGTTTCTCTTGAGCTGATAATTAAACTTGTTTTATCAACAAGAGCTAATGAATTGATATGCATCCAATCAAGGTCTTCTGCATCATCAGGTAATGAAGTAGTTGAATAATAATTAGGAAGTAAATCAATAAGATCAACTAATTCAGTGATATTTCCAGAATTTCTTTCAATCATAATAATTTTATCTTCGCTTGTTTGTGCTTCTTTTTTTGTGGCTAAAACTAGAAGGTTGTGATTTGTGTCAAATATATAATCATGATGTAATTTATAATTTCCTGTATCATAAATTGTAGAAACATAACCAGTTGGTTCCATACCAACTATTTTTGTACTAGAGATACTAAAGTACATTTTATTTTTTCAAAAAGAATACGATGACTTCTATACGAAACAATAGGAATCTCACTTCTGATAATACCATTATTATCATAAAGTCTCATATAAGCTTGTTCTTCACTATCTTCAGTAACATCGTTTCCAAGAACAGTATAAAGACCGTTAGATAAGGATGATGTATTTGAATCATCACATTCTACTGTAAGATATTGATCACCGCCTTGTAATGAAGGGGCATTATATGACCATGATAAGGTATCAACAACTTTACCTTGTTTATTTGTTAGAGTAACTGTAATTGTATTTGTTTGATTAGGAATTGCTCCAATTAAGAGATATTCATGTTCTGTTGTATAACTGCTTAATGTATTAGAATTCAAAGTTTGTGAAAAATCAGCGTAATTATTACAATGAATTGTGTAACTTGCTTGTAATTCTTCTGTGGTTTTAAAATACATATAAACAGCTGTTGTATTTGTTCCATATGGATTCCTTATTAATAAAGGATGTTGAAAAGTATAATTATTTAATTTCTTTTGTTTATTAATTTGATTATGTATACGAGTTTGATATTTTTCACTATAAATAGTAGAAAGGGATGTACTTTTATTTTTTAATTTTAAGTAATTTATTGAATTATTATCATTACTTGAAGCTTCTATTTCTGTAGAGTTAGAAAACATGAGATAGAGTGAAGCTATAGAAATAGATAATATTAGTAAAATTAATTTTTTTAATTTATGCATAATCTTTACCTCCGCTTCCATTATGTATGTGAATTATGTGAAAAATGTAACTTTCATTTAAACAATTATAAAAAAGTAATGATTATAGAATGAAAAAATGGCTTATATAAATAATAATTTAAAAAAAACAAAAAAAGATAGAAAAAAAGCTTTACAAAAGGGAGAGGGGATGGTAATATAAATG
>ERZ773188.1503-NODE-1503-length-25724-cov-135.784331_pt1 | contig 25724 bp, 22 predicted proteins | sample MGYA00581011_ERZ773188 | MGnify/ENA primary metagenome ERZ773188 (study PRJEB29015, sample SAMEA2737798) | human gut metagenome | biome: human gut; feature: human-associated habitat; material: faeces | place: China | collected 2012 ...
CTGTCAAACTTAAGAACCCTCGGGGCGATAGCCCCGTCAAACTTTAGAACCCTCACGCCCCAAAGGGCGTGTCCCATCCCTATCTTCCACTCCCCCTATCCCCTTCCATAGGATATAATAAAGGAAATCTATTCCCTAAGGAGCACGAAATGATACAGGAAACAGCCTATGCCAAAATCAACCTCACTCTGTCTGTAGGTCAAAAAAGGACGGACGGATACCATGACATTGATTCCGTCATGCACTCTATCTCCCTCTCCGACACCATTACCCTGGAAAAGGCAGACGCCACCACCTTGACCGTCGTCAAAGGCAGCGCCCCGGAGGGCAGGGACAATCTCATGGTGAAGGCAGCGGAGCTTTTTCTCCAAAAAAAGCAGCTGCCCGGCGTTTCCATGACCCTTGCCAAGGAAATCCCCTCCCAGGCGGGCATGGGCGGCGGCTCCTCCGATGCGGCCGCTGTGCTCCGCGGCCTTGCTGCCCTGTATGAAACCGGCGATTCCCCTTCCGACCTGGCCGCCATGGGGGCTTCCCTGGGCGCCGACATTCCTTTCTGCGTCGCCGGCGGCGCCGCCCGCTGCGAAGGCATCGGCGATAAGCTCACCGCCCTGCCTCCCTGGAAAGGACTCCCCCTCCTCATCATCCGCCCCCAGACCTCTGAATCCACCGCCAGGGCCTACGCCGCCATCGACGCCCTCCCCGGACGCCTGAAAGACAATACGGGCAGCTGCATCAAAGCCCTTCAAACAAGAAACCTTACCCTTCTCCTTTCCTCCCTGGCCAATGACTTTGAACCGGCCCTTTTCCCGCTGGACCCCATCCTCCAGGAAACCGCCTGCGCCCTGCACGCCCTTTCCCGCCCCGTCCTGATGACCGGCTCCGGCTCCGCCTTTTTCATGATATTGGAAAATAAAGGCGAAGGAGCGCCCCTCCGCCGGGAGCTCCAAAAGGCCCACCCTCTCTGGTTCGTAGAAGAAGCAGAAACCACGGGCCCCGCCCTCGCCGAAAAAGACTGAACCCATTCCTGCCACCGGGCGCAGCGGGAATGTTGCCCGCAGTAAGTGGAAATCGGAAGGCCTTCGCTGCCTTCGGAGTCATCGGCAAGAGGACGCGAAACCTCCCATGGCTTTTTTCACATTTTAAATTCTTTCATGCAAAAGGCCGCGGATTTCTCCGCGGCCTTTGCCCTTATACCTCAGCCTTCTACGAGGTCACCGGTATCGATTCTCCGAATCCCTGCCAGAGGCATGGAGGAGAGACCTGCCAAAGCGGTCCCTGCATCCAGGAGCTCCTGGTCCGTAGCGCCCAGTTTGATCTGTCCCAGAGACATGGTCTTCACGGCGGTTTTGCCGTAGCTGTTAGTCCCGTTTTCGAAACGAATCTGAACCTTTACGTCGTATGCTTCCTTTTTCACTGCCATAGTATGACTTCCTTTCTACCTTCACAAAAACTTACGCCAGCTCTTCTTCGGAGGTGGTAATCACAGTGGCTTTTTCCAGGCCCGTCACATCCGCCCCTGCACTGGTGACGAGGACGGGAATCATTTTCGCTGCTGCCGCTTTGACTTCGTCCAGAGTCACATTATCTCTGGGATTGGCCAGGGTAATGGTCATGGTGGATTTACTGTTGGTTTTGAATACGAGTGCCAGATTTTTCATGGGTATCCTTCCTTTCTAAATGAAATCTCCAGGAGAACCGCAGAAAGCCTGCCGCCCGGGCCGGCTCCGCTCTCTTCGTTTCTCTGTGTACATAGTCCGGTGATGGAATGGCTAGTCTCAAGGAGGGGAAATAAAAATTTCCTCTTTCCGACGCTTTTCCATCCCCCTGATGGAGGGCCCTGTGCAGACTTCCTGTTTCCATCGGCCCCCGGAGCGCTTTCCCAGCTGCCCTGAAGGGGTTTCTGCCATGTCCCCTCGCGCTCACTGCAGGACCCGCCAGGAATCTGCCGGCGGCCCCTTTCTTGCAACCCCTATCTCCATTTGTTATGATATGCTCGTAAAACAGGCTGAAAGGATGATTCGATGACTGCTGATAGGAAAAAAGGGCTCCTCTCTGCCTCTGCCGGCTCCGTCTTCTGGGGCAGCAGCGGCATTGCAGGCCAGTTTCTTCTAATTAATGAACATATAGCCCCTGCATGGCTTACCTTTTTCCGGCTCCTGACCGCCGGATTTCTTTTACTTCTTCTGACCCATTTCTTCAAAGGAAATATATCCGCCCTGTGGAAAGACCGGAAGGATCGCCGGGACCTCCTCATTTTCAGTGCCTTCGGCATGCTGGGCACCCAGTACGGCTACTTTGCCTCCATCCAATACAGCAATGCGCCTACTGCCACCATTCTGGAATACCTCATGCCTATCCTCATCATTTTCTGGTACTGCCTGTCAGAAAAGAGGCAGCCCCGGATGAGGGAGATTTTCTGCGCCTTCTTCGCTATAGCCGGCACGGCCCTCATTGCCACGGGCGGTGACTTCAAAAGTCTGGCCATTTCTGAAAAAGCCCTCTTCTGGGGCCTTCTCTCGGCCCTGGCCTGTGCCATCTATACAGTGGAACCGGTGCGCATCATTAAGAAATACGGAGCGCCCCTGGTGGTAGGCTGGGGGATGTTCACCGCCTCCTTCTTCCTCCTGCCGGTGACAGTCCTCACGCCTTTCACCGGTGCCGTGGATACGTCCGTGCTCCTTGCCTTCGCTTATGTGGTCATTTTCGGCACGGTCTGCTCCTTTGTTCTCTACCTCAGCAGCGTGGCCTATATCCTCCCCACGGAAGCCAGCATTATTTCTGCTATCGAGCCACTGTCCTCCATTCTTTTTTCCTTTCTCATCTTCCGCCTCACCTTCGGTTTCTGGGAGCTCCTCGGCATGGCCCTCATCATCCTGGCCGTGGCAGCGGTGGCAAGGAAATAAGGGACCCATTCGCTGGAAAACCCCTGCCCGCCGTCATCCATGCGCTTTGCAGATTTGCGGGGAAACCGTATTTCCACAGGCAGTAAGGCTCAGACGCCTTTGGTGCCCGGATGCAAGCCGCCATGGGGCTCCGCCCCTGGATGGCCCCATAGCTCCAGCCCTCCCTCTCCACCCCTTTCTGCTTCACATATTGACGCAGGTCAATCTATATGCTATGCTCTTCAATATATTGATGTCGGTAAATACGAGGAGGTCCCTAAACCTATGCCAAAAGAACAAATCATCATGCTGAAGGCCATCACCGATGAAAGCCGCCTTCGCATTATCAAACTGCTTGAGCAGGGCGAACAATGCGCCTGCGTGCTTCTGGAAAATCTCCATTTTTCCCAGCCCACTCTGTCCCACCACATGAAAGTACTCTGTGAGGCCGGTCTGGTTAACAGCCGAAAAGAAGGCAGATGGGTGTATTACTCCCTGAATCAGGCCAAAGGCCGGGAGCTCTCCCGGTTCATCGAGGAGCTGTTTCAAGTGACAGGCACAGGAGATGACCATCATGCATGCTGCTGATACAGAGAGAAATATGAGCTTTTTCCAGCGCTATCTCACCCTGTGGGTGCTGCTGTGCATGGCGCTGGGCGTGGTCCTGGGCCATTTCCTTCCCGCCCTGCCCCGTTTTCTGGGGCAGCTGCAGATAGATGGCATTTCTCTTCCCATGGCAGTGCTCATCTGGATCATGATTTACCCCATGATGATTAAAGTCGATTTCCAGAGTATCAAACAGGCTGGAAGAAATGGGAAAGGCCTCCTGGTGACCTGGGTGACGAACTGGCTCATTAAGCCCTTCACCATGTACGGCATTGCCGCCTTTTTCTTCTTCCACCTGTTTGGCGCCTTCATGGATCCGGAGCTGGCCAGACAGTACCTGGCCGGCGCCGTCCTTCTGGGCGCTGCCCCCTGCACGGCCATGGTCTTTGTGTGGAGCACTCTCACCCATGGAAATCCGGCGTACACGGTGGTACAGGTGGCCACCAACGACCTGATCATCCTGGTGGCTTTCGTGCCGATTGTGAAATTCCTTCTGGGCGTTTCCCAGGTATCTGTCCCTTACGACATTCTCTTTGTCAGTGTCTTCCTTTTCGTAGTCATTCCTCTATCCGGCGGCGTGCTGACCCGCCGCCTGGTGGTGAAGAACCGCGGCGAAGGGTATCTGGATAGGGTTTTCATCCACAAATTCGACCATGTAACCACGGCAGGCCTTCTTCTTACCCTGGTCATCATCTTCAGCTCCCAGGCGGACATGATCCTTTCCAATCCCCTGCACATCCTTCTCATCGCAGTGCCCTTAACCATTCAGACCTTCTTTATCTTCTTCCTGGCCTATGGCGCTGCCCATATACTGAAGCTTCCCTTCTCCATCGCTGCCCCTGCCGGCATGATCGGCGCTTCCAATTTCTTTGAACTTTCCGTGGCAGTGGCTGTAGCCCTCTTCGGTGCCTCCAGCCCTGCCGCCCTGGCCACCACCGTAGGCGTCCTCACGGAAGTGCCGGTCATGCTCACTCTGGTCAGAATCGCCAACCATACGAAAGGATGGTTTTCCCATGAATCATAAACCGGTCATTGCCTTCCTCTGCACCCACAACGCCTGCCGCAAGGGGGCCTCCTCCCTTTGAAGTGAGATTTCTCCGCGCCCCAGCACTTTCGTCTATATGACAGGGAAACGGAGAGAATACCTGCGTCAATTCGTTTCTTGTAATAAGTATAGGAAACAGCTGATAAAAACAATAAAATATATTTCATAGTGACAGCTGCAGCAAAAAAGCACCTTTGAGATTTCTCAAAGGTGCTGATTTTATCATGGTGCGCTTGGGGAGATTCGAACTCCCGACACACGGTTTAGGAAACCGCTGCTCTATCCAGCTGAGCTACAAACGCATTAGTTTTATTTTACAAAAAGAATGGGATTTTGTAAAGGGTGACATATGGCCTGCTGTCCGCTTACCGCCGGATGGTGCGCCCCGTTCCTGAAAGCAGGGACGCCTCGGAAGAAGGGCGAGGAACCCATAACAGTCAAAACAGGTCCTTAATCCTGTCCAGCAGTCCCTTCTTCTCTTTTCTCGAAGGCTTGGGCATCACCGGCTTTTCCGGTCCCGGCCGGGGCACCTTGGGCAGAGGGGGCGTGTTTTCGCTGGGGCGGAAAGGTGGCGGCGCCGTGAAAGTGGGCATACGGAGCACCGGGGGCGCCATGATTTTCGGCTTCACTGCCGGCGTCCGCCGCAAAGGGGTTCTGGCCTCGCTCCTGCCATAAGGCACATAGTGATAGGATTTGGAAGACGGGTCCGGCACGTTGCGGTCCGCAATGTAGCGGGTGCCGTTAAAATCCCGCCCCCGGAGCCGTTCCAGCAGCATGGATGCCATCATCTGGGGCGAAAAATAGGAAAAAGGCAGCCTTGGCGCCATGCGGGCAATGGAGGACAGGAAGGATGTCTTCACATCTTCCAGCGTCAGATGCAGCTCTTTCCGTATTTCATCCATGAGAAGGATCATGCCCTTCTGGGTGGGGAACAGGTTCTCATAGGGCACCAGGTTATTCTTATTTCCCATGCCCGACATATCCATGAAAAAGACAAGGTACAGGTATGGCAGGGCATGGGCCTTGTCCTTGATGCGCAGGTAGAAATTGGCCACCGTGTAGTACATATTCCGAAGCTTGGACCATTCCCCCGCCATGGTGTACAGAGCGATTTTCTGCTGGAAAGCGCGGTACAGGATATCCCGGGCCGTAAAAGGTTCCCCCCGCTGGGTCAGGGCATTCTGAGACTCCCCGATTTCCCCTTCCGTTAATCCGTAATTTTCCCGCACATTCAGCACATAGGCCATGTGATGGCCGATTTCCGCTTTTCCTTCTCTGGTGAGCACGTAAATCCGGGGCACTCCATGGGCATAGTCCTTCTCCGGGATTTTGGAAATCACCCGTCCCGTGAGCTCCGCATGGGTGCCTTCGCCGGACAGGTCATAGCGCTTCAGGAAATCAGAAAGCACCTTGTCCGGAAGCATGTTCACCGTCTCCTGGGGCCGGCTGGACCGTATCCATCCATCTTCCATGAGGGCATCAATCCGGGTATTGGCATCGGGGCCGTAGATATGCAGTTTGTAAGGCGGTATCCGATGATGCAGCGGCTTTCCGTCAAAATAATCCAGTATCAGTATGTCCCTGATGGATAAACCCATGATGTCCCTCCTTTCCGGACCGGCGCAGGAAATGATCATTCCCTGCGTAAGCGTACCCTAATTTTCCATTCTTAATTATAATCCAGATACCGCTCTTTTGAAAAGGGGAATTATGAGGGGGCGCGGCTTCGCCGCAGGTTGTGTAAAAAGGTTGTGTAAAAAGGTTCTTAAGATTGATGCGCCCTATAGGCGCAAGGGTTCTGAAGTTTGACAGCGCCGTTGGCGCTGAGGGTTGTGGTATCGACGCCTTTGGCGTCGATGAGTATATAGCCGCCTCTCGGCAGCAGCGCTACGGGATTGTCTTCCCACCCTCACAGTCATTCTGAGCGCCAGCGAAGAATCTCGGTGCATGACAGGCATGAGACAAACGGTAGTAAATACCAGTCGGCGGGAAGATTCGGGAAAAGGTTCTTAGGTTTGACCGGTCCCTTTGAGCCGAGGGTGGTGGTAGCGGCTTCGCCGCAATTTATAGTCCCTTATCGGCCTTTGGGGACCGGGCTGCAAAAATCCGGCAGCTGCCGCAAGGCAGTCTGCCGGATTTTTAATCCAATATTTAAAAGTCTTTTTCTACCACTTCTACCACATCCAGATTTTTCTTTCTGATATCCGGATTCGCTTTCATGGCTGCCATGGTCATCCAGCGGTAGGATACGCCATCTATGTCGAAGCGATCCGCTTTCATCAGCTCCGGAAAAACAGTAATTGTTCCTTTATAAAAAACATGGTCATAGTACCGTTCCTCCTTGTGAGATTCTGAGTATTTCTGCTGCAGCTTCTGGCACTTTCTTTCCAGCAGGATGCAGGAAGAATCAATCTTCAAGGCACGGGAAATCTTATCGCCTATAATTTCCACATTCTTCTTTTCATCCTGTTGGGTAGGATAATTCAGGAAAAACCAGCACTGCCAGCGATTATCCCAATACACAAGATATCTATTGGCAAAGGGAAGAAATGTATCCTGGAATACGATGATTGAGTGATGATAGGCTGTCTGATCCAAATTGATAATATCCTTCATCATTTTCTCATGATTGTACTTCATATTCTTCCACCCCTCCCTTACGCCTAAAGCAAACATACATATGCCCAGCAGTATCATCCCATAATGAAGAACAGTCCCTTCATATCCATTATGAACTGCATTGACTCCACCGGTAATCAGTCCTAAAGCACCAGTCAGAGAGCCTCCAATAAAAAGTTTTTTCGATTCAAGAAGCAAATGAAGTTTCTCTTCATCAATGATTAAATTTCTCATGGCAATCCCTCCAAATGCATGCCAAGGAAGCACTGTCTGTTCAATTATAAAAGGATAAAACCCAGCCTGTCAATAAAGCAAAAGTACATCTGCATTATGAAATTCCCCTGGAATCAGCCCTTCCCCAGAAGTGCCGGAATGGCTCCGCTGGCGCCGATGCGGGAGGCGCCGGCGTTAAGGAAATCTTCCATTTCCTGTTTGCTGTGGATGCCGCCGGCGGCTTTGATTTTCACCTTTTCTCCCACATATTTTTTTAAGAGCTTCACATCAGACAAAGCGGCGCCGGCGCTACCAAAGCCGGTGGATGTTTTGATATAGTCTGCTCCCCCTTCAGTAACACAGCGGCAGGCGGCGATTTTTTCTTCTTTCGTAAGATAGCAGGTCTCCACGATGACCTTCAGGATATGGTCCCCTATGGTCTCCTTCACCGCTTTGATTTCACCGGTCACATAGGAAAGATTCCCCTCCTTCAGGGCACCGATGTGGATGACCATGTCGATTTCATCGGCGCCATTTCTGATGGCCTCTGCCGCCTCCACCGTTTTGGCCGCCCTGCTGCAGTTCCCCAGCGGAAAGCCCACCACTGTGCAGATGGTGAGGGCAGGGAAGTGCTCATGGATTTTCTTCACAAAAGAGGAGGGGACGCACACCGAAGCCATGTGGTACCTTTCCGCCTCTTCACATAAAGCGCGGATGTCCCGCCAGGTGGCGGTGGCTTTCAAAAGGGTATGGTCCACATGGGAAAAGATGAAGTCGTTAGTCATGGAAATGCTCCTTTCTGAGTGATCTGTTTCTTCCTGCATTATAGCAGAAAAAGGCAGGGGCTTCCTGCCTTTCCGCTTTCAAAGAGACACGTCCCGCTTCCCTGTGAGCTTATAGAAAAGAAGCAGGGAAATGATGGAGGTCACCGTGAGTATGGTGGCATAAGCAGAAGCATTGCCGTAATTGCCCCGGATGACTTCCGTATAAATAGATACGGTCAGTGTCTGTGTGGAATTCGTATAAAGAATAATGGACGATGACAGTTCACTGATAATGGTGACCCAGCTCATAATGGCGCCTGACAGGACGCCGGGAGCCATCATGGGAATAGTGATTTTCCGAAATGTGGTCATTTCCGAAGCTCCCAGAGACACAGCCGCCTCTTCAATGGAGGGGCTGATATTACCCAGTGCCGCCGTGGAGGAGCGTACCGTATAGGGCATACGCCGGATAGCAAAGGAAATAATCATGATGATGGCCGTACCGGTAAGAATCAGCGGCGATTTGTTGAAAGCGAATACGAAGGAAATACCAAGCACAGAACCGGGGATGATAAAAGGGAACATGGTAATCACGTCCAAGGCGCTGTTCAGCGGATTCTTCTTCCGTACCGACAGATAGGCGATGAGAACGCCCAGCACAAGAACGATGCAGATGGCACAGAGACCCAGGAAATAAGTGTGCCAGATCACATCATTGTCTTTGGCAAAGAGGGTAGCTTCATAGCTTTGAAGGGCAAAGCCGCCGGTAAATACCTGTCCGCCGTTGGATGCCAGGAAGGAGGTATAGATAACCACTGCCTGAGGAAGTACTGCCAGCCCCACCACAAGGTAAATCACTGCATGAGCCAGCAGATTCTTCACTCCCTTCGCCTTTTCTGCCACCATGGGCTTCAGCGCATTCATAGCATAGGTATTCCGGTTGGCCAGGAAACGCTGTACAAAGAACATGACGATGGTCAGTCCGATAACGATGCAGCAGACAGCTGCCGCAAAGCCGTCATCCCCTCCGACTTCTCCCATGAACTGGTTGTAAATGAGCACAGGTAATGTTTTATAGCCTTCACCGATAAGCATGGGCGTACCGAAATCAGCAAACACCCGCATAAAGACCAGCATGGAGCTGGCAAGGAGGGTAGGCATAACCAGGGGAATGATAATCCGGCGAATCCGACCAGCCTTTCCACAGCCAAGACTTTCCGCCGCTTCATTCAGTGAATTATCCAGACTTTTCAATGCTCCCGACACATAAATGTAAACGAGGGGAAAAGACTGGAGCGTGAAAACAAGGACAATGCCGGCGAAGCCATACACCCCGCCGAAATGGGTACCCAGCATATGGTTCAGAAACTGGGTAATGACGCCATTTCTTCCCAGAAGCTGTATCCAGGCATAGGCTCCGATAAATGGCGGCGACAAGTAGGCGATGACAATAAGTATATTAAGGAAACTGCTTCCCCTGATTTTCAGCCGACCCATGAGGTATGCCAGCGGAAGTCCCAGCGCCGCCGCCAGAGCCGTAGAAACCACCGTTACCTTCAGGGAATTAATCATGGTGCCCCAGTAAAATTTCTTTGCAAAGAAATGGGCAAAGTACTGCAGCGAAAAGGCGCCGGTATCCCCGGAAATGACGCTCTTGTACAGGATGAGGAAGAGCGGATAGAGGATGAAGAGAGCAAAGAATGCAAAAATCATGACGCTGAACAGGTCCCACAGGGTCAGTTTTTTCTTCATGATGGTTCACCTTCAATCAATGATGTGCCGGACGTCTTATGAAATACATTGATGAACCGGGATTTTACTGTCAGCGTTACGGCACTGCCGTCCGGAATGATATCATGGTCCTCCCTGGTTTCCAGCACCTCAATATCCTTTCCGTTTTCCAGATGGATGAAATAGTGGGTGGTGAGTCCCAGGAAAATGGAAGAAACAATTTCCCCGCGAATACCTGCTGTACCACCATCTGTATGGATATCGAATTCCTCCGGACGCACAGACAGAATCACCGGCTCCTTATCCTTCGCTTCCGCCGACAGATTGTCCATCACCGTTTCATAGGATGTTCCATCAAAGGACACCTTTCGGGAGCTGCCGCTGCCATGAACCCTGCCATCAAGAAGATTGGAAAGACCGATAAATGTGGACACGAACACATTGGCCGGCCGCTTGTAAATATCGGCAGGTTTTCCAATCTGCTGGATAATGCCGCCGTTCATGACCGCAATGCGGTCTGACACTGCCAGTGCCTCTTCCTGGTCATGAGTTACATACACTGTGGTAATATCCACCTTCTTCTGTATCTGCTTGATGGCGCTTCTCATTTCGATACGGAGCTTTGCATCCAGATTGGACAGAGGCTCGTCCATAAGCAGCACCTCCGGCCTGATGACAATAGCACGGGCCAGTGCCACCCGCTGCTGCTGTCCGCCGGAAAGGGCCACCGGCATGCGGTCCTTCAAATGGTCAATCTTCACCACCTTCAGCATATGATCCACTCGTTCTTCAATGTCCTTTTCCGGGATATTCCGCATACGAAGGCCAAAGGCCACATTGTCTCTGACAGACATATGGGGAAATATGGCATAGTTCTGGAAAACCATGCCCATATTTCTCTTATCCGGAGACACGTCATTCATCACCCGTCCTCCCACAGAGATGGTTCCTCCTTCAATGGAATTAAACCCGATAATCATGCGGAGCAGGGTGGTTTTACCACAGCCCGACGGTCCCAGAAGAGTAAAAAATTCTCCCGGCTTCACCGACAAAGACAGCCCGTTAATCACTGTATTGCTGCCATATTTCTTGACCACATGGTCAATATCAATGGATACGCTCATAGATAACTCCTTTATGAAAGAAAACAGGGCGCAGAATTTCTCTGCGTCCCATTTTCAGTCTGCTTTATCATTACTGCCGTGAATTTTCCAAGTGCTGGTTCCAGAGGGCCACGATTTCCTTCTTGTGCTGTGCTACCCATCCTTCATCATAATTCTTGAACAGATGAATCTGATCCTGGGGCGTCATATAATCAGCCAGCTTCACGCCCTTTCTGAGTGGGCGGACCGTCAACGTCTTCCCTGCTTCCTCCTGGATTTTCTGAGAAAGCATGAAATCTACAAACTTTTTAGCATTTTCCATATGCTTGGCGCCTTTGATAATTTCCACTGATTCCCCCGGGAAAATAGCCCCTTCCTTCGGGAATACCACCTTCACCGGCGCCCCGTTCTTCACATAGGTAGCTGCTGGGTCCTCCCAGGTAAGACCCACGGTATATTCTCCATCAGCGGCTCCTTTATGGACGGCGCCGGAACTGTTCAGGAACTTACCATCCACGTTTTTGATGAAATTATCCACATAGGCCCAGGCCTCCGGGGACAACGGATCCCCGTCCTTTCCCTTGGCATAGAGCATGGCCATAAGGCTCTGGAAGGCCGAAGAGGAATTGGCCGGATCCCCAAAGGCAATCTTTCCCTTCAGCGCGGGATTCAGAAGATCGTCAAATCCTTCAATCTTCATGTCCCCTGCCAGGTTCGTATTTACGATAAATACGGTAGGATCTGCAAAGGCAGGAGTGAAATAGCCAGTCTTGTTCTTTGCATTATCCAGCATATTGGCATCTTCCGGCGATACATATTTTTCAAAAAGGTCCTTTTGCGATTCCAGCATGGTCTGATCGGCAGCCCAAAGCACATCGCCCTGGGGGTTATCCTTTTCCGAAGCCACCCGTTTCACCAGAGGACCTGTGCCTGCTACAATCATATTCACTTTAATGCCCGTTTCCTTTTCAAAAGCAGGAATGACCAGATTATTCAAGCTTTCGCTGCGGGCCGTATAAACGGTGAGCACCTTATCCCCTGCTGCCGCCTTGTCATCCTTCTTGTTATCCCCGCCGCAGCCTGCAAAAATACCTGCCGCAATAGCCGCACATGCCAGTACGGCCGCCATCTTTTTCAAACCTTTCATTCTATGTGCCTCCTTATGTCCCGGAAACATGCCAGATTCTCCATTTTTCACGTCAAAAAAGTGCACCCCAATCAGTACACCCTGCGTCCGGCTTTTAATCTTATTGTATCATAGTATAATCAAATATCTAGATATCATAAGCATTTTGTATAGGTTTTGTAAAATAATATGCTCTTTTGTAATGTTTATGCAAATTCCATGGAGCTTTTAAAATTCTCCCCCCTGTTTTCCATGCAAAAACGGCATTTCCCTTGTCAGAGAAATGCCGTTTCAAAGATGAAAAGAAGTTCCTTCTCCTATTCCTTATGGTTCCAGGGCACCAGTTTCCTTTCCAGAAACTGGAGGAACAGGTTGAAGATGAGGCCCAGTACGGAGAGGACGATGACTCCTGCCATGAGGCGTTCGGTAATCATGAGGTCGCCGTAGTGGAGGATCAGGGCGCCGATGCCCTGTTCGGCGGCAATCATTTCGGCCGCCACCAGAAGGAGGAGAGCTGTGCCGGCAGCTATGCGGAGGCCGGCGAAGATCATGGGGAGGGCGTAGGGCAGCACCACGTTTCTCATGGTGTAGCCCCAGCCGGCATGGAAGCTCACGGCCACTTTGATGAGCAGTGTGTCCACGTTTTTCACGCCGGAGTAGGTGTTCATGGCCACGGGGAAGAAGACGCCCAGGGCGATGATGGTGACTTTGGATACTTCACCGATGCCCAGCCAGAGGATGAAAAGGGGGAGCAGGGCGATTTTTGGAATGGGGTAGAGGGCATTGACGATAGGGTTGGCCATGCGATCCGCCAGGGCGGAGGTGCCGGTGACCAGGCCCACCAGAAGGCCGAAGGCGCTGCCCAGGAAGAAGCCCAGCAGAATGCGGTACAGGGAGGCCGCCAGGGAGACGCCGATTTCACCATCCTGAATCATATCGATCAGAGCGGAAATGATGAGGGTAGGCGGCGGCAGGAAGAGGGATGACACCACCCCTGCCCGGCAGATGCCTTCCCAGATGAGAAGCAGCACCGCCACGGAAATCAGGGAAACGGCGGGGCTGTAACTTTTCTGCCACCGTTTCATTTTATTTTCAACCATGTACTTATTCATCGCCATTCACCTCCGTCATCGCCTCCAGGGCGTCTTTGCTGATATGTTCCCAGATGGTACGGGTGAGGCGGTCGATTTCTTCCGCATGTTCCGGTTTCTCCCGGTCACCCCGGGGGATGGTAATGGAAAGGATATTCCGCACCTTTCCCGGACGGCGGGAAAGAAGTACCACCCGGTCCGCCAGCATGACCGCTTCCTGGATATTGTGGGTCACGTAAAGGGTGGTGAGCCGCGTCTTCTCCCACAAGTCCACCAATTCCTGCTGCATGATGATACGGGTCTGGGCGTCCAGGGCGGAGAAAGGTTCGTCCATGAGGAGCAGGTCCGGATTGATGGCCAAGGCCCGGGCAATGCCTACCCGCTGTCTCATGCCGCCGGACAGCTGATGAGGATAGGATTTCTCAAAGCCTGAAAGGCCTACCAGGGAAATATAGTGGTCGATTCTCTCTTTCCATTCTTTCTTCGGCAGCACATGGCCGGCGTCCAGTCCAAAGGCGATGTTGTCATACACGTTCCGCCAGGGCATGAGGCCTGTCTCCTGAAATACGATGGATACCCGGGGCTCGCTTTTCAGATCTTCCCCTGTGAAATAGACGGATCCTGCATCCGGCGACAGAAGGCCGGCGCAGATATTAAGGAGGGTCGACTTTCCGCAGCCCGAGGGTCCTACGAGGGCCACGAATTCTTCCTTGTGCAGGGTAATATTGATATCCTCCAATACCGGCAGGACCTTTTTGCCGTTCCGGAAGGATTTGCTGACTTGATCGATAATAACTTCCATAGATGACTCCGTTTTTTATATTTTTATAACACGCCCTGTCGGGTGTGAGGGTTGACGGGACTTCGTCCCGAGGGTTCTAAAGGTTCTTAAGTTTGACGGGCCGTTGGCCCGAGGGTTGTGGATTGCCCTACGGGCAATGCTTATAAAGTCAGCGTTACGGATCTGACTTTTTGTATCATATGGCATGATAGGCATTCTGGTGATTGGCTCTCTGCGTTCACCACCAAAGGGGAAATTGCGGAATGGTACATGAAATATATGACTCCCTGTTTTTCCTCTCCATACTTCTCGTTTCCCCTTGAGGGGAACGCCTCGAAGAGGCAAAGGGTGTACAAGGCAGAGCGCCGATTTGACACCCCATCGCTATCCTGACCGCCAATCGGCAGCCTGTGTCATTTTTGTTTCTTACCCTTGGACACACCTGCGGTGTGAGGGTTCAAAGGGTGGTGGCGGTTGACGCCGCAGATTTTAAAAAAGGGCGCGGCTTCGCCTGTGGGAAGGGCGCCCCATAACGAAGGAAGCGCCGCTGGTTTCGCGGCGCTTTTCCTTATTTCTTCATGGCCTCTTCCAGGAAGGATGTATTCACCACATCTTTGGCATCCAGTTTCCCGTCGATCATGCCATGGGAGGAATACCAGTCGATCTGGGTCTTGATATCATCAGCCATGAGCACGCCGTTCTTATCCACATAGGGCAGGCCCAGACGGATGTCCGCTTCCGGCGTCTTCACGTACTTGGCAATGATTTTCACCACTTCGTCCAGTTTGGCAGGGTCCTTCTTATCCACCACGGCATTGTAGTATTCATTGCAGGCTTTGTTGTAGGCCTTCATGAAACGGACCGCAGCGTCCTTATTCTTAGCAAATTCCGGGGAGTAGAAAATACCGCTGGTCTGATAAGGCATCACGGCGCTCACCTGGGTGATTTCCTTTCCGTAGCCTTCATTCTTAACCTTGGTAATGTTCGGTTCATTCAGGATGCAGGCATCGATCTGACCGCTCTGGAGCGCCGCCATGACAGCGGACAGCTTGCCAAGAGGCACAATGGTCACATCGTCCAGGGTAAGTCCTTTGGATTCCAGCATCCGTCCCAGCATGTAGTGGAAGGTGGATCCTTTCTGGGTAATGCCCACCCGTTTTCCTTTCAGCGCTTCAATGGAAGTAAGGCCATTGTCATATTCTGCAGAAGAAGCCAGAAGCGCAGAGGAGGAATATCCCTTTTCTTCCCGGCCTTTATCAGCCACAATGTAAAGTTTCTGTCCCTTAGCGGCCATATTGTACAGGCCTGCCGTAATACCGGTGGCGCCTACATCTACCTTGGAAGAAGCGGTGGCCACCGCAATGGGCTGGGCTGCATCGAACCACTGGGGATCGATTTCAATGCCCTCTTCCTTGAAATAGCCCTTATCCATGGCAATAAAAAGCGGTGCGCTGCTGGTGAGCCTGAGCATGGCCAGGGACACCTTCACCGGCTTCTTCTCCCCGCCGGACGATGACCCGCCGGAGCTGCTTCCGCAGCCTGCAAAGGACAGGGAAACGGTCAAAGCCATCAGCCCTGCCAGAATCATGGCAAATACTTTTTTGAAATTCATTCTTCTATTCTCCTCTCCTACCGCCGGGCACGCCCGGTGAATCAACGATTGCCTGTATTTTACTCCATTTTCAGGAAGAAGAAAAGGGGCCAGGGGGGCCAGGGGACACACCTTCGGTGTGAGGATTGACGGGGCTGTGCCCCGAGGGTTGTGGAAAAAGGGTTCTTAAGATGGACCGGCCCTATGGGCCGGAGGGTTCGTAAGTTTGACGGCCTTTCAGGCCGAGGGTTGTGGTATCGCCCTTACGGGCGATGAGTATTATAATGCCGCCTTTCGGCGGTCACGTCCACATCGAGTATCATAATCATTCTTACCCTCGTACATCCCTTCGCCACTTCGTGGCCCTCTTCCCCTAAAGGGGACGCAAGAACGTTACGGGATTTGCCTTTCTGTGTCATATGGCATGATAAGCATTCTGCTGATTGGCTCGCTGCGCTCGCCTCCCCCTATCCGGCTTCGCCGGACTTCCCCCTGTTCAGGGGGAAGAATAAAACACCGCGAAACACTCTCTTCATAAATGGCTCTACAGTAAGCACGGGTTATTGTGCCACCGCTTGCGGGGGAAAGGTGGTGGCGCCAGCCACCAAAGGGGGGAATCTCCATCGCCTGCCAGGGCGGTTGTAAAGGTTTTTTATAAGAGGGCGCCTTCTATAAATTAGAGGCGCCCTCCACAACCCTCAGCGGCAGAGCCGCTGTCAAACTTAAGAACCCTCGGGGCGATAGCCCCGTCAAACTTTAGAACCCTCAAGCCCCATAGGGCGCCAGAGAAGCCGACAGCGGACAGCCATCCCTCCCATGGGGTATAATAGAGCTATCTATTCCAGTCATTACAAGGAGGTTCCCATGGTTGATCCATTTATCTATCACAATCCCACCAAAGTGTACTTTGGGAATGACGCCCTCTCCAATCTCCACGAAGAGCTGTCCCGCTGGGGGAAGAACGCCCTTCTGATTTACGGCGGCGGTTCCATCCGGGAAAACGGCATTTACGATACTATCGTAGAGGAAATCCGGAAAGCCGGTATTTCGGCCTATGAAATTTCCGGTGTAAAGCCAAATCCCGAAATGCCGCTGGCCCGGCAGGGCGCCCGGTTCTGCCGGGAAAGGGGCATAGACCTGGTGATTGCCGCAGGCGGCGGCAGCGTCATTGACACTGCCAAGGTCATTGCCGGAAGCGCCCTCTACGATGGAGACCCCTGGGATTTAGTGAAATCCAGAGCGCAGATTTCCCATGCCCTGCCTATCATGGCCATTCCCACCATGGCTGCCACAGGCTCCGAAATGAACAGCTGCGCCGTCATTACCAATCCCGACACCCATGAAAAACTGGGCTGGACCACGGAAGCCCTCCGTCCCCGGGTTTCCTTCCTTTCCCCGAAGAATACCTTCACCGTTCCCCCCGCCCAGACGGCCTACGGCAGCGCAGACATTCTCTCCCACATTCTGGAAGTCTACCTGAACCGGGCCGAAGGCTTCGACGCAGTGGACGGATTCATGGAAAGCATGATGCGCTCCGTCATCCGCTGGGCGCCGCTGGCCATGGAAGACGGCTTCCATGAAGAAGCCCGGACCAATCTGCTCTGGGACTCCGAATGGGCCATTAACGACCTCATCGACCGGGGCCACTCCGTGACCTGGACCTGCCATGCCCTGGAGCACGAGCTCTCCGCCTTCTTCCCCATCCCCCACGGCCTGGGCCTGGCCATCCTCACTCCCGCCTTCATGGAGTATGTGCTGAACGACGAAACGGCGCCGCGCCTTGCCCGCTTCGCCGTTCGCATCATGGGCGTAAAAGAAGGGAAGAATGAAATCAAAACCGCCCGGAAAGGCATCAGGAAACTTCGGAAATTCTTCACCAAATCCCTCTACCTCCCAGGCCGCCTTTCTGAAATCGGCTTGGACGACGCCCTTTTTGAAGACATGGCCGCTCACGCCATGGCCTGGAAAAGCACAGACGGCATCCTCCATGGCTTCTATCCCCTTACGGAAGAAGACTTCGTGGCTATTTATAAAAAGGCATTATAAAACCCTTTGACACGCCCTGCCGGGCGTGTCAAAGGGCAGGGTGAACGGGGCTTCGCCCCGAGGGTTCTCAGGGTTCGTAAGTTTGACGGCCCTTCGGGCCGAGGGTTGTGGTATCGCCCTGCGGGCGATGAGTTTTATAATGCCGCCTTTCGGCGGTCACGTCTACATAGAGTATTATAATCATTCTTACCACCGTCCACACCGACTTCGCTGAATGGCGTCTCACTGGATTCGCGGGGCCACCCTATGAATCCAGTTCGCTTGCACACCCTTCGCCACTTTGTGGCCCTCTTCCCCTAAAGGGGACGCAAGGAGCGTTACGGGATTGGCTGTCTGTGTCATATGTGACACAATATCCAGTGCCACCTATTTTCTCGTTTCCCCTTGAGGTGGCAAAGGAACTGGATTTGTAAGAGAGCGAAGCGATCTGAAAATCCAGTGACATGCTTTCCACCGGGGCGAAGTCCCGCGAAGCGGGAAAGGGTGTACAGGGCAGGGCACCGACGTGACACTCTATCGTTATCCTGCCCGCCAATCGGCGGTAAGCGGATAGCGGCAGGCAGACAGCCGTGCCCTAACCAACGATTTCGCCCATCTTCTCATAGAGCACTGTCAGAGGCAGGCCTACTACGTTGTCGTAGGAGCCGGAGATGGAGTCCACCAGAAGGGTGCCCAGGCCCTGGATACCGTAGGCACCGGCTTTGTCCATGGGTTCTCCTGTTTCTATGTACTTTCTGATTTCCTCTTCTTTAAGGTGCCGGAATCTGACTTGGGTGGCGGTGACGGAGAGATTGATTTTCCCTCTGTACAAAATGGCCATACCTGTTTTGACCACGTGGGTTTTTCCGGAGAGGCTGCGGAGCATGGAGAAGGCTTCTTCCCGGTTTCCGGGTTTTCCCAGTACCCGGTCCTCCAGCACCACAATGGTGTCGGCGCCTACCACGGGGATCATATCGCCCCGTCGGGAAGCGGCATCTTCGGCCTTGCCGAAGGCGTTGACGGCGCACACCAGGCCGGCCCGGGAGAAGGGGGCGAATTCCGTTTCCAGCCCCCTCTTTTGAATGAAAGCCAGGGCTTCTTTTTCATTGGTCACTTCCGGGAAATGACCCGGTTCTATGTCCCCTTCCCAGTGAATCTGATGGATCAGTTCCCGGCGGCGGGGCGAGGCGGATGCCAGTATGATATGCATGATTTGGATTTCCTTTCTTGTGAAATACGAAAAACGGCGCAGCGAAGCGCCGTTTCTTTTATTTGTTGCGAAGTGCCCGTTTCAGGATTTTTCCTGACGCATTTTTCGGAAGGGCGTCCATGGGAATGAAACGGCGGGGGATTTTGTAGCTGGCCAGGTTTCTGGACAGGTATTTCCGGATCCGGTTTTCGTCAAAATCGTATCCTTCCTTCATCACCACATAGGCCCATACCACCTGTCCCCGGAGAGGGTCGGGATGGCCGATGACGGCGCATTCGGAAACCCCTTCCACTTCATAAATGCAGTCTTCCACTTCACCGGGATAGATATTTTCCCCATTCACGATAATCAGGTCCTTCAGCCGGTCCACGATATAAATGAACCGGTCTTCGTCCATGTAGGCCAGATCGCCCGTATGGAGCCAGCCATCCGGCTCCAGCACCTTCTTCGTTTCCTCTTCCCGATGCCAGTAGCCCTTCATCACATTGTCACCCCGCACCAGAAGTTCGCCTACGGTGCCCGGTTGATAGGGGCCTTCCCGGTCTGTCACGATTTTCACTTCCACGCCGGGAATGGCGGGCCCTACGGTGAGGTATTTCAGCCGGTCCGACGGCAGGACGCTCACCACCGGCGACGCCTCTGTGAGTCCGTAGCCTTCCCGCACGGGATGGTGGAAACGGTCGTAAAAGGCCTGGGCCACAGGCTGGGGAATGGGAGCGCCGCCGGAAATGAAATCATGCACCGTCTGCATCACCGACGGTTCGCCCCGGCGGGCCAGCAGGTTGTACATGGGCGGCACCATGATAGCCATGGTGACACTGTGCTCCACAATGGCATTGATGATTTCCGAAGGATTCTTGGAGCGAAGGATAACGATGGTGCTTCCATGCATGAGGCCTGCGTGAATGACTGTGGTCAGACCGTAGCAGTGGAACATGGGCAGCACACAGAGGATTTTATCCTCCGGCTTGAAAATCACCATCTGGGTGAACTGCTCCACATTGCGCACCAGATTCCGATGGGTCAGCATGGCGCCCTTGGGGCTGCCGGTGGTGCCGGAGGTATACACAAAGGCGCACACCTCATCCTCCGTCAGGTCCGAAGGAAACGCCGGCGTCTCCGATGCCTTCCGCTGCCGGGCCTGGAAATCCAGGTCATGGATATCCACGGAGGGGATGGAAACGGAAAGTTTCGTATCCGTCACCAGAAGCGATGCCTCCCCGTCCTTCAGGATGTAGTCCACCTCCCGGTCCACCAGGGAGTTGTTAATGGGGATAATCACGGCCCCCAGGCTGATCACCGCCAGATGCACATAAATAAACTCCGCCCGGTTGGCAGAGTACAGTCCCACTTTCATGCCCCGTCGGATGCCCATCTCATACAGCTGATTCCGATACAGGGAAACCAGATTCCTCAGTTCCCCGTAGGTTACCCTTTCATCGCCCTCAATGGCCACATGGTCTGAAGGCGCCTGGTTGATGATTTCATGAATAAACATAGCGCACCTCACTTTGATTCTATTGTAGCAGATTACAAATGGCATCTCAAATTATGGACACTATGGACACGCCTGCGGCGTGAAGGTTCAAAGGGTTCAAAAGGTTCAGAGGGTTCAGAGGGGTAGGTTGACGGGGCTTCGCCCCGAGGGTTCTCAGGGTTCGTAAGTTTGACGGCCTTTCAGGCCGAGGGTTGTGGTATCGCCCTTACGGGCGATGAGTATAAAGTCAGCGTTACGGGATTGGCTTTCTGCGTCATATGGCATGAAAAACAATTCTGCGGATTGGCTCGCTGCGCTCGCCTCCCCCTATCCGGCTTCGCCGGACTTCCCCCTGTTCAGGGGGCAGAATAGGTTTCTATGCTTTCCTGCAGAGACATGGCTCCATGGCTAAGCACCCATAGTGCCCCCGCTTGCGGGAGAAAGGTGGTGGCGCCAGCCACCAAAGGGGGATTGCATTTCCAACGCCCGCAGGGCGGTTGTATGGTTTTCCCTCAGGTGAAAGCCCGATTGTGAAGGTTTTATACAAACTGGCACCTTATATAATTTAGAGGCACCCTACAACAACCCTCGCCTCTAAAGGGGAAACGACTCACTATGATTTGTGCGTCGCTTTGTTCCTTCAAATCATGTTCGCTGTGCACGCCAAAGGCGCGTCAAACTTAAGCCCTTTAAGAACCTTCGGCCCGGCGGGCCGTCAACCCTCAAGCCCGCAGGGCTTGTCCATATGGCACCATACTACAACCCTCAGCGGCAGAGCCGCTGTCAAACTTAAGAACCCTCGGGGCGATAGCCCCGTCAGACTTAAGAACCCTCACGCCCATAAGGGCGTGTCCATAGGGTGGTGGCGGCTTCGCCGCGGGTTGTGTATCGCTTTCGCTCAGGGCAGATAGCGGACAGCCATCCCACGGTCCCAAAAACTTTCTCAGCAAAAATTTTCATTTCCTATATAATAGAGTTAAGAAAGCATTAAGGAGTGATACTATGAAAGACATATACAAAAGGCGTATCGCCGCTGTCCGTGAAGGATTGGCGGAGATGGGCCTTTCCTCCCTTATCGTTTCAGAGACGGCCGCCCTCTTTTATCTCACCGGGGAAATCATCCACCCCGGCGAACGGCTCACAGTGCTGGTGATTTGCCGGGAAGGACCTTCCTTCTGGATCCGGAATCGCCTGTTTCCGCTGAAAGAAGGCATGGGCCTTTCCATGGAAGACGCCGAAGCCTTGCTGGAGGCAGCGGATATTTCCTTTGAAGACGGAGAAGACGGCCCTGCCCTTCTTTCCTCCCGCCTGCCCAAAGGCACGGTGGGCATCGACAAGACCTGGCCGTCCCATTTCCTTCTCTCCCTTATGGCCCTCCGCCGGGACCTTTCCTTTGTAAACGGCTCGCCTCTGGTGGACCGCCTGCGGGCAGTGAAGGACCAGGAGGAAATCAACGCCATGCGTGTGGCCTCGGCCATCAATGACCGGGCTATGGAACGGATTTCCCGCTGGATCCGTCCGGGCGTGACAGAGAAAGAATGCGCCGACAAGCTCCTTGCCATATATAAAGAAGAAGGGGCCGAAGGCTTTTCCTTCCCACCCATCGTTTCCTTCGGTGCCCACGGCGCCGATCCCCACCATATGCCCGATGACACGAAACTTGCCGAAAGCGAAGTGGTGCTCTTTGATATAGGCTGCCGGAAGGACCATTACTGCTCCGACATGACCCGCACCTTCTTCACCGGCCTTCCTACGGAAGAGGAGGAAAAGGTGCATCGTCTGGTACGGGAAGCCGGCGAACTGGCGGAATCCCTGGTACGCCCCGGCATTCCCCTGGCGGAGCTGGACCGGGCCGCCAGAAAGCACATAGAAGACGGCGGCTATGGTCCCTTCTTCACCCACCGTCTGGGCCATTTCATCGGCCTGAAAGAACACGAAGAGGGAGAAGTCAGCGCCTCCTCCCCCCTTATCGCCCAAAAGGGCATGATCTTTTCCATTGAACCGGGCATTTATCTGGAAGGCCGCTTCGGCGTCCGCGTGGAAGATCTGGTACTGGTCACCGACACAGGCTGCGAAGTACTGAACCATGCGCCCCGGGGCTGGCAGATTTCCTGAAAGGAGAAAATTATGATTCAAATCAGACATATGGTACTCGGCGAAGGCAGACCCAAAATCTGCGTCCCCCTGGTTTCCCCTTCCTTTGACGAACTGGACCGGGAATGCGCTGCTCTGGAAAGCCAGCGCCCCGACATGCTGGAATGGCGGGTGGACTACCTTCTGAACAAGGAAGACTTCAACGCCACGGCAGACCTGGACAAAGCCTTTCGCATCATCCGCTCCCATTTCCAGGACACCCCGCTCCTCACCACCCTCCGCACCAAAAGCCAGGGCGGCGTCCATAAAACCCCCGGCGGCGACTATATAAGACTCATCTCCCTCATCCTCGCCTCCCGGTGGGCCGACATCATCGACATCGAATACGGCCACGAAATGCTGGACACCAAAATCCTCATGGCCCGGGCCAGAGCCCAGAAGATTCCCACGCTCATGAGCTATCACAAATTCAAACGGGCCCTTTCGGAAATGGAAATCGTGGACACCCTGGAAAATATGCGCTCCTTCCATCCGGACATCCTGAAAATCGCCGTCATGCCAAAGACGCCCCTGGACACCGCCGCCCTCATAAACGCCGCTGCCCGGGTAGGCCAGCGCTTCCCCGACACCCCCATCATCACCATAGGCATGGGCCCCACAGGCGTCCTCACCAGAGTCGCCGGGAACCGCCTGGGCGCCCCCCTCACCTTCGCCGCCGGAAAAGAAGCCAGCGCCCCCGGCCAGCTCACCGTAGAAGAAGCACGGACCCTGCTGGAAATATTGTATAAATAAAGGACACGCCTGCGGCGTGAGGGTTGACGGGGCTGCGCCCCGAGGGTTCTAAAGGTTCTTAAGTTTGACGGCCCTTTGGGCCGAGGGTTGTGGTATCTCCCTTACGGGCGATGAACATAAAGGCAGCGTTACGGAATTTACTTCCAGTGTCATATAGCATGATAAGCATTCTGGTGATTAGCCGCTGCGCGGCTCACCCTTATCCGGCTGCGCCGGACTTTCCCCCATCCGGGGGACAGAATAAATCGCTCTATGCTTTCCTGTAGAGACATGGCCCCATGGCTAAGCATCCATAGTCCCACCACGAAGTGGGGGGGAAGGTGGTGGCGCCAGCCACCAAAGGGGGGATTGCATTTCCTCGCCCGTCAGGGCGGTTGTATGGTTTTCGCTGCCCCAGTCAGCAGCATATAAAACTCCCCTCTGAACCAGCCCGCTCTGTGGGCGGAACCGGAGCCGCCAAGGGCGTGAGCCCAATGGCGGCTTGAACCTGGGCGCCGTAAGGCGCCTGAACCTTCTTGCTTTCGGGAATAATGGTATCGCCGATGGAGCCGCAGGTTGTGTAGAAGGGTTGTGTTTGCTTCCGCTCAGGGGGCGAAAGGCCCATCCGTTAGGAATCTTTTTCCCTCTTGTATTCGAGAATACAGCTTCCCGCGTCAATCCCCCTTCATTCTATCAATCTCAGCATCCTGTCCCGCTCTGCGGAAAGGATGCCTTTTTCTTTTTCCAGCGCTGCCGTGAGCTCATTCATTTCCCGGTCCCTTCGATCTCCATTCGTCTGCAGGGCATACATGGAGAAATTTTTATATTCATAGAGAATGGACAGGTCATATTTCCTACAGATTTTCTCCATGTCTGACCGTGCCATTTCCTTCTCCACCGATACAAGCACCACGGAACGGGAATAGGTATCTCCGCCCGGCCTCTCTCCATGGGGTCCGGGAATGGCACAGTATATGCGGGGCCCCTTCTTTCCCGAATAGCCCCGCCCGTGGGCCGGAGCCGAAAATCCAGCCGCCAGCAGAAGAGCGGTGCACAGGATGATTTTGTACTTCATGGTTCCTCCTTGTGCGTCCAAAGGGCGCGAAAAGTTCTTCATCTTAAGTCCGGTGTCAGAAGGTTTAAAGGGTTCAGAGGGTAATGGCGGCGGCTTCGCCACAAGTTTATTATACCGCCTGGCCCAATCATTCTAAGCAAAAATGACCTGCGAGAGGAAGACAGTCTGACATGTACCGTCGCTTCTTTGGGTCCGGAAAATACAGCCTGTCTGATGTCTGCCCTCTGACCATCTGATTTCCATCGGTAAGCGGACAGCCGGCCCATTCCCCATCCCCCCATTTGACATTCCTACGACACCGTAGTAATATAAGGCCAATTACTTCTATATCGTATGATTTGACAAGGAGACACTTTATGAAGAAGAAAATGATGATGGCCCTTGCTCTGGCGGGGAGCCTCTGGCTGGGAGGGACCGCCATGGCTATGGATGTGAATGTGGATTCTGCAACAAAAGGTATGCCGGGAAAAGTGGAAAGCACCCTTCTTTCCGTGCCTGTCAAGACACCGCTTATTAACCAGATTTCCGATGTGGTCTATGAACAGGTTCCTATGCGGGGCTATCCCAATGTGGCCATGAAAATGGACATCCTGCAGCCCAAATCGAAGGAAAAGCTGCCGGCCATTGTTTACGTAACCGGCGGCGGTTTCATCAATGCCAACAAGGACAATGGCATCCAGCTCCGCATGCACCTGGCAGAAGCAGGCTATGTGGTGGCTTCCATTCAGTACCGGGTAGCGCCCACCGCTAAATTCCCCCAGCCCCTGGAGGATGTGAAATCTTCCATCCGCTATCTCAAGGCCCATGCGGACCAGTTCAACATCGACCCTGACCGGGTGGGTATCGTCGGCGGCAGCGCCGGCGGCTACCTCACTGCCATGGCGGGAACCACCAGCGGCACCACCACTTTCGATAAAGGGGATAATCTGAATGTAAACAGTAATGTGAAGGCAGCCGTAGACCTCTACGGTCTCTCAGACTTAACCCGCATTGGCGATGATTACAGCGACGCTGTCAAAGAAGCCCACAAATCCGCCGGTGCCACAGAAGCGCTCTGGGTAAACGGCTCTCCCGTCTTCGGTGGGAAAGACGGCGGCATCCTGGCCAATCCGGACGGCGCCTCCAAGGCCAATCCCATAACCTATATTTCCAAAACCAGCGCCCCCATGCTCCTCATGCATGGCACGGCGGATACCGTGGTTTCTCCCAGCCAGACTGACCTCCTTTTCCAGGCCCTCCAGAAAAACCACATTCCTTCCAAACGGTACCTGGTAGAAGGCGCTGCCCATGGCGGCATTTACTGGAACCAGGAGGAAGTGCTGGATATCATTACCAAATTCTTTGATTCCTATTTGAAATAAAGGCAATGGGGCCGCTCCGCGGCCCGGGTTCAGAGGATTCAGAGGGTGGCGGATTGCCCTTCGGGCAATACTTATAAAGTCAGCGTTATGAGGGAGGGGTTCTCAAGATGGACCGGCCCTATGGGCCGGAGGGTTCGTAAGTTTGACGGCCCTTCGGGC
>ERZ773188.1505-NODE-1505-length-25700-cov-6.080172_pt1 | contig 25700 bp, 26 predicted proteins | sample MGYA00581011_ERZ773188 | MGnify/ENA primary metagenome ERZ773188 (study PRJEB29015, sample SAMEA2737798) | human gut metagenome | biome: human gut; feature: human-associated habitat; material: faeces | place: China | collected 2012 ...
AACGGCAAAACGATAAAAATATGAAAAAATGTCGAATTTAATGTTGACATTTTTAAAAAAAGTTGATTATCCATCTTTAGGTTGAATAAATAACTTATAAGTTGTATACTAATATAAGTAGTCCTAATATTTGGGATTGCTTATATTAGAGAAAGAGAGGGCGCGATGTTGGCACTGACGGATGCAAGAAAAAAGGCGAATGAAAAATATATAAAAAACAATTATACACAGGTCAAATTGTCGATGCCTAATGCAGAAGCGAAAACTTTAGAAGAGTACTGTACTGCTAAAGAATGTTCGAAGGCTGGCTTTATTCGACAGGCGATAAAAGAAAAGATGGAGCGAGAACCACTTACAGAGGTAAAAACGGAAAATGCTGGCGTTTTGTCCGAAGATTGACGCAAAATCAAGGAAATTAGCATTTTTCACGATTTCTCAAAAATGCGACATGGCAAAAACCGTTGATTTTATTAGGTTTTTCGAGGGTCGGTTTTACGATGAAACTGTAATTTCATGTGATACCCAAAAAGAGGGGCAGAAAGTATGAATTTGGATGAATTAGAGAAACTGGCAGAGAGTGTAGAAGTTCTATGACAGAATGGACTAAGGAAAGCAAGGAAAATTATGATTGGCTGGTTAAGTCTAAGGAACAACTAAAACATGGACAATACGCGGAACATAATCGGACAGATGTAAATGGGGATAATATGGATTTTAATAGATTATTGGAAAAACAAAAAATATTTGCAGAAAGCAAACATAAGATAGAACCTCAAGTTCTAACATCCTATGAAAGAGAGTTCGAGCAACGGCTTATATACGATTCTGTGTCATTAGAGGGAAGTTCCTTGACATTTGATGAGGTTAAGGCGATACTTGACGGAGAGAAGTAATATAAAAGGGTACTTGAAAAGTCAAGCACCCCATAGTATAATCTAATTAGAAAGTGAATCGGATGTGATTGTCCGATTTGCCCTCTGTAGAATAGTTATATAAGAATAAACATCCTAGTCTTTGGGCGGAAGAGGATGTTTATTTCTTTTTATCGTGATGGTTGTCTATGTATGACAAAGCCGCGAAGATTACCAGTAACAGCGTCAAAAGATCACTTAGGCTAATCATAAGGCATCCCTCCTTTTGTAGACTAGAGGGCATCAGATAAATGGAAAGTCACATCCTACTCTCTGTTCAATTATACGATAATAGTATACCACAAGGGAAACATATGTTCAATGAGGGATATCATTCTGCTGCCATCCAGTGAGCTATCATTAGATTGCAATAGGATAGAACATGGCAGCAGGACGATAGAAATTTAATAGGGAAACGAAAAGAAAGTCACGGTCGAAAAATAGACCGTGACTTTTTGTGATCTTGGATGGGGGTAACGAAACGTTACTCCGTAGAGGGAAAGCGTCTGCGAAATTTGATCTTTCCATAATTGTTGAGGTATTCATATATAGAATTTAATGTTTCTGGAGAAAAGATGCTATACACAAGCGGTAGTTTATATTGCTCATGAAAGCCTACAAACCAATTAACACATTCGCGAATATGAACTGCAAAATCTTTTCCCGTAAATATTTGAAAAGATTTCAGATAATGCTTTGTGACATTGGGTTGTCCTTGCTCAATTTTAAATGTAACGTTTTGAACAAATTTTCGTGATAAAGCACACAGATCGGGATCGCCAGATTTTATAGCTTTGGATAGTTCAGGAATAATTTCCTCGAAATTAGAAAATGCCTCATGAATCCATTCCGCAAACACTTCTTGCATTTCTTTTTGAAATTCTTGTTGCTCCTTGATAGCTTGCATACTGTTATTTTTAATGGACATATTATTATATTTTGAATATAAGGAAAGTATATCATTCATAGAATTAATATGTTCTTTTTGATCTTTCTCATTTACCCCGTATATCGGGATTCCAATTAAAGCAAAAGCTAAATCAGGGTTTCTATATACAGAATAATAAAAATGGCGAAGAGCAGTTAAAGCCGCTTGTTTTTGATTTACAGGCATAGCAAATATACGATCAGAAATTTGAGGAACAAAATATTCTTCTAATAGAACGTCCAGAGCATCCATCAAATCTTCTTCTTCATATAGCTCAGAGTAATCTGAATCAGGGATAATTAATTCGTACCATGGTCGAACAGAATCGCCTAAAGATTGATTTAAAAGTTGTTCTATAATAGGAAGAACCTCATTGGGATCATTTGAACCTTCAAGTATCATATAGATAGAAAGTAAATCATCCTTTTTGATTTTTTTTGTTTTCCCACTTTCAATATTTTGCAACCAAAATTTAGAATGTCCATTTCCAACTTGTTCAGAAAGATCATAGCTGGAAATCCCCTTTTCTTTTCTGCGCTCAATAATATCTAGTCTTAAATTAGTAGTAATTACTATTTTTTCAGTAGACATATAAGTGCCTCTTTTCATTTTATTACTTAAAAGTATAATAAAAATAAGTAAAAAAGTCAATTAGCATAAGTGAGTACAAAGCAAGTGTAAAATAAGTGCAATAAAAAGTATAAAATAAGTAAAAAAAATACTTGACGAATGCGACTGCTCGTAGTATAGTAGAGACATAGGAAAGAGAGGTATAAAAGCAATGAAAAAAAAATACAAGAAAACATAAGAAGAAAAGGGAGTAAATTCCTTGAAGATATATAGTGTATGGATAGATAAATAAAAAACCTCCGACATATAGGATGCTGGTAACACCCTTGCCGAAGGTCTTCATGATAGACTTGATCGTCTGGTAAACGATCTATGTATTTTGCAGAATTATCTTATCATGAAAAAATTTATTTGTCAAATTATCATTGGCGTTCTGCTGATGGTATTTCCCACACTTTATATAGAAGCAACTTGAAAACTGAATATAGGAGGAACGATTTTGAGGGTTAATTATGAAATTCTCAACATTCTCTACCACATGGAGGCGTGGAGTAAGATCGTAGCAGCTACCCAAAAGGAAATCATAGCGGCGCTGGCAGGAGAAAAAGTGATTTTTACTGAAAAGACGATCTATCTGCACTTGCGTGAGCTGATTCGTCTTGGGTATGTCAAATACGGTATTATGAAGTTGAATGCAAAGACATACTATGTGTCAGCAAAAGGGCTGGAATGGATGAAAGAGATGGAGAAAAAGGACTTTTAATAGGAGATTGACTATGAACAAAAAATTGAATAGGAGATTGAAAACAACCTTCATTGGTTGCGGTCAATGCGGTTGTCAGATTGTATCGGAAATCGAGAAAAGGGTCATGGGACTTGATGGAACAAAGGATAATACCTCTTTCGTTGGTATCAACAGCAGTTTGGAAGATTTATCCGCAGTCAACTTATCCCATAAGATACATATGAAGAACTGTACTGGAGCGGCTGGGAATCGTAATCGGAGTCTGGACGCATTGGCGGAGAACATCGATGAAATACTTCCAGAATTGCAGAAATACATAATTGATGGAAGTACGGTATTTATCGCGTTTTCGATGGGCGGCGGCACAGGATCAGCTATTGGACCAGTGTTGGCGAGGATTTTATTGGAAATGGGTTATAAGATGTGTCTCATTCTAGTTCTTCCGTCTGATGCAGAATCATTGAGGATTAGAGATAATGCAAGACAGACATTTGATGAGATTGAAGATCTGAAGCCGGAGCTGGGGAGCATCTTTATTTTAGATAATAATGCGATGGACAAGCTTCAGATCAATAAAATCTTTGCAACCCTTATCACTGCGGTGCTGTGCATCAATAATCACTCGTTGGATGGAAATATGGATCTGGCAGAAATCGAAACCTGTCTGCACTGTCCGTCATTTTCTATCATCGTAGCAACGAACGCCGCGAACGGTAATACAGGAAATATTGTAGATATTCTGAACAGGGATAATAACATCTTCGCCAAGCGTGAGGATAAGACTATTTCTATCATGGGTGTATCAGAAGCGGTATCTGCAAAGGACAGTAAGATTGACGTTGTAGAGCTTCGTAAAGCAGTAGGGACAGCACCAACAGAGTATCATGGCTATTTATTAGAATCCGGCGAAAATGTAGTTATTCTTAGCGGTTTGATGATGCCATATAAGAGAATGGATGCACTGGCTGAATCGGTGGAGAAAGATGCAGAGAGTGTCCAGAACTCTATGAAAGCATTGACACAGGTTCGTACAGCTAAAACATCGAGCGTATTCGCGGTTAAAACAGAAATACAGCCAAAGCCGCCGGTAAAAGAAATGACGGAATTTGAACGGCTTAAAGCTAGATTAATTAGTAAGTAAAACTGGGAGCAGGTGTCTATGAAAAGATGGATAAAGGCTGATAATGGAAAGCTGTCTACAGTTCTGGAGTTTGATTCTGGAAAGAAAGTGGAACTGCCTATAAATAAAGATGCTTCAATACGTTGGTATGAAGATAGATTAAAGAAAAATAACAAATAAAAGGAGAACAGAAATTATGAAATTAAATAAAGGTTATCAGATTGCAAGATTGTTGACAAAAAGTAAAGTTTCAGATGAACAGATTGAGAAAGAACTTTCCAGTATGACAGCATTGGAATGGGATAGGATATGTAACATTTTAGACAATTTTCTGAAAGCACATGATATGCCATTGGATCAAGGATGGGCGCTGATGATAAATGACATTCATAATATTTCCGATGTATATAAGGTAAGCGAAGCTACGTTACTGTCGGCTTATCTGCCGTGGATCGGTATGAAGAAAAATGAGTCTGATGAGAACTGTGAGAAGTTAAACGATAAGGAAATTGAAGACAAACACTTGACGACATCACAGTTTGAAAGGGTGTTACAGGAGCAGAAAAATGGATTCTTGATTCATATGAATAACGAAGAAGCAGAAGATAAATTCATGCATAGAAATATCGAACTGGTAGACTTATCTTTCGATGAAGTTCAGACAGTAAAAAACAATCAGTTGCTTGCTTTCACAACAAATGATTCGAATGCAAGTATGTTTATTGATAAAAAGGAAATTCATGATATTGAGAAAGCAGAGGATGTTGACGATCTTTTTTCGGTTAGCGTAAAAAAAGCCTTTAATCTTTATCTGTCCCCAGAAGCAGATCATGTAGACAGTAAACGGAATATGGTAACAGTGGGATTTATGTAAAAGATGGGATAGGGAGAACACAAACTATGTATAGACCGACAACAGTACAGAAACTTCAGTCAGCTATCAAGAATCATCTGATTCAGATTCAGAACGTACAGGTAAGACGTAAAGGCTCAAATGACACCAGAACAATCACGCCAGAGCAGTTCACGGAGAACTTAGATTTCCTCATGGAATCCGGTATCTTCTCTGATGCAGTAGATATTCGGTATGAGTTCAAAGACATCACGGTTCATTTCCACATAGGTTATATGAGCCAGTGCGATAATTCTACCGATGCACAGGCGGATCTTTCTGATGGCGTGACACCAGAGCAGATTAAAGAACACTTTGCAGTTCCTTTGGAATAAAAAGGGCGAACATATAAGTGACAGAGATATTGTTGCTGTGAGATAACGCAACCTACTGTTGAAGAGGACAGTTCCAGCTTAAAAGGTTATAAGATTTCTTCTACCAGTGAGGATGCTGGTTACATATGGGACGAAAGACAGGCACATCATTCTATTGTGGGTGGTGTGCCTATAATAATGAGAAGAGAGGCATGATTATTACGGATAGAAAAGACATTATTATTTTTAATCAAACAACAACGCCCCGATATTGCAGGCTGCTTTCCCTGCTGTACCGGGGCATTCACTTTGTTCTTCTGTGGTGGGCGTCACGGTGCTGCTGTTGCAGCAGGGTCTGTGCTGTCCGCCCAGTTGGGCTGTTCGGAGGGTGTGGGCGATGAATCCACCGCAAACGCATCGTTGCGTGCCCCGGCGATATACACCGTCACGACAGTCTCATCTGCATCAAACTTGGTGCCTTTGCTCACATCACATTTTACAACGCAGTTCTCTGCGTACTGGCCATCGTTTTCAATGATCTGCATGCTATAGTTGATGCCGGATTCATCCAGCTTTTTGCTGGCGTTGTTCTGCGTCCAGCCGATGATGTCCGGCATTTCCACCAGCATGGGGCCTTTGCTGACTACTAACTGGATGGTGGGTGCCTGTTCCGTAACCAGCGTTCCGGCCACCGGCTCCTGCCTGATGACGCAGCCCTCCGGTACAGTGGAGCTGAAATCCTCCGTCATGGCAATGCGGTAATGGGTATACAGCGTGTTATTTTTGATATCGGTCTTATAGTTCTTTCCCACAAGGTCCGGGTAAACTTCCACATCACTGTTGGTCGTGCTGGAAGCCGATGTGCCGGTGGATGCCGCACCGGAAACTGCCGGTTTTGTATCGCTCTCCTTGCCGCCTTTCAGCAGACTCCACAGCAACAGCACCACCAACACAAAGATGACCACCATGGAAGCCGCCAGAATCTTTTTGGTGGATACCTGGTTTTCGCCTTTTTCAAACATGGCGTTCGCCACGGTGGGATCAGTCAAGGCGCTCATCAGCTCCGGTACCGTCTGCATCCGCTTGGCGGGGTCCAGCCGCATGGCGCAGGTCAGCACCTGAGAAAAATAGGTCGGCACGCCAGATTCCAGGCTGTGGGCGTTCTCCATACTGTCCCGTACCTTGCGCTGCGGGGCTGCCACCGGCACCTGGCCCGTTACCAGTCGGTAAGTGACCGCCGCCAGAGCGTACACATCGGTGTACCGTCCAGAGAATTCCGCCGCTGAATACTGTTCCGGTGCCGCATAGCCGGGGTAAAGCTGGCTTTTCAGCTCGCTGCCTGCCGTGCGCAGGGCCAGCGTGCCATACCCGGTCAGCCGGGCGGCACCGTCAATAGGCAGCAGGATGTTATCCGGGCAGATGCCGCGGTGGATCAGCCCGGCCTTGTGAAGCAGGGCCACCCCCTCCATCACGGGCTGCAGCAAGGTTCGGGCCTCCACGGGGGTCAGGGTGCGGGCGCGCAGTTTGAGGTAATGGGTCAGGGTCATGCCCTTCTCAGTTTCCTCCACCGCGTATACGGTGTTGTTTTCTTCCATCACATCCAGAATCTGCGAAAGGCCGGTTGCCGGGGTGATGCGGTGCAGGTCATCGTACAAATCTTTGAAATCCATCCGGCTGGTTTTGAACAGCACTTCCCGGCCCTCTTTGGGCATCAGGTCGCCATCCGGGCTGCGGCCATTGCACAGCGTTACCGGGAAATACTCTTTGATCAGCACAAACCGACGTTCATCATTATCCACACCGCGGTAGCACAGACCGTCGCCGTCGGCGCTCTGGTATTCACCCACGGTGTAATGCCCGCCCAGTTGGGTGCCAAGGGGCAGCGCGCCTTCGGGGTTATGGTTTTCCAGGGACTTGCCGCAGTTGGGGCAGCTGCCATGGTAGCCGCTGCGCACGGGTTCCAGGCAGTGCGGGCAAAGGGGAAGTTGGCTCATAACATGGCTCCTTTGTGTAAAAAGAAGGCGCGTAAAAACCGAAACATCCGGCTTTTGCGCGCCTCCTTAAACATTCAAGCTCAAACCTTGGCTGCCAATCAGCGGTCCAGGTCTTCTTCATTCTCCAGGGTAGTCCATGCGTTCTGCACGTCGTCGTCGTCGTCCAGTGCGTCCAGCAGCTTGCCCATGTTGACCAGCTGATCCGGATCGGTCAGGGCGGTGGTGGTGGAAGGAACCTGTGCCACATCGGCAGAAATGAACTTATAGCCCTTTTCTTCCAGTGCGTTGCACACAGCGGTGAAGTTATCGGGATCAGTGGTGACCTGTGCAGCCTCTTCGCCTGCATCAAAGTCCTCGGCACCGGCATCCAGAGCATCCATCATCAGCTGATCGGGGTCGGCATCTTCCAGGTCAACCACGATCACACCCTTCTGGGTGAACATGAAGCCAACGCAGCCCATCTGGCCCAGGTTGCCGCCAAACTTATCAAAGTAATGGCGCATGTTGGCAGCGGTACGGTTGCGGTTATCGGTCAGGGTTTCGACCATAACGGCAATGCCGCCGGGGCCGTAACCTTCATAGGTAATTGCTTCGTACTCGGTCTTATCGCCGCCCTCGGCGCGCTTGATGATGCGCTGAATGTTATCATTCGGCACACTGTTCGCCTTAGCCTTAGCAATCAGGGCTGCCAGCTTGGAGTTGGAAGCGGGGTTGCCGCCGCCTTCCTTAACGGCAACAGCGATCTCGCGGCCGATCTTGGTGAAAACCTTGGCACGGGCGCCATCGGTCTTTTCTTTCTTGCGCTTAATGTTATTCCATTTGCTATGTCCGGACATGAAAATCCCCCTAAAAAATTGATGTGTAACCGCACATTGAAGGCGGTAAGATTCCCGCACTTTGCGCAAAGTGCGCGAACCGACAAATTACATTAGTATAGTATAGCACATTTCTATGCCGTTTTCAATGTTTTGGCGGTGTTTTTCTGGATGTATTTGAAAACAAAAAGCGGCAAACGTTTTGTAAATGCAGAACGAACTTTTTTCAAGTGCTAACCATGTTGACGGAAACGGGGCTATGGTTGCAGCTTTCCCTTTCCGCTTTTATGTCTGCACTATTTTTACGGTCATTTCAGGTTGCGCAGGGCTTTGGGATAATGGTTCTTAATGCGGCCCCCGCTGGCCTTGCCCCCGCCGAGGGGGAAGCCATCCACCAGCACAGCACACCAGCCGTTCTGGGCGGTTTGGGCTTCGATCTCTTCCCCGCGCAGCCACGCTGCGGTGCGCGGATCCGCCAGGGTCAGCTCCTCGCAATTGGTGCACTGGGCACCGTAAGCCATAAACAGCGCGTGGGCCGGTTCAAAGCGCCCTTTTGCCGCGCGGCCTGCGGGCACCCCGGCGCGCAGCACATGCAGCTTTGCCGCGGGCAGCAGAGCGGGCGGCTCCAGCAAAAAGCCATCCCCCACTACTGCAATGGGCTGGCCCGCCAATGTGGGGAAAAGCTCTTTGGCAAAGCTCTGCCACGCCTGCAATGCCTTGGCATCCACACGGGGTGTTTTGCCGCCTTTTCCTTTACCGTTTTTGCCGCGCGGCAGTTCCACCGCCGGGGCATCCGCCGCCTTTTGCAGTTTGGCCATAAAATGGCCCTCGCCGCCATCACAGGGCCAGATGCGGCGGCAGTATTCTGCCTGTAGCGGATAGTCCCCTGTCCGGTTGGCTTCACCGGGCTGGCCAAAGCCGCAGCCGGAAAGATCACACAGGGTAAACTCCGGATGCCTTGCCAGGAAAGCTGCGATCTGCCCTTCATCTTCCCCCGGCGCAAAGGTGCAGGTGGAATAGACTAAAATTCCGCCCGGCGCCAGCATGGCCGCGGCGTTTTCCAGAATCTCTGCCCCCAAAGCGGCGCAGCGATCCAGCAGGGGCTGGTCATACTGGGTCACGGCAACGCTTTCCTTACGGAACATCCCCTCGCCGGAACAGGGGGCATCCACCAGAATGCGGTCAAACTGGCCGGGGTACGCGGCAGCCAGGCGGGCGGTGTCCTCGTTGGTCACAATGGCGTTGGTCACGCCCATGCGCTCCAGATTCTGGCGCAGAACTTCAGCGCGGGCAGCCACAAACTCGTTGGCCAGCAGCACGCCCTGCCCGGCCAGTGCGGCAGCCAGCTGGCTGGTTTTGCCGCCCGGCGCAGCGCACAGGTCTGCCACCCGCATACCGGGGTGCACATCCAGCAGCGCAGCCGGGGCACTGGCGCTGGGTTCCTGCGCATAAAAGGCTCCCGCATGGTGGTAAGGGTGGCGGCCGGGTTTCCAATCCGGCTGCGGCACCACAAAAGCGGACGCGCAAAACGGCAATTCTTCCAGCGGAAAATCCGCCAGCGCAGCAAACCGCTGCGGCGTGCAGCGCAGGGCATTCACGCTGGCCCCACGCACCGCCCCCTGCCCCGGATAGGAAAACATTGCATCAAACCGCGGGCCAAGCAGGGCGCGCTCCCGCTGAACAAACAGTTCCGGCAGTTGTGAAATTATCATGGATCAACCTCCATTTTGCATATCAGCGGCAAGGCTGGGCAGACTATTGGCAGAGCCGGTGGAACCCGGCCCCAAATTGCTTTTTTGATTTTGAAAGGAGTACCCGCATATGGCACGCAGCACCAACGAACAGAACAAGACCCAGAACTGCAATACCCGCAAGGCCAGCCAGAAATCCACCCAGAGCACCACGCAGAAAACCACCAATTCCACCACAGACTGCGGCTGTGGCTGCGGCACCAAGGGCAAGGACGACGGCAGCAAAAAGAAGTGATGCTTTGCCCTGAAAAGCCAGATGCATATTGAAGAATTTGGCTTCAAAACGCATTTTTAAGGTTATGCACAGGGCAAGCGGCCGTGGGCGAACGATGTCTGCCCCTACGGAGCGCTATTTGACAGTCTAAGGCAGTGCTATATCAACAGCACTGCCTATTTTATTGTGCCGCCACGCAAAAAGCCGGTGCCGTTTGCTGGGCACCGGCTTTGTTGCAGCTTGTGTTTCTGCGCACAGGCACTTATTGTTCCGGGGTATAATTTTTCCAGATCGTTTCAAACAGTTCTTCGATCCGGTCATCCCGGCCCATCAGGTGCAGCCAGCCCAGCAGGCACTCAAAGCCTGTGGAGGCGCGGTATTCCTGCACGGTGGCATGCTTGGCCACGCTGGCTTTGCTGGCATTTTTGCCGCGGCGCAAAATGTTCTGCTCTTCCTCGGTCAGCATCGGCTCAATAAGGGCAAGCTCCTGGTTCTGCGCGTGGGCAGATACATAATGCGTTGCCACACTGTGCAGCCGACCCGGCTGCAGGCGGGATGTTTCCACCAGACGCTGGCGGACCAGCAGTTCCAGCACGGCATCCCCCGCAAAAGCCAAGGCCAGCGGCGACATTTCGTGGATATCAATTTCCGGGTGTGCTTCAAATAACATGGCGTGCCTCAATAAACGTAATCGAACTCGTATTCGCCGATCTTAATGGTATCGTCCTCTTCCACGTTCTGGCGGACCAGCTCATCCAGAATACCGGAATCGCCCAGCTGGGTCTGGAAATACTGCAGGCTTTCATAGTCCTCCACGTTGGTACCGGCCAGAATACGCTCCAGCCAGGGGGCGTCCACGGTAAACTCGTGGGCACCGGTGCGCTCCACGGTAAAGGGACGGGTGGGGGCATCGACCAAGCTGGGTTTAACGTACTCTGCCTCAAACACCTTGACCGGCGGCAGCTCTTTCAGGCGGCTGTACACCAGGGCGGGCAGAGCGTCCACCCCCTGGCGGGTTGCGGCGGAGATGGGCACAAAGGTCAGCCCCTTGGCTTCCACAAACTGCTTGAATTCTTCTACCTGTTCGGGGGTTGCGATATCACACTTGTTTCCCAGAACAATCTGCGGGCGGGTAGCCAGATCTGCGGAGAAGCCCTCCAGCTCGTGGTTGATCTGCTCAAAGTCCTCCTTGGGGTCGCGGCCCTCGCAGCCGGAAACATCCACCACATGCAGCAGCAGGCGGCAGCGCTCCACATGGCGCAGGAAGTCATGGCCCAGGCCAACGCCATCGGCAGCACCTTCGATCAGGCCGGGGATATCGGCGCAGACAAAGCTCTGTTCCGGGCCAACGCGCACAACGCCCAGAACGGGGGTCAGCGTGGTAAAGTGATAGTTTGCAATTTTGGGGCGTGCCGCGCTGATGGTGCTGATCAGGGTGGACTTGCCCACATTGGGGAAGCCGATCAGGCCAACATCCGCGATCACTTTCAATTCCAGAGTCAGGTGCATATCCTCACCGGGCAGACCGGGCTTGGCAAAGCGCGGGATCTGACGGGTGGGGGTGGCAAAGCGGGCATTACCCCAACCGCCGCGGCCACCCTTGGCCACAACCACCGGGGCATCGCCGGAAAGATCTGCCACGACCAGGCCGGTCTCGGCTTCTTTCAGCACGGTGCCGCGGGGCACGCGGATGACCAGGTCATCGGCGTCCTTACCTTTCTGGCGGGCGCCGCGGCCATTTTCGCCATCGGGGGCGGTATACTTGCGCTTATAGCGGAAGTCCATCAAGGTGGACAGGTTGGGGTCCGCCTGGAACACGATGTTGCCGCCGCGGCCGCCATCGCCGCCGTCCGGGCCGCCAGCCGCGACGAACTTTTCGCGGTGGAAGCTGACCGCGCCATCGCCGCCCTTGCCGGCGTGCAGCCAGATGGTTGCGACATCAATAAAATTACTGGTACTGGGCATGTGTTACCTCCTTTAGGGGGTGTTGCAAATACAAAGAATAGAGAATAATGAAAAATGATGGTGTACCGCCAATGGCGGCACGGGATTGGTTTATAATAGTGTGTACGCAGAATAGCGGGAATATTTTAATGGGAACCATCCCTCAGGCCGCTTTGCGGCCAGCACCCCTCAAAGGGGAGCCAAGTGCAATTTTCAAAGTTCTATTAGCTCCCATTGAGGGGTGGTTCCGCTGCCATGAATCCATAGCAAAGCGCCGCAATCCATTTGTAGGGGCCGATGCTCGTCATCGGCCCGCAGGGCGGGATGGGCGGCGAAAGATTGAGGCGAGCAAATAGGGTAATGTACCGCGGGACGATGCGAGCATCGTCCCCTACAGAAACTTGCCAGGGTTTTGCAATCGGCCCTCTACCTTGCTACTCTTTTGCCACGTTTCCCCGCCTATTCTCGCCTTTGGGCAAAAGAAAAGAGCGAGCCGCACGGCCCGCCCTTAAAAGGTTACTTACTGCTTGACAGTGCAGCGCTTGCGGTCACGGCCAACGCGCTCGAAGTGAACGCGGCCATCGACCAGAGCGAACAGGGTGTCATCGCTGCCGATGCCGACGCCCTCACCCGGATGGATGTGGGTGCCGCGCTGACGGACCAGAATGTTGCCGGCCAGAACAAACTGACCGTCGCCGCGCTTAACGCCGAGGCGCTTGGACTCGGAATCACGGCCGTTCTTGGTAGAACCTACGCCTTTCTTATGTGCCATTGTGCTTAACCTCCTTAGCCGTTGATCGCGGTGATTTCCACCTTGGTGTAGGGCTGACGATGGCCCTTGCGAACCATGCTGCCCTTCTTGGGACGATAGGTGATGATGTTGAGCTTCTTGCCCTTGCCGTTCTTGATGACCTTGCCGGCAACGGTAGCGCCTTCAACAACGGGAGCGCCAACCTTAACAGCGCCCTCCTCGCCAACGGCCAGGACTTTTTCGAAGGTGACTTCGCTGTCAGCCTCAGCGTTCAGCTTCTCAACAAAAATGCTGTCGCCAACTTTGACGCTGTACTGCTTGCCACCGGTCAGAATAACTGCGTACATGTGATAACCTCTTTCAATAAGTCTCGCTGGATGCGGGGCGGCGTGCAAATGCACACACTTGCAGAGCCCATGCCATGCGGCCTAATTATCATACCACATGCGCCCGGTTCCGTCAAGATACTTTTTGAAATAATTTCAAATAGCAACGCCATTTTGCATGGCGGCCGCCTGGGTGGTGTTCTTCATCAGCATGGCACGGGTCATGGGGCCAACGCCGCCGGGCACCGGGGTGATGTAACCCGCCACGGCGCTTGCTTCCTCAAAGTTCACATCGCCGTGCAGCTTGCCGTCCGCACCGCGGTTGATGCCGACATCGATCACCACGGCGCCGGGCTTGACCATATCGCCGGTCACAAAACCAGCGCGGCCAACGGCGGCAACCAGAATATCCGCGTTGGCGCAGATTTCTTTCAGGTTGGCCGTGTGGGAATGGCAGACCGTAACGGTTGCATTTTTAGCCAGCAGCAACAGGGCTGCGGGCTTGCCCACAATGTTGGAACGGCCGATGACCACGGCGTTTTTGCCGTCAATTTTGGTGCCGGTAGATTCGATCATGCGGATGCAGCCCGCCGGGGTGCAGGGCAAAAAGCAGGGCTGGTCGGTCTGCATACGGCCCACGTTGACAGGGGAAAAACCGTCCACGTCCTTTTCCGGCGGGATGGCGTCAATCACGGCGCGCTCATCGATCTGCTTGGGCAGCGGCAGCTGAACCAGAATGCCGTTTACGGTTTTGTCGGCTGCCAGCTCTGCAATTTTGGCCAGCAGTTCTTCCTGGGTGGTGGTTTCCGGCATGCGCAGTTCCAGGCTCTTGATGCCGCATTCGCCGCAGTCCTTTACCTTGCCGCGCACATACACCTGGCTGGCGGGGTTTTCGCCCACCAGAATCACAGCCAGGCAGGGTTCGATGCCCCTGGCTTTCAGGGCCGCTGCTTCGGCGGCAGCTTCGGCTTTGGTTGCGGCCGCAAGGGCCTTTCCGTCAATGATCTGTGCACTCATCTTTGCATTCCCTCCTGTGGTTTCCAGGTGCAGGATGCACCTAAACGTTACTCCCCTGCTTCGTCCTCCGGGGCCGGGGCTTCCGGCGCTTCGGCGGGCTGCTGGGGTTCGGCTACCACATTCCCCTCTTCTATCGCTTCACCATTGTCACTATTATCTTCCACTTTTTCCGCTTCGTCAAGGTCAAATTCCTCCAGGCGGCGGTTCATGGCGGCAGTGGCCTGAACAAATTCGCGATGGGACGCACTTGCGGGCAGTTCATCCACCACAAAATAAGTTCCGGCGGCATCCAGTTTTTTCAGGTTGCTCACCTGCAGCGGCACCATCAGCTGCGCGCCCTTAAATCGCTGCAACCCGGCCACCAGCAGCACCACCGCCGTGGCCACAGACACCAGTGCCACCAGCTGGCTGGTGCGCAGGGTGGAAGTGACCATCAGCGCATCGGTGCGCAGACCCTCGATCCAGTAGCGGCCCAGGCCGTACCAGATGATGTAGAGCAGAAACAGTTCGCCGTTAAAGCGGCGCTTTTTGATATGGCTTGCCAGCAGCACAAACCCCACCAGGCACCAGATGCTCTCGTACAGGAAGGTCGGGTGTATCGGCTGGGTGGGGTCCACAGTAACGCCCTCAGCGGCCAGGGTGGCCTGTACGCTGAGCAGGTAGTTATAGGTACCCTCGCTGTACATGCCCCAGGGCAGCGTGGTGTTGCTGCCGAAAGCTTCCTGGTTGACAAAGTTGCCCCAGCGGCCCACGCCCTGACCAATCAGGAAGCATATCCCAACCAGATCAAAGAGCGGCAGGATGGGAATGCGGCGGATCTTGGCCATCAAGCCGCCAAACACAAATGCGCCGATGACCGCGCCGTAAATGGCAATACCGCCCTGGCGGATATCGATCATCTGCCAGATGCTTTCATACTTGAACGGCGCAAACACAATATAATAAATGCGCGCGCAGACGATTGCCATGACCGCGCCCACCAGGATCACATCGATCAGGCGGTCGGAGTTGATGCCGAAATCATCCGCATTGCGGAAAGCAAACAGCATGGCAAGCACCATGCCCGCGGCGATGATCACACCGTACCAGTAAATGTTGAAACCGCCAATGCTGAGCGCAACGCGGTTGATGGTAAATTCCAGCCCAAGGCCGGGAAACTGAACATCAAAAGACATCTGCCATTACACCTCATTCCTTCGGGTCGATCTGGATATAGGCGCTGTTTTCTTCCAGCAGCATGGTTTGCAGTGCCTTGTTCACATCGTCAACGGTCAAAGTGGCCAGCGCTTCAATTTCATCTGCCAGGGTGCGGCCTTTCAGGAAGGCCATGCCCATCTCCTCGGCGGCATCGTCCACGTTCTCCACATCAGCCAGCATTTCGCCGTACATCTGGTTTTTGACCAGGGTAAACAGCTCCGGGTCTACGCCGTTTTGGCGCAGGCGGGCAATTTCATCCCGCACCATCTGGGCAACCTCACGCGGGGTCTCACTTTCACCGGTAAAAGCGATGATGCAGGCTCCCTCGGTGGAAAGATAATCGCCGCTGAACTCCGGGTTGACCAGCGATTCATCATACAGCTTGCGGTACAGATTCGTCAGCCCGCCGCAGATCAGGTCCGGCAGCAGGTCTGCGATGACCTCCATGCGGGTATCGCCGCGGTTGATGGCGGCTTCCTTGTAGCCAAGGGCAAAGCAGGGCTTGTTGACCGGCATGGTAAAAGTGGTTTCTTTGTGCTGCACCGTATCGGCTTCCTGCGGGAAGATGGTTTCCACCTGCGGGGGTTCCACTGCGTCATACACACCGTTGCGGCGGCAGGCTTCCACAGCCTGATCCAGCGTGATGTTGCCCGCAACGGAAAGTACCATGTTGCCGGGGCGGTAGAACGCATCGGTGCAGGCGTACAGCAGTTCGGGCGTCAGCTCGGCAATGCTCTGGGTGGTGCCGGCGATATCGTCCCGGATGGGATGGCTTTTATACAGGCAGCGGAACAGTGCGGTCAGCAGCCGCCAATCCGGGCTGTCGTCATACATTTTGATTTCCTGCCCGATGATGCCCTGCTCCTTGGCGATGGTCTCCTTGGTAAACCAGGGATGACCGATCATGTTGAGCAGAATATCCAGGTTTTCATCCGTCATGCCGGTTGCGGTAAAAATATAGCAGGTGCGGTCATAGCTGGTAAAAGCGTTTGCCGCAGCGCCAGTTTTGGCATACAGGTCGAACGCATCGCCCTGCTCGGATTCAAACATTTTGTGTTCCAGAAAGTGCGCGGTACCGGCGGGCAGCTGGATTCGTTTGCCGTTAAGGGTAAATTCCCGCACAACGGAGCCAAAGTTGGTGGCGTACATGGCGTGTACCGAGCTGTAGCCCGGCATCGTGCGGCACAAAACCGTCAAGCCGCTGGGCAGGGTCACGCTCTGGCAGTTGACCGCCCCCGCGGCTTTTTCCCGGATGGCAGCCGGGCTGTGTTCTGCGTGTTCCATCATGCGTTTTCCCCCTCCCCTTTTGCCGTCAGCGTGTAGCCAACAGAGTAACGGTAACTCTGCAGCACTTCGCGCACTTCGTCCGCCGTAACGGCGTTGGTCAGCACCTTGCCGTACTCCGGCGGGGCCAGCGCTTCGTCACGCAGGATCTGGCCATAGTACCAGCTTTCCAGTCCTCCGAGGGAATCCCCCAGCGAATCCAGGCTGGAAAGCAGGCTGCGGCGGCAGTCGTCCATTTCCTGTTCGGTGATAGGGCCGGTGCACAAGTCGTTCAGTTCTTTCAGGATCGCAGCTTCGGCTTGGGCTTCGCGGCCCGGCTCCACGCCGGAATCCACCATCATCACACCGGTGGCGCGCAGAGCGCTGGAACCGCAGTAATAGCAAAGGCTCTGTTTTTCGCGCACATTGCGGAACAGGCGGCTGGTGGTGGAGCCGCCAAACACGCTCATTGCCATCCGCATCACGGTAATGCTGGGCAGGTCCTCCGGCGTGCCGCGGGTAAACAGCATACACAGCTTGGCCTGGGTCAGGCCGGGGATTTCCTCGCTGAAGTGCTGGGTTTCAATAATGGGCATGGCCAGCGGCATGGCAAAGCGCTGGGGGCTGCGGGCAGCGCCAGCCAGCTTTTGCAGCAGCAGCTCTTCCACCAGGGCGGGATCCGCCCCCTGCACCATCACATCAATGGATGCCAGCGAAAGGATGCGGTCATACTCGGCTTTCAGAGTCTGGGGCGTTACGTTGGGCAGGTCACTTTTGTAGCCGCCCAGCTCAATGCCTGCCGGGGAATCGCCGTAAAATTTGCGGCGGGCCTGGCGCACACAGTACAGGCGCTTATTGTTGAACTCGGCATCCAGGCGGCGGGCCAGGGATTCTTTTTCAATGCGCACAGCCTCCGGGTCAAACACACCATCAATCAGGTACGGCTCAAAGATGGTACCAAAGGCGATATCGGCATATTCACGAGTCAGATTCTCACCGTCAAGGGCAAAGCGATCCTTGATGCCGCAGATGTCCACCGTCAGCACGCGGTCAATTCCGGCGCTGCTCTGGTCCACGCCAAGGTCAGCACCGTACAGCCGCGCCAATTTGCGGGAAAGCTCCGTCATATCCGGGCAGCCCGCATAGCCGCGTTCCAGCACCAGCGGCAGCACAGCGGCATCCGTTGCGCTGCGGCGCAATGCCGGGTAGCGCAGATGGATGGTAATGCGGCAGCGGTTAAATTTTTCGGCATCCAATGTGGTGATAAATACACCGGGAGCCAGTTTTTTACGTTCCAAATCAGTATCCTCCGAATTTCTTCCGAATTCCTCGGATGATGGGTCCCGCCCTTAAAACGATGTGCGGCGTTTGCCGGTCATGGCGGCAACGTCCAGGGCCAAAACCGTGGTGTGTTCCACCATTTCCGGCTCAAAGGGCAGGTCCGGGCAGTGGTAATGCTGCATCAGCGCCTGCAGGGCGGTCAGCTTTTCCCCGCCTTCCACAAAGCGGACGGTCCCGCGGCCAATGACGCTCTGGTAGTTCATGCCATAAGTGCAGGAGGTTGCCCCGCCGCTTACGGTGCCGGGGCAGTCAGCTTCAAAGCTCACATTGGGGTCGGCGCGCAGCAGGTCCAGCTTGGTGCCAACGGGGGCACAGTGGAAATACAGCGTCAGGCTTTGCGGCCCGGCGGCCATACCAAAGTTCAGCGGAACAAGGTACGGCACGCCGGATGCCGGGTCGTTGATGGCAACGCGGCAGACGGGGCACTGTTCCAAAATGGCAAGTTGTCCCTCCAGGTCCGCCACTTCACGATCCTTACGGCGCATTACGCTTCCTCCTTTGCGGCAAAATAGGCAATGCTTTGCTGGGCAGCGGTTTCGATCAGGTCTGCCAGCTCCTGCAATGTACCAAACTTGCGCACAGCGCACAGGTAGTGGTGGAATTCCAGCACCGGCGTCTGGCCATAGGTATCGCCATGGTAGCCCGGCACATAGGTTTCGCAGGTAACAGGGGCGTTGGCGGCATCCACGGTGGGGCGGCGGCCAATACCGGTTGCGGATGGCCACCAGCGGCCATCCAGCCAGATGCGGGTCAGGTACACGCCGGTGCAGGGCTGCAAAGCGTCTGCGGGATAGTTCTGGTTGATGGTGGGTTTGCCCAGCTTGGAGGTGCCGATGCCCTTGCCGTGGCGCACCGGCCAGTCAATGCAGTAGGGCGCCCCCAGCATGGCGTTGGCATCCTCGATGCGGCCTTCCTCCAGCGCGGCACGGATGCGAGTGGAGGAAACCGTCTGCCCGCCGTATTGTGCCATGTCCACAATGGTCACGGCGATGCCCAGCGGGGCGCACAGCTCCTTCAGGCGGTCCACATTCCCGGCGGCATATGCGCCAAAGGTAAAGTTATCGCCGCAGAACACCGCCTTGGCGGCAAAGCATTCCACCAGAATTTTGTTGACGAAATCTTCCGGGCTTAAGCTGCGGAAGGATTCAAACGGGGGTTCCATATAGGCGGTAATGCCCAAAGCGGCAACGCGGGCATGCTTTTGCCCAGCGGACAAGATACGCCCGCCCTTGAGCGACTGCCCGCCCGGCAGGCTGAAGGTAAAAGCCGCGGGGGTCAGGCCGTGGGCCGCGGCGTATTCCACCGCTGCCCCCAGCACACGGCGGTGCCCAAGGTGAACACCGTCAAAATAGCCCAAGGCCACGGCGCTGCCGTTGGGTGCGCCCACCGGGGCCAGTGTATTCAAAATATTCATGGTAGTTGGCATACTTCCTGTTGTTGAGCGGACAGCGGTTCTGCCCGTTGCGGTTTGGGTGCAGGCGTTCACGCCCGCTCGCAGAAGATCTTTTCCACCTGCAGCACCCCCTGCGTCACGTTGGCAAGCCCCAAAAAGGTACCTGCGGCATCATACACGCGGTATTTGCCGTCCTGTGCGCGGTAGTGGCTGGTGGGGCAGCCGTTGAAGAGGTGCTTTTTCACTGCATCGTCCACCGTCAGGGCAGGCAGCGAGGCAAACACGTGTTCCACCGGCAGCAGCCATCCACTTTGCTGCAGGGTACCTGCTTCGGCAGCGGCCAGGATTTCCGGCAGGGTGTGGCATTCCTCAATCTTGAACGCCCCGGCGCGGGTGCGGCGCAGTGCCGCCAATGTGGCGGGCACGCCCAAAGCTGTACCGATATCCTCCGCCAGAACGCGGATGTAGGTGCCCTTGGAGCAGCTGACTCGGATGGTATAATCCCCTGGTGCCGGGCTGCCCAGGTAGGTAATCTCATAAATCGTGATGGGGCGCGGGGTGCGCTCCACCGTCTGGCCTTTGCGGGCCGCCTTGTACAGCGGCTGGCCGTTGATCTTGACCGCTGAATACATCGGCGGCAGCTGCATCTGCCGGCCCATAAACTGCGGCAGAACGGCTTTCAGCTCTGCTTCACCCACCGTAACAGGAGCGGTTTCCAGCGCAGTGCCGGTCACATCGCCGGTATCGGTGCGCAGGCCAAGGCGAATGGTAGCTTCATAGGTTTTATCATGGTCAGGCTGGCGGTCCGCCGCGGCGGTGGCATTGCCGATAAACACGGCGAGCACACCAGTCGCCATAGGATCCAGTGTGCCCGCGTGCCCCAGCCTGCGCGTTCCCAGCGCACCGCGCAGCTTGGCCAGCACATCAAAGCTGGTCCAGCCCGCAGGTTTATCAACTGGGAGAATGGCACAAGTATTCATTGGGGTTTTCCTTTTCAGTTTATTGTGCTGCATTCGGCAGCAGCACCCAGCTGCGGTGCCAGCCTTGCGGCGGCAAGCAGACGGTGCCATCTTGCAGGTTTACAGGCGTGTGCCGCATCCCCGTGTGCTGCGCGTTGTGGTGCAGCTGGCCTTCAACCAGCGTCCTGATCCAGCAAGCCGCAGCGCTGCAACTCCTTGCGGACTTCCTCCAGCACGGCATGCTTGGCGTTATCCAGGTTGCCGCTGATCTCGCACCCGGCTGCGCGGGCATGGCCGCCGCCGCCTAGGTGGCGCGCAATGTTGCAGGCATCAATGCTGCCCGATGTACGCACGCTGATGCGGAAGCTGCCATCCCGCTGCTGGCGGTAGGTCAGGCCAACCTCCACGCCTTCAATGGAGCGCGGCAGGCTGGTCAGGTCCTCCAGCTCGGCACCCGCCACGCCGGAAGATTCGATCTGGTCCCAGGTCAGGCAGATCACAGCGCACAGGTCGTTGAAATAATATTCCAGGCTTTCCATCGCCATGCGTTCCGCAGTTATGCGGGCATGGGAGCGGGATTCAAACAGGCGGGCATTCAGTTTTTCCACATCGGCACCGGCTTCCATCACGCGGGCCGCCGCCATATGGGTGCGGGGCGTGGTACTGGCAAACTTAAAGCAGCCGGTATCGGTTGCAATGCCGGTATACAGGCAGTTGGCGATCTGCGGCGTAATGGTCACGCCCATATCCACGATTACATCCAGCAAAAACTCGCAGGCCGCGGCGGCGCCGGGGTCCAGCAGGGTTTCATAGGCATAGCCGCTGTTGCTGGCATGGTGGTCAATGCAAAGGTTGGTATGGGCGGCATACTGCGGCACATTGTTATTTTCGCCAAAAAGCTGGATGCTGGCAACATCCACCGCCACCACAAATGCAGGGTTAAAGCTGCCGTCAAACCAGCGCAGCTCCATATAATCATACATTTTGGGGATGGGGTCGCTGCATAAAATCGCGGCGTTTTTGCCCAGCGCCTTGAGCGCAAGATACAGTGCACCGGCGCAGCCGATGGTATCGCCATCGGGGTTTTTGTGGCAAAGGATCAGGATATCGTCCGCGCCGCGCAGACGCAGCACGGCTGTCTGCCGATCCACAGATTCGGTCATAAGGCTCCTCTTTTCTCGGCCGCGATTGGGGGCTATTCCCTCTCCCCCGTTGGTTCCGGCCTTTGGGAAGGCGCAGCTGCAAGCGTAAATTTCAACTGCGCGTTTTGGTCGATGACTGGCTGCAGCACCAGTTAAGATGTATCTGAAAGCAACGAAAATGACAGATATTTCGCAAGCACAAGCAGGATGTAAGGCAAAGAACCGCAGGGATCCTTTGTGTTTTTTAGCGCAAAATCCGGCTGTGTTTGTAAAAACAGACTAATTTTTCGACTTTTCAGATACAGTCTGGGCAGGTTATTCCTGCTCTTCCGGTTCTGCCTGTGCTGCGGGGTGTGCTTTTTCAATATCCTGCAGCAGCTGGTCAATGTGCACTGCGTAAGCAGCGCTGTCATCCTTGGTAAACACAAAGCGTGGGGCTTTGCGGATGTGCATACGGCGGCTGACTTCGGTGCGGATATGGCCCGAAGCTTTGTTCAGGGCTTTCACCACCGGGTCGGCGCCGCCTTCGCGCCCCATCACACTGATGTACACCTTGGCGACATCCAGGTCCGGGGTAACATCAAGCCGGGTCACAGTCAGCAGACCACCCGAAACGCGGGGGTCCTTCATTTCGCCGATAATGGCGATCAGCTCGCGTTTCATATCCTGTGCCATACGGCCATGGTTTTTGCTTGGCATAACTTTACCTCATAAAGCCCCCTGCGGGGCTTGTCAAACAAGCGGGAACGGCTCAATGCCGGATCAATCGCGGTATTCTTCCAGCTTGAAGCACTCGAATACGTCACCCTCTTTGACGTCGGAGAACTTCTGCAGGGTGATGCCGCATTCATAGCCTTCGGCCACTTCCTTGGCGTCATCCTTGAAGCGCTTCAGGGATGCAATGGCATCCTCGCAGATGACGATACCGTCACGCACCAGGCGCAGCTGGGCATCGCGGGTGATCTTGCCGGAAGTAACACGGCAGCCGGAAACAGTGCCAACGCTGGAAATCTTGTAGACCTGGCGAACCTGTGCTTCGCCCAAGGCGACTTCGCGCACCTTGGGAGCCAGCATGCCCTTCATAGCGTCGGAAACATCGTTGATGGCATCGTAAATGACGCGGTACATACGCATTTCAACACCGGCCTGCTCGGCTTCGGCCTTGGCAACAGCGTCCGGGCGGACATTAAAGCCGATGATGATGGCGTTGGAAGCATCGGCCAGAGAAACATCGGACTTGGAAATTGCACCAACACCGGCATGGATGACGCGCACGCGCACTTCATCGTTGCTGAGCTTTTCCAAGCTCTGTTTCACAGCTTCGGCGCTGCCCTGAACGTCAGCCTTGACAACAATGGGCAGTTCCTTCATATCGTTCTGGGCCATCTGGTCAAACAGGTTATCCAGGGTGACCTTGGTGTAAGCAGCAAACTGCTTTTCTTTGGCTTCGGTGGTACGCTTGTCAGCCAGTTCACGGGCCAGGCGTTCATCCTCAACAGCCTCGAAGATATCGCCGGCGGTGGGCACTTCAGTCAGGCCGGTGATCTCCACAGGGGTGGAAGGACCGGCGGATTCGATCTCAACGCCCTTATCGTTGCGCATGGTACGCACACGGCCAACGGCGGTACCGGCAATCAGACAGTCGCCCTTGTGCAGGGTGCCGTTCTGAACCAGCAGGGTGGCAATGGTGCCCTGGCCCTTATCCAGGCGGGCTTCCACAACGGCACCCTTGGCGCGGCGGTTGGGGTTGGCTTTCAGCTCCATGACCTCTGCTTCCAGGACAATGCGTTCCAGCAGGTCCTGGATGCCTGCGCCAGTAGCAGCAGACACGGGGATGCAGGCAGTTTCGCCGCCCCAGTCTTCGGGCACGATCTCGTACTTGGTCAGCTGTTCCTTCACGCGCTCCGGGTTAGCGGTCGGCTTATCCATCTTGTTGATGGCAACGATCAGCTTGACGTTGGCAGCCTTAGCGTGGTTGATGGACTCGATGGTCTGGGGCATGATGCCGTCATCGGCAGCAACGACCAGAACCGCGATATCGGTCATATCCGCGCCGCGGGCACGCATGGCGGTAAAGGCTTCGTGGCCCGGCGTATCCAGGAAGGTAACGGGGCTGCCGTTGACATTGACCTGGTAAGCGCCGATGGCCTGGGTAATGCCGCCGGCTTCGCCTGCGGTAACGTTAGTGGAACGGATGCGGTCCAGGATGGAAGTTTTGCCGTGGTCAACGTGGCCCATAACAACAACGACCGGCGGACGTTCGACCAGCTGATCGGCGCTGTCCTCTTCCTGGGTGAACAGGCGCTCTTCGATAGAAACATGAACTTCATGCTCCACCTTTGCGTGGAATTCCTCTGCGATCAGGGCGGCGGAATCAAAATCGATCACATCGGAAGCAGCGTGCATTTCGCCCATCTGCATGAACTTGGCAACAACCTTGGCCACGTTCTGCTTCAGGCGGGTAGCCAGCTCGCCAACGGTGATCTCATCGGGGATGGAGATTTTGAGCTGGGCGTTGCGGGCCTTTTCCAGCTGGATGCGCTGCAGGCGCTCGGCTTCGGTTTCACGGCGGCGGCCAAACTGCTGGCCGCGGCGGTTATTGCGGTTGTTGAACTTTTCTTTTTTGCCGGTGGGGGCGTTCTTGCGCTTGCTGGGCATATTGCGGCTGTCGGCCAGGTCATCATAGCGTGCGCTGAACTTATCCACGTTCACATCCACGGTGCGGGTATCCACAGACACCTGGGCGCGGTCAACCTTGACCTGCTCGGTGGCGACGGGCTCCTTGATGCCGGTCTCGCTGGCCAGCTCCTGCATCGTCACGCGCTTTTCGCTGCGCTTTTCGGCCTGCTTGTTATCATTGCGCTTATCATTGCGTTTTTCCTGCTGGGCCGGTTTGGGCTGTGCTGCCTTGGGCTGCGCATTCTGGGCGGGCTTGGCCTGCTCCGCTTTCGGCTCTGCCTTGGGGGCTTCCGGCTGCTTGGGCTGGGGCTTAGCGGCCTCCGGCTTCGGCTCTTCTTTTTTCGCCTTGGGCTTTGCTTCGGGCTTTTTGGTTTCCTGCTTGACGGGCTGCGGCTCCTTGCCGGATGCCAGATACTCGCCCAGGTCCTTGACGGCGGTTTCGCGGGTCAGGGCTTCCAGCAGGGCGTTGACCTCGTTTTCTTCAAAAGTCGCGCCCGTCTTGCGGGTCTCGCCGGTCAGCTCCGCAAAAGTCTCGATAACCTTTTTGGTGCTGATGCCAAAATCTTTTGCAATATCCGTAACTTTGTATTTGAAATCAACCATTGGCTGAATCCTCCTTCACTTGCTTTTTGAGGTAGCCTGCACACAGGTGTGCAAGGTTTTCGTCCGTAACCGCAAATACGGCAGCAGGCTTTGGCGTAAGCATGCGCAGGTCCTCGCCTTTCAGCGGCATCACCGCGCAGGGGATCACCCCGCGGCAGGTATCCTGCATATGCTGCGTGGTGCGCTTGCTGGCGTCGCAGGCCAGCAGCACCAGGCATGCCTTGCCCCGCATCACAGCTTCTTCCACACGGTCATAGCCGTGCAGCAGCTTGCCGGCTTTGCGGCAAATTCCCAATGCACCCAACAATGGGTCCTTATCATTCGCCACGGGGCATCGCCTCCTTTACTGCCTGCTCGGCACAGGCCATCTCCTCGGTCAGGCGCTCAAACACCTCATCCGGCACCGGCACACCAAAGGCATGTTCCAGCCGCTTGGCCTTGCGTGCTTTGGCCAGGCACGCTGCCGACGGGCACAGGTATGCGCCGCGGCCGGAACGCTTGCCGGTCAGATCCACGCTGACTTCACCTTCGGGGCTGCGCACAATGCGCACCAGTTCTTTTTTCGGTTTTTGGGTGTTGCACCCAACGCACCGGCGCACCGGCACCTTTTTTTGCGGTTTTTGTTGCAAATGGCTGACCTCTTTTCAGTCTCAGCGCCGCATTGCACGGCGTGTGCTCATTATTCCTTGCCGGTTTCCGGGGCGGTCTCGGCGGCGGGGGCTTCGGCCGGCTGTTCAGCCGGGGTTTCGTCCTCCTCGCCATAGTAGCCGGATTCCGGGCGGATGTCAATATTATAGCCGGTCAGATGGGCGCACAGGCGCACATTCTGGC
>ERZ773188.1526-NODE-1526-length-25410-cov-7.815697_pt1 | contig 25410 bp, 22 predicted proteins | sample MGYA00581011_ERZ773188 | MGnify/ENA primary metagenome ERZ773188 (study PRJEB29015, sample SAMEA2737798) | human gut metagenome | biome: human gut; feature: human-associated habitat; material: faeces | place: China | collected 2012 ...
CGGTCGGTGCTTCTGCTTCGCAGAGGTGTCCACCGGACACCCGCACCGCAATGACTCCGGCTTGGAGCCGGCACGCGGCAGCGGCATTTTAATTAAAGCGCCTTTAAAATGCTTATTACCGTTTCAAGCTCTGCGGGCTTAACCCTGTCGGGCTCGGCGCCGGAAAGAACGCAATCGGCAAAATAATTTATCTCATTGGAATATGCATTGCTTTTCGGCAGACCTATATCTCCGGTATCCTCTCCCGATTGCGAAACCGGCTTGAAGATCTTACCGTCTTTTTCATAAATTGTCATTTCGTGATTTTCGAACACCGCAAGCGCCTTTTCAAACTGAAAACGGAAATTTGCCGCAAAGGGATAGGGCGCGTCATACCACGCCGCCTCGGTCGTTATGAAAAATCCGTCGTATTCGTAAATCGAGTTAATATAGTCCTGATTTTCAGACCTTGCCCTGTAATCCTTAAATTCCTTCGGCTTTCCGAAAGCGTAAACAATAAAATCAAGATCGTGAATATGCAGGTCAATCGGTACAAGTCCGCTTCGGTTCTCGTCCATCATCCAGCCGTCCCAGCTCCACTTCGGGCGAACTCCGAGCCTGCCCATATGCCCCGAAAGCAGCCTGCCGTATTTGCCCGTATCGTATATTTCTTTTATGATACTGTATTCCGGCCAAAAACGCAAAACCTGCGCCACCATAAATTTAACGTTATTGCTCTTTGCGGTGCTGTAAACGCGCGCAACGTCGGCAGCGTTTAAAGATACGGGCTTTTCGCAAATAACGTTTATTCCCATATTCATAGCTTTAATTGCAAACTCTGCATGCAGATATGTAGGCAGGCATATGTCAAGTATGTCTATTTCTTCATTTTTAAGCATTTCGTCAAAATCGGTGTAGCAATGCTTGTTCTTATATTTTTCCATCTGCTCCGCGCGTATATCGCAAAGCGCAACAAGTTCGGCGTCGCGCCGCTCCTCCCACGCAGGAATATGTGCGCCGCTTATTCCGCCTACGCCTACCAAAGCTACCTTTAACATTTTTTCAACCTCCGTATATTTCATCTATTATATTTTTAAGATAAGCCTTCGCATATCTTATATCCTCGGTCTGCCTTTCGCCGTCTATCTCGCGTTCAATCGTTACATAGGAATCATAATTAAGCTCCTTAAGCTTTTTGAAAAGCGCCCTGAAATCCACCTTTCCGTCGCCTATGCGGACCTCTTTGCCGAGATTATGCCCGTCGGTAGGGTAAAACCCGTCCTTGGCGTGAAGATTCATAACATATTTGCCGAAAACATCAAGCGCGTCCACCGGATTTGCCTTTCCGTAAAGAATAACGTTGGCGGTATCAAGATTAACGCCTAAGTTATCGCAGCACGCCTTTTCAAAGCAGCGCAGCATAGTAACGGGCGTTTCCTGACCCGTTTCAAACAGCAAATACTGCCCGTTAGCCTTTAAATGCTGTGCAACCTGTCTTACGGCAACGCAAAACGGCGCAAATTGCGGATCGTTCGGATTTTCGGGAATAAAGCCCATATGGGTAACAACATTTTTAACTCCCAATCCGTTTGCAAAATCCGCACCGTCGCACAGATTTTTAATTCTCATAACACGGTATTCGGGCGGAACAAGACCGAGCGTTATCTGCCCGTCATAAAAATTCCACGCGGCGGGTCCCTCCCAGCCGCACCAAAAGGCGGATACGGTAATGCCCTTTTCCTTAATTAAGCCGTTAAGCTTATCAAGGTTTTCCTTTGTCCACAGCTCCGGCTTCCAGGAGATCAGCTGGCAGTTATCAAACCCCTCCGACAGCATATCATCAAATTTTTTTGACATAGCCTCCATACTGTCAAAGTGAACGCAAACGCCTATCTTCAAATTAAAGCACCCCTTAATTATTGATTTTTTTCTAATTATATGATAACATATAATTAAAATTCTTTTAATAACTTTTTTGATATCTTTAAGTACAATTTTGACATTTGGGGTGAACAAATGGCTCTTGACGCAAACAAGGAGCTTACGCCGGTTTTATACGGTGAAAGCGCCGTTAAAATTTTAAAGCCCATAGCCTTTTCAAAAAATGCGCCTTGCTTTCGTATGCACTGGCACGAACGCATTGAGCTGCTTTACGTGGTTTCGGGAAGTATAAGTATAGGGCTTAATAATTCCGAGGTTACCGCGCACGCCGGCTCGCTTGCGGTTATACCGCCCGGAAAAATACATATGGGAACCGCCTTGGAAGAGGGAACCGCATATTATACCATTATGTTCGATGTTTCATCGTTTTACAATTCGGCGTTTGCAAGCAGAGTCCTGCTTGAGCCGATCACTGAAAAAACTGTCGACTTTCTCCCCGTTACGTCAGACCCTGAAATTATTTCCGCCGTTAAGCGCCTTATAAACGAAGAGCAAAACGGCGATAATTCCTCGTCCCTTATTATTATAAGCGGCATATACCTTATATTAGGCTTGCTTTACAGGAAATGCCTTTTGGAAAGACCGAGCCTTTTAAGCGATGAACGCTTTAGGGATATACTTAAATATATTTCGGAAAACTGCTGTAATGAAATATCTTCTTTCTCATTAAGCCGACGTTTCGGATATTCCGAAGAATACTTTTGCAGGCGTTTTAAGTGCGTTACGGGGCTTACGCCTATGAGCTACATAAATATATTAAGGCTTGAAAAAGCAAAAAAGCTGATAGACAAAGGCGAAAAACAGGTTTCGGCGGTGTTTGCCAAAACAGGCTTTTCGGATATGAGCTATTTTACAAAAAGGTTTAAAAAGCATTTCGGCATAACGCCGAGTATGTATATAAAAAAGGCGGGCGAAGTAAACCTCCGCCTGTATAATGCCGAATAGACGCTTTTACGGAAATGCTACGTCCCCTCCCCCGTCATTGCGAAGCCATGTAAACGGGTGTGGCAATCCGTTTCCTCTTTTGAAACCCCTGCACAAGCTTAAAATACTATAATAAGGTTTGTACTGAACTTACGAAATAAAAAAGCTTTAATACCCGTAAAGCATTACGGAGATATTAAAGCTTTCGGTTTTTATTAAGCTATATGTGCCATATAGCTTAATACACTGTAAAACTATACGAACGGGGATTCACAAGGGGAATCCCCTTGTGCCATTGGGCAAGCAGATTTGGGTGCTGTGGCTGACGGCTGTGTAATGTCCTGCTTGCCGCAGTGGGGTTATAGGGGACCCAACCCCGCGGGTCCCCTTGTGTTCTTTCCACCCTTTCTGTCACGACAGAAAGGGTGTGCCTGCGCGGCACGAGCGCAAGAGGATTTTATTATTTTAAAGGGGAGAAACGGATTGCCACAGTCGCTTTGCTCCTTCGCAATGACAAAAGTTATGTCATTCTGAGCGCATAGCGCGAAAGAATCCGCCTCCCCCCCTTTTAAAAGAGAAAAGGATTGCCACAGCCGTTTACACGGTTTCGCAATGACGGAGGGTGTGGGAAAACAAATTGCCCCCTCGCCTTGATTTTTAACCGTTTTGTTACCTGTTTGTTACTTGCCAATTATCCGCGGCGGCGGTATAATGAATAAAATGTGTTATTATGCATTTTTTGGGGGTTACAGGGATGAATGAAAATATATTCGTCATAATTCCGTCGCTCAATCCGGACGAAAGGCTTATAAACACCGTTAACGGAATGCTTGATATAGGCTTTAAAAGGATAATTATAGTAAACGACGGCAGTGATAAATCGCATCTTAAATACTTTCCTAAGGCAGATGAAAATATCACCGTTATACACCGAAAGCAAAATCACGGCAAGGGCGCGGCGCTTAAGGTTGCCTTTCGCCATATTTTAAGGAATTATCCGAACGCCGTCGGCGCCGTTACGGTAGACGGCGACGGTCAGCATTTGCCTGAGGACGCGCTTGCCTGCGCGAACGCTTTGGATAATACCAAAAAGCGCGTTATACTCGGCTGCCGCGATTTTTCGGGCGAGGACGTACCGGGGCGCAGCCGTATGGGCAACCGCATAACATCGGGCGTGTTCAAAGTCCTGTGCGGTATGAACATATCAGATACGCAAACGGGGCTTCGGGCATACCCCGCTTCCCTTTTCGGGCTTTTGCTTTCGGTTAAAGGCGACCGCTTTGAGTACGAAACGAATATGCTGCTTAAATTCAAGCAGCGCGGCGTTGCAATAAAGGAAATACCTATCGAAACGGTCTACCTTGACGAAAATTCCTCGTCTCATTTCAGACCCGTGCGCGATTCGCTTAAAATATACAGATTTATATTGTCATACATATTAAGTTCAGGTATTTCGTTTATAATAGATATTCTGCTTTTCTATATAGCCACAAGGCTTTTAAAATCGGCACTCGGCGGCGCTACGGCGCTTGCCGCCACGGTTATTGCGCGCGCGGTCTCCTCTTTTGTTAATTATACCGTAAACCGCACCGCGGTGTTTAATTCGGAAAAAAAGGCGCGCCGCTCGCTTGCACGGTATTATATACTCGCCGTTCCGCAAATGCTTGTTTCCGCGCTGCTCGTATCGCTTATAGGTATGGCGTTCAAGGCGGCTCCCGCCCTTTCAACGCTTATTAAAATTATCGTTGATACAGTGCTGTTCTTTATAAGCTACCGTATACAGCAGGGCTGGGTATTTTCGGAAAAGGATAATGCAAAAAAACCGCAAAAGCAAAAATTATCCGCCAAAACCGTGGTAGGCAGAACGTTTTTATCGGCAGGCACGGCGCTTGTTATGGTTATTGTAACCGTTTACTCGGCAGGGCTTATGATATGCTACGGTCCGAGCAAAAGTCTGCGCAATATGCTTGTTATAATGGCTAAAGAGGCAAGCGCAACAAAATGGGCGCCGAGTCTGTTTTTGCCTAAGTCCACCGTTAATAAAATTATTGCAGACAGCGAAAAGGTCAATACCGACGTAATAGACGTAAACAATTATACCGACGGCAGCACCGACGAATGGGCGGACGCAAAGAACGGTATGAAGCTTTCGTTTTTAAGCGAATCCAAATTTAAGGGCTATCTGCTTCTTGTAAAGGACCCGAAGCGCGTAATCGTGGGCGTTTCGTCCGAAAACTATGCCGCTGCCGCCGCGGGCGCCCGCATTTTCGATATAGCCGAAAAGTACGGCGCCGCCGCAATGATAAACGGCGGCGAATTCCCCGATGCGGGCGGTCAGGGCAAGGGCTCTACCCCGATAGGGCTTACCTATTCGCAGGGCAAAAACGTGTGGAACGACGGCGCAAAGCGCACCTTTATCGGCTTTGATAAAAACGATAAGCTTATCTGCCGCGAATCTATGACCAAAAAGGAAGCCGACGAACTTGGTGTCCGCGACGCGGTCTGTTTCCAAACAGGCAATGTGCTTATAGAGCAGTCGGGCAGCGCGGTAAAGCTTTACAAGGCGGATAACGATACCGGCACCGCTCAGCGCACGGCAATAGGTCAGCGCGCGGACGGCACCGTTATAATGCTTGTAACCGACGGTCGCTCGGTAGACAGCATAGGCGCCACGCGCAACGACGTAATAGAGCTTATGGTGGCAAACGGTGCGGTAAACGCCGCTATGCTTGACGGCGGCTCCTCGGCTATGATGTATTACCGCGATTATTACGACGTTTACGGTATGGATAAATCCCAGCTTGATAAATACCAGCTTCAGGGGCTTGTAAACCGCTATAAGGCATTTACAAGTCCGCGCCGAATACCAACCTATTTTGTGGTATCAAAGGAGCAGTAATGAAACAGAAATCGTTATTTTATAAAATATATTTTGCGGCTGTTGCGGTTTTCGCCGTGCTGCTTATAACGGGGCTTTTTATAATGCACGGCCGCCTTGCGGATTACGAGGCGGCACAGCCCGAACCCACCGTTAACAGGCTTATAGAAACAAAAATTAAAACGGGCGATATCTACTCCGAAAGGGAAGAATACTCGCTTAAGCTTTCCCCTTACGAAACCAAGGAAAGCTTTAACAGTGCGTTAAAGGAATTAACAAACGGCAAGGAAATAACCGCCGCTTCCTCTTCGGTAAAGCCGAAGGACTGCGACGTTGCCTATAACATAAAAGCCGGCGATACCGTTCTTTTTAACGTTTACCTTAAAAAGAACGGCAAAACTAAAAAATACGCCGTTTCGGGGCTTGAGTTTGATTCCTCGGTATATAAAAGCTTTAAAATCACCGCTCCGTCGGACGCAGAGGTTAAAATCAACGGCATTACCGTAAACCCTGAAGACAGGGCTGACGAAAAGCTGCCGAATATTAAAAGCGATCTTTTAAAATCGGATAAGCTTATTAAAAAGCAGATAATAACCGCAAACGATCTTTTAAATAAGCCCGAAAGCGTAACCGCCTCCTCCGGCGGAAAGGAATTAACCGTAAGGGAGGACGGCGGCGTTTACAACGTTGTGCAAAGCTTTGACGAAATGAAGGCAGTCGGCGATATTGCGGGCAAGGCGGCAAGCGTTTATGCCGAATATATGCAAAACGATTCAAACCTTGCAAGCGTAAAAAAGTATATCGATTCCGATACCGACTTTTACACAAATATAAGAAAAAGCCTTGTAATGTTTGTGCTTGAGCATCAAAGCTACGCCATAAAGGACTTAACCGTTACCGATTACCACAAGTACAGCGACGATCTTTTCAGCTGCCGCGTTCGCCTTGTGAACGCTCTTAACCGCAACGGTGCGATCTACGAGGATAAGTTTGATAAATATGTATATCTCCGCCGCGACGGCAATACCTATAAGGCGATTGATATGCAAAACACGGGGGATTCCGTAAAATGAACCAAGCAGAGCTTAAAATACTTGATTACATACACACGCATTTTTCCTGCCGCTTTCTTGACACGGTTATGCCGATAATAACCAAATTCGGCGACGGCGGAATTTTTTGGATAGCCGCGGCGGTGCTTTTTATAATTTTCAAAAAAACGCGCAAAACCGGCATATCCATGGGCGCGGCGTTGCTTATAGGTCTTATAATAGGTAATCTTATACTTAAAAATGCGGTTGCCCGCATAAGACCGTACGATCTGAACCCCGCAATACTGCCCGATATGCTTATAAAGCCGCTTTCCGACTTTTCGTTTCCGTCCGGTCACACCTTAGCCTCGTTCGAGGCGGCGGTGGTATTGCTTATACGCGATAGGCGCTTCGGCATACCGGCTATTGTACTCGCGGTTCTTATAGCGTTTTCAAGGCTTTATCTGTACGTCCACTACCCCACCGACGTTTTGGCGGGCGCTGTTTTGGGTACGTTTATCGCATTTTTTGCCTGCAAGGCGGTAGACCTGTGTTATAAAAAAATATCCGATAAAAATAATTCACAATAATCGGCGTTTCATTTTGTTTATATAGTCGCCATTTTACTTTTTTAAGGCTCCCATTATTAAATTTAGTCAAAAATAATATGCTTTTTTCGTCATTTTAAACTTAAAGATTTCTTAACAACGACTTTATGCTATGCTAAAATAAAATTACAAATAAGCGCACTCAATTTTTATAAATAGCTTAGGAGGATAAAAATGAAAATTAAAAAGATTTCAGCAATCATTTTAGCAGGCGCGCTGTTAGCTTCGGCAGTAGGAATGAATGCTTTTGCGGCTGATGCTACTAAACCCACAATTACGGTTTTCGGTAACGAAAGCAGCCCTGCAAAGCCGGGTGAGACCGTAGAGTTGAATGTAAGGCTTTCAGATTTCAGCACTATAAAGGGCATGGATTTAATATTAACTTTAGACGGTACTGCCGTAGCAGTTAATGATGTCAGCGGCAAAATCGGTACAACCGATTTAATTAAAGACACTAACTATACTACAAACGGCGGCACAATACATATTGTTGAACTTAATGCCGGTAATAAGGTTGTTAATTTTAAAGTTAATGCAACCGTTAACACAAGCGCTGCAGCAGGCAAATATGAAGTAACGCTTACAAAGAGTGAACTTGCTACAAGCGGAACTGATATGATTAAGGATGAAAATTCTATAAATTCTAATCTCGGTAAAGTTGTTGTAGGCACAACATCGAGTACTGCTACTGAAACAGGCAATAAAACCGCAGACGCTGGTTATTTTATTCCGTTTGGAAGTGTTTACAAAAATGATGAATATGTATCCAAAAATTCAGATGGCAGTTTTGATATAGAAGCCGATACAACTTATCAACAGTTTAAATTACCGGATTCTGCTAAGAACTTGACTACATTCGGTGGTAGTAAGCCTTTGAAGGCAGACAATGCAGTTCAATTCGGAACCTATGCGCAAGAAATTTCCGGAAAGAGTTTCGGAACACTTATAATTAAAGGCGATTGGAAAACATTCCTCAATTATTATGTAACCGAAAAGGGCTACAGTGCCGATGAACTTTTAAGCAAAATATACACCGGTTATACCAATGCAATGAAAAACGCAGCTACAAATATAACTAATGTAAGTTTCACTACTGCTAACGGTACAAAAATTAACGTATTTAATGTACTGCAAACAAAGTATATGTGGGAAAATGAGGGCAAAACCATTCGTGAATTTGCTGCAAGAATGACAGGTATCAGCAGCGAAACAATTTATTCCGGTGTTGGTTATAGCTATACAGATTCAGCTTCACCTGTTTTCTCAACCGAAATTAACACATATAAGGCTCAGTAAGGTAGAGGTGAACATTTATGAAAAAATTATTTGAAAAACCGATTGTTGAAATGTATAAATTAAGTGTTACCGATGTGGTTTATACCAGTGCTGGTTGGAACGAAACTCCTGATGATAACAACGAGAACAATGAAACACCTGGTGGAGATTTATAGGTTAATTTAATGAAAAAGAAAATTATATCTATTACGTTCATTTTGCTTTTAGTTTCAACGGTTGCCGTCGGGTGCAAAAAAAAGGAAGATAGGCTGTCAGGTCCGTATGATACTAACAAAAGTTATACTGATGAAATTGACGGCACCACAACTTCCGATAACACAGTTGAGGTCGATCTTGAAACAGGCAAAATAATAAGTATGCCTTCAGGCAGTTCAAAAACCGAAAGCGGAAAAGAACAGGTCGGCGAAGACGATCTTCCGTCAAAAACCACCGATTCCAAGAGCACCAGCTCTGCTGGTTCTTCCTCTTCGGATAAAACCAACAGCTCGTCTTCATTATCTTCCTTCTCGTCCGGTAAAGACAACAACAGCTCATCATCATCAGATGATAATAAGCAGTCTATGGACGGCTGGGAGCCTTGGAGATAATAACCTAACAATTAACCCGCCCGACGGAAACCGTCGGGCGGGTTTTTCTATGCGCTCTAAACAGCAAAAGCCTTGTGTCGTGTTGTCAATCTGCCGCATTTCGTCATTGCGAGGAAGCAATGCGACCGCGGCAATCCGTTCTCCCCTAAAGGGTATTTACGGATTCTTTCGCGCTCCGCGTTCAGAATGACACACCATCTTGTCATTGCGAAGCCGTGTAAACGGCTGCAGCAATCCGTTTTCTCTTAGGGTATTACGGATTCTTTCGTGCTCCGCACTCAGAATGACAAGCGGTTTAGTTGCTGCAAATACCGTGGGGTGTACGGAAAACCGCCGTCCTGTCATTGCGAGGGGCAAAGCCCTGCGGCAATCCGTCTTCTTCCTCTCTCGTCATTGCGAAGCCGTGCAAACGGCTGCGGCAATCCGTTCCCCTGAAAAGAGGAAAAACGGTCCCCTTCGCGCTATGCGTTTAGAATGACAAAATCGCACGAATATTTTTATGCTTAAAAACGCTTAATTGAAAATCGGGGAAACTTAAAATGGAAAACAAACAAAGATTAACCGGACTTACCGCCGCCGAGGTAATAGAGCGCCGCGAAAACGGGCTTTCAAACGTTTCGTCTCAAAAGGCGGGAAAAAGCGTTAAGGAAATTGTAATTTCAAACACGTTTACTTATTTTAACTTTATTTTTCTTATTATAACGGTGCTTTTGTGCATTGTAGGCTCCTTTCGCAACCTTACGTTTTTGCCGATAGTTATAGGCAACACACTTGTGGGAATTGTGCAGGAAATACGCGCTAAAAAGACGATTGACAAAATGAATTTTTTAAACGCGCCGCACGCCGTGGCTGTAAGGGACGGGCAGAGAATAAAGCTGCGCAGCGAAGAGCTTGTAAAGGACGATATTGTTATTTTTTATTCGGGCAATCAGATCTGCGCCGACGCTAAGGTGCTTAAGGGCAGCGTTACCGTAAACGAGGCGCTGCTTACGGGCGAAGAGGACGAAATAACAAAAAATGCGGGCGACCGCCTGCTTTCGGGCAGCTTTATTGTTTCGGGCGAGTGCTTGGCAGTGCTTGAAAACGTGGGGGACAGCTCTTACATTTCAAAGCTTACCGCAGAAGCCAAAAGCCAGCAGGACGGCGAGCAGTCCGAAATGATAAAGGCGATAAACAAGATAGTAAAGTGGATGGGTATAATTTTAATACCCATAGGCGGCGTGCTTTTTTACCAAAGCTTTTTTGTAAAGCACCTTGCCTTTAATTCAAGCGTTGTATCAACCGTTGCCGCGGTAATAGGTATGATACCCGAAGGGCTGTATCTTCTTACCACTGCCGCGCTGGCACTCGGAACAATAAGGCTTGCAAAGCGTAAGGTCCTGCTTAACGATATGAAAAGCATTGAAGCGCTCGCGCGTGTGGACGTGCTGTGCGTTGATAAAACCGGTACTATAACCGAGCCTGAAATGCAGGTCAACAAGCTTATTGAGTTAGCCGATACCCGCGATCTGCCGGATACGGGCTTTAAGGAAATGCTTTTTAATTATGTTTCGGCGGCTAAGGACAATAACTCCACAATGGAAGCATTGAGAGGTTATTTTGAAGGCTTTAACGCCGAAAAAATGCCGCCGCTTACCGTGCTGCCGTTTACCTCTGCCGTAAAGTACGGCGCCGTTACCTTTAAAAACGGCACATGGCTTTTGGGCGCGCCCGAATTTGTGCTTAAAAGCATTGCCGCGCCGCTTAAAAAGCAGATAGAGGAATATACGCTTAAGGGCTACCGCGTGCTTGTTTTCGCTTATCAGTACGATCCGCTTACGGAAAGCGGACCGCAGGCGGATATACTTCCCGTAGGGCTTATAGTAATGGCAAACGCCATACGCAAAAACGCGCCCGCCACATTCAGGTATTTTAAGGCGCAGGGGGTTAAAATTAAGGTTATTTCGGGCGATAACCCTGCAACGGTTGCCGAAATTGCACGGCTTGCCGGCATTGATAACGCCGAAAATTATATAGACGCCGCACTGCTTGACACCGATGAAAAGCTGTATAACGCGGCGCGCGAATATACCGTTTTCGGCAGGGTAACTCCGCGGCAAAAGCAAAAGCTTGTAAGTGCTATGCAGGAAATGGGGCATACCGTTGCTATGACGGGCGACGGCGTTAACGATATTCTTGCAATGAAGCGCGCCGACTGCGGTATTGCAATGGCCTCGGGCAGCGAGGCGGTCTCGCAGGCGGCAAGAGTTGTGCTTATGGACTCGGATTTTGCGCATATGCCGAGCGTTGTTGCCGAGGGGCGCCGTGTGGTAAACAATATACAGCGTTCGGCAAGCCTGTTTTTGGTTAAAAACATCTTTTCGCTTTTGCTTTCGGTTACGGCTTCGGTTCTTATGATTTCATATCCGCTTGAGCCGGCGCACATATCGCTTATAAGTATGTTTACAATAGGTCTGCCGGGATTTTTACTGGCACTTGAAAGCAATAAAAGCAAAATAAACGGTCATTTTCTTAAAAACGTGCTTAAAATGGCTCTGCCCGCCGCGCTTACCGATACGGTAATCGTGGGTTCGCTCGCGCAGTTCGGCGAGGTGTTCGGCTTAAACAAAAGCGATGTTGCAACCGCGGCTACGCTGGTGCTTGCGGTGGTGGGCTTTATGATACTCAGGCACATAAGCACTCCGCTTAACAAATACCGTCTTTTTGTGTTTGTTATAAACATTATCGGTATGGTATTATGCTTTTTATTTGTACCGCAGCTTTTTTCAATCGTTCGCATACCGGCTACCATAATGCAGCTTGTTATAATATTCTCGTTTGCGGCGGAATCGCTGTTCAGAATATTTACGTGGGTGGTTGAGCACAGCGGCGACAGTATTAAAAGAGGTCTTGCCAAAAGACCGAAGCGCCGCAAAGCATCACACAGTCGCTGATTGCACAAAAAACGCGCAAAAACTTAATATAAACAGTAGTTTTTCATATATTTTTAAAAAAGGCTTGACAAACGTACCGCCGTATGATATTATAACACCAACCAAACAGGTAGGTAATTGATTTGAAAGGAGAACGGCGATATGAAAAAGCTAACCGCAATTTGCATTATTACCGAAATGCGTATGCAGATGTGTATGCGTATGCGTTTTGCTATGCCTTGTCCGTCAGGTTCTCCATTAAAAGATGTTCGTTAAAAACGGATAAATTGCTTTTAACCGGGAATCCCTTGTCGGATATGCCCGGTTTTTTATTTACTTGGAGGTATCTTTATGAAAAACATATTTGAAGAGCTTGTAAGAGCAAATTTCAGAAACGGACGAATGTGTACCGTAAGTCTTTAAATTATTAAACTGAAATATTTATAAAAATTTTTGAAAGGTTGTTTTTAAAATGAAAAAAATAGTATCTCTTTTATTACTTGCGGTATTGGCATTAGGTGTGTTTGCAGGCTGCGGCAGCAAGGAGGACGGCTCGATTACAATCGCCGTTCCGAACGACACGACAAACGAGGCGCGCGCGCTTCTTTTACTTGAGGAAAAGGGCTATATTAAGCTTAAGGACGGCGCCGATATAAAGGCTACCGTTAAGGATATTGCGGAAAACCCCTACAACATTAAGTTCAAAGAGGTTGAGGCGGCGCAGCTTCCCAACACGCTTAAGGACGTTGACTATGCGGTAATCAATTCAAACTATGCAATTTCCGCCGATCTTAACCCCGTTAAGGATTCGCTTGCTATTGAAGACTCCGCTTCGGCTTACAGCAACATTTTAGCCGTTAAAGAGGGCAATGAAAATACCGACGCGGTAAAGGCGCTTAAAGCTGCGCTTGAAAGCAAAAAGGTTGCGGATTTTATTGCGGATAAATACAGCGGCGCGGTTGTAAGCGTTGTTGAAAACCCCGGCGACGGTTATGATTCTTCCGTTAATTACGACGCGCTTGCAGGCAAAACAATAACCATTGCGGCTTCTCCCACACCCCACGCGGAAATACTTGCGGTAGCAAAGGAAATTCTTGCTGCTAAAAACGTAACGCTTGATATTAAGGAATTTACCGATTACGTTCAGCCCAACAAGGTTGTAGACAGCGGCGAAATCGACGCAAACTACTTCCAGCACACTCCGTATCTTGACGACTTCAACGCCGAGAACGGCACCCACGTTGTTAAGGTTTCGGCTATTCACGTTGAGCCTATGGGTCTTTACGGCGGTAAGCAGACCTCGCTTGACGCTATTAAAAAGTAATTCATATTTACAGAATAACGCTGTCTGCATTTGCAGTCGGCGTTATTTCCCTGTCAGGAGAAAGCTATGATAGAGATAAAAAACCTAACAAAAACCTTTAAGACCTCAGGCGGAGACGTAGAGGCGCTTAAGGATATATCGCTTACGATAAACGACGGCGAGATATACGGCATAATAGGTATGAGCGGCGCCGGAAAAAGCACCCTTGTGCGTAGTATAAATATGCTTGAACGCCCCACAAACGGGCAGATCATAATAGACGGGCGCGATATGGGCAGTATGTCTGAGGCGGAACTTAGAGAAGAACGCAGAAATATTACAATGATATTTCAGGGCTTTAACCTGCTTATGCAGAGGAACTGCCTTAAAAACGTGTGCTTTCCGCTTGAATTGGCAGGCGTAAAGAAGGCGGACGCCGAAAAACGCGCCAAGGAGCTTTTAGAGCTTGTTGGGTTGGGTGAAAAGCTTAAGGCTTACCCCGCGCAGCTTTCGGGCGGTCAGCAGCAGCGTGTGGCTATTGCGCGCGCGCTTGCCACAAAGCCGAAAATTCTTTTGTGCGACGAGGCCACAAGCGCGCTTGACCCGCAAACCACGCAGTCGATACTTTCGCTTATACGCGATATACACGACAGGCTCGGCATAACCGTTATAGTTATAACCCACCAGATGAGCGTTGTTGAGCAGATATGCACGCGCGTTGCAATACTTGATAACGGCGTTGTTGCAGAGGAGGGCAAGGTAAGCGACGTGTTCTCGGCGCCGAAATCTTCCGCCGCAAGGGCGCTTGTTTATCCGGACGGATATGAACAAACGGTTACCGCCGCCGAGGGCGAGGGCGTTATACGCGTTGTGTTTAACGGTGCAAACGCTACCAAGACGCCGCTTATAGCGCAAATGGCAATGGAAAATAACATAGCCGCAAGCATACTTTCCGCCTCAACAAAAAGCATTGGCGATAAGGCATACGGCAATATGCTGCTCGGAATAACGGGCGGCAGGGAACAGGTTGAAAAGGCGCTTTCATATCTTCGCGCCATACCCGATATTTTTGCAGAGGAGGTAAAACCGTAATGGGCGGATATTTTCAGTCGGAAGCCTTTTTAAAGGCTATGGATATACTTAAAACCGAATTTCCCCTTGCTATTTGGGAAACACTGTATGTTACGGTGCTTTCAACCTTTTTTGCAATTGTTATAGGTTTGCCGCTCGGCGTTTTGCTTGTGGCGGGTGAAAACGGCAGAATTTTAAAGGTTCCCGCGGCGGTGCTGCACGTTATCAACGTTATAATAAATCTGCTGCGCTCGGTTCCGTTTCTTATTTTAATGATAATGGTGTTTCCGCTTACAAGGCTGATTGTGGGCACCGTTGTAGGAACGCCGGCTACGGTGGTACCGCTTGTTATAGCGGCGTTTCCGTTTGTGGCAAGGCTTGCAGAGGGCAGCCTGCGCGAGATTAACCCGAATATTATAGAAACCGCGCAGAGCATGGGCGCTTCGCCGTTTCAGATAATCGTTAAGGTTATGATACCCGAAAGCGTACCCTCGCTTATTTCAAACGCAACGATCGCCGTAACCACCGTGCTCGGCTATTCCGCAATGAGCGGCATTATAGGCGGCGGCGGTCTCGGTAAAATAGCAATAAATTACGGATATTACAGGTATCAGTACCTTGTAATGCTGTTTGCGGTTATTTTTCTTATAATTTTGGTGCAGATATTCCAGAGTCTCGGCACGTTCCTTGCAACAAAATGCGATAAACGGCTTAAAAACCGCAATTAAGGAGCATAGCGCTATGAAAAGCAGAAGCGAAAGAAAAAAGATAGTTAAAGAGCTGCTTAATATAACCGACAGGGAATTTACCGACGAAGAGCTTATACATCAGCTTACGGAAACAAGCATTACAAGCAAATCAAATAAAAGCGAAAAGCTTACGTTTGGTCAGCGTGCTTCGGACGCGGTTGCAAAATTTGCGGGAAGCTGGGCATTCATATTCAGCTTTATAGCGGTTATGGTAATATGGATGGCAGTTAACGTGTGTCTTGCCGCAAGGGCGTTTGACGCTTATCCGTTTATACTGCTTAATTTAGTGCTTTCCTGTATAGCCGCGGTTCAGGCACCGCTTATTATGATGAGCCAAAACCGTCAGGAGGCGAAGGACAGGGAACGCGCCGAAAACGATTATAAGGTGAATTTAAAAAACGAGCTTATAATCGACGATCTGCATGAAAAGCTTGATTTAATAATAGAAAATCAAAAAAAACTTGAAAAGCGCCTGAATGATGCTGAGAAAAAGTAAAAAAAGCTTGATTTTTCGGGCAAAATATGGTATAATCATTCGGCTGTCCGAACGGAGAGCGATAAAAACACACATTCTGCTTTGAACCGGCAAGGTGTTTTCTTTGAAAATTCCCGGAAAACGGCAGGATGGAGGTAAAACCTTAGGAGGAAAAACAAATGGCAGTAGTATCAATGAAACAGCTTCTTGAAGCGGGCGTTCATTTCGGTCATCAGACCAGACGCTGGAACCCGAAAATGGCGGAGTACATTTTCACCGAACGTAACGGAATTTACATTATCGACCTTCAGAAAACCGTTAAAAAGCTTAACGAGGCATATCTTTTTGCCCGTGACATTGCGGCAGAGGGCGGCGATATTCTTTTCGTAGGCACCAAAAAGCAGGCTCAGGATTCCGTTAAGGAAGAGGCGGAGCATTGCGGTATGCCCTATGTAAACGCACGTTGGCTCGGCGGTATGCTTACTAACTTTACAACTATCCGCACCCGTATTGCAAGGCTTAATCAGCTTCGCACTATGAGAGACGACGGTACCTTTGAGCTTCTCCCCAAGAAGGAAGTTGTTAAGCTTAATCTTGAAATAGAAAAGCTTGAAAAATTCTTAGGCGGCATTCAGGATATGAAAAAGCTTCCCGGCGCGCTGTTTATAGTTGACCCGCGCAAGGAAAGAATTGCCGTAGCCGAGGCTAAAAAGCTCGGTATTCCGATTATCGCTATTGTAGACACAAACTGCGATCCTGACGAGATCGACGCGGTTATTCCGGGTAACGACGACGCTATCCGTGCCGTTAAGCTTATTGCCGAAACAATGGCGGCAGCCGTTATTGAGGGCAGACAGGGTTCTGAAATGGGCACTGCGGCCGCTGAAGACGGCGAGGCTGAAGAAGCTGCGGAAGAGACCGCAGAGGACGCCGAGTAATTATTTTAAATAAACCCAACAGGAGGAAAATATAATGGCTTTTACCGCTAAAGACGTACAGGCTTTAAGAGAGAAGACCGGCTGCGGTATGATGGACTGCAAAAAGGCTCTTACCGAGTGCGACGGAAATATGGACGCCGCCGCGGATTATCTTCGTGAAAAGGGTCTTGCATCACAGGCCAAAAAGGCGAGCCGCGTAGCTGCCGAGGGTACTGTATGCGCATATACAAAGAACGGCGTGGGCGCCGTTGTTGAAATTAACAGCGAGACAGACTTTGTTGCCAACGGCGACGGCTTTAAGGCTCTTGCCGCCGATATTGCCGAGATAGTTGCAGACGAAAATCCTGCCGATGTTGAGGCGCTTTTGGCAACCAAGAAGGACGGAAAGACCGTTGAAGAAATGGTACAGGAGCTTTTCCTTGCCGTTCGCGAGAATATAAAGGTTCGCCGCTTTGCACGCTATGAGGGTAAGGTTGTATCCTACGTTCACGCAGGCGGAAAGATAGGCGTTCTTGTTAACTTTGATACAACGCTTGACGCCGATAACGCCGAGTTTGTTCAGATGGGCAAGAACATTGCAATGCAAATTGCCGCTATGAATCCGGCTTATCTTGACGAGGCTTCGGTTCCTGCCGAGGTTATCGAAAAGGAAAAGGAGATCCTTATAGCGCAGATGAAAGAGGATCCGAAAATGGCTAACAAGCCCGAAGCGGTGCTCGGAAAAATTGTTGAGGGTAAGATAGGCAAGTATTATAAAGAAAACTGCCTTGTAGACCAGCAGTTCGTTATGGACGGCGACATTACCGTTGGCAAGTATGTTGAAAATACCGCAAAGGCTTTAGGCGCGGATATCAAGATCGTTTCATTCGTTCGCTTTGAAAAGGGCGAGGGCATTGAAAAGCGTGTTGACGATTTCGCCGCCGAAGTTGCCGGAATGGTAAAATAATAATCCATTTTTAAAAAAACAACTGCCGAAAGAAATTTCGGCAGTATTTTTATGCTATTCACAAAACGGCAAAATTTTGGGGTTATAATAAACTAAAATATCGGGCAGGCGTGCGGAGCCGTACGGTTAATTTCCGCCCTTCTGCCGTTCGGAGAAAATAAATGATTGATATAAAAGACATTGAAACAAAAAAGCTGCTTGAAAGCGCAAGCGGAATTTTAGAACAAACAAGACCCTTTACCGAGCTTATGATGCGTTACAAGTGCGCAATGCTTGAGGTGAAAACAAAGTTAGACGTTTTAAACACCCAGCTTTCGCTTGAAAACGACCGAAACCCTTTTGAATCCATAAACTGCCGCCTTAAAACGGTGCCCAGCATTATTGAAAAGCTTAACAGAAAGGGCTTTGAGCTTTCTGCCGCAAGCATTGAAAAAAATCTTAACGACGTTGCGGGAATAAGGGTTATATGCTCGTTCCCCGATGATATTTATGTGCTTGCCGATAAGCTTTGCTCGCAGGACGATATAAGACTTATAGAAAAAAAGGATTACATAAAAAACCCAAAGCCGAACGGCTACCGCAGTCTTCACTTAATAGTTGAAATACCTATATTTCTTATGACCGAAAAAAAGCTTATGCGGGTTGAGGTGCAGTTCAGAACCATTGCTATGGATTTTTGGGCAAGTCTTGAGCATAAGCTTAAATACAAAAAGGACATTAAATCGGACGTTAACGAAATTTCGCGCGAATTAAAGGAATGTGCCGAGGAAATAAGCCGCCTTGACGACAAAATGCAGGAAATACACCGCAAAATAAATTACAACAGCGACTCTGCAAGTATAAATTTTGAGCTGCCGATTTAATAACCGTATTTTTTGCGTTTTATAGCTAAAAACAGCAGGGTAACGCAAACCGCCATAATTTCTGCCGCAACTATTGAAAACCATATTCCGTCAAGCTTAAAAAATAACGGGAATATAAGCACGGCGGCTATTTGAAATACCAACGTTCTTAAAAATGATATTGCAGCCGAGGTAAAGCCGTCGTTAAGAGCGGTAAAAAATGATGAGCCGAATATAGCAAAGCCCGAAAGCAAAAACGAAAAAGAGAATATTGAAAACGCGTGCGCCGTAATGCCGTGCAGCTCTTTATCGTATCCCACAAACAGCAGGGAAAGCGGCTTTGATAAAAGCTCGCCCGCCGCAAACATAATTAAGGCGCAAACGGCTATAAACGCGGCGCTTGTTTTAAGCAGGCTTTTAAGCTCCGCTTTGTTTCCCGCACCGTAGTTGTAGCTTATTATCGGAGCGGAGCCTACCGCATAGCCTATGAATACCGCCTGAAAGATCATACTTACATACATAAGCACGCCGTATGCGGCAATGCCGTTTTCACCGGCGTATTTCATAAGCTGAACATTGTAAAGCATACTTACTACCGACATTGAGATGTTGCTCATAAGCTCGGAAGAGCCGTTGGTGCAGGTTTTAAGCAGCACTTTTTTATCAAAACGGCACTTAACAAACCTTAAAAGGCTGTTGTTTTTGCGGCAGAAGTATAAAAGCGGTATCGTGCCTCCCAAAAACTGGCTTATTGCGGTAGCCGCGGCGGCGCCCTTAAGCCCAAACGGAAAAACCGCAACCAAAAGTGCGTCAAGCACCATATTTGCTATTCCTGCGGCGGCGGTAACAATAAGGCCGAGCCGCGGCTTGCCCGCGGTTGCAAAAAGGCACTGAAATTCAAACTGGAGTATATAAAACGGCAAAGCCGCAAGTATTATTCTGCCGTATGTAACGCTGTTTTCAAGTAGCTGACCGTCAGCGCCGAAAAGCTCTGCCAGCCTTGGCAGAAAAATAATGCCGAGTATCGACAGCATAACGCCGCAAGCAGCCGAAACCGCAACTATAAGCGTAAAAATTTCGTTTGCTTTTTTACTCTCGCCCTCGCCCATTGTTTTTGCTATAAGTGCGCCGCCGCCCGTGCCGAACATAAAGCCTATACAGCCTAATATCATAAGCACCGGCATTATAAAATTCACCGCGGCAAAGGGTGTTTTGCCGGCATAGTTTGAAACAAAATAACCGTCTACTATTCCGTAAACGGAAGTGAATATAAGCATAATAACAGAGGGAAAGGTAAACCTGAGCAGCCGTTTTAAATTAAAATGGCCGGATAATTCAGTCATAGTCATTCTCCTTTAAATACATACCTTAGCAGTATAGTATATAAAGGCGGTAAAGTCAACACTATTAAAAGGAAGGTACAAAATGAATGTTCTAATAAGAAAATATGAAAGCCGCGATATTGCGGATATGGTTAAAATATGGAACTCGGTTGTGGAGGACGGTATTGCCTTCCCGCAGGAGGAATATCTTAACGAAACTTCGGGAGCGGAATTTTTCTCATCGCAAAGCCATTGCGGCGTTGCTGAAAATGAAAACGGTGATATTATGGGTCTTTACATACTTCACCCTAATAATGTGGGCAGGTGCGGTCACATAAGCAATGCAAGCTACGCGGTAGCTTCAGGCAGCAGGGGGCTGCACATAGGCGAAATGCTTGTGCTTGATTCGCTTAAGGAAGCAAAGCGCTTTGGCTTTAAAATAATGCAGTTTAACGCGGTTGTAGCGTCAAACACCCACGCCAGACATTTGTATGAAAGATTGGGCTTTAAGCAGCTCGGCACCATACCGTGCGGTTTTCGCCTTAAAAACGGCGGGTATGAGGATATTTGCCCGTATTATACCGAATTAAAGTAAGAGGTTTTAAAATGAACGAAAAAGAAATTGCAGAAATACGCAGGCGTTTTAATCCGCAAAAGACCAATATAACAAGGGTTTGCGGGTGCTATGTTACGGGTTCGGGCGAAATAATGTCCGAATTTTCGCAGCCCATAGCAACCCTTACGCAGGACGAAACCGAATACCTTTTATCCCTGCTTAAAAAAACGCTTTCGGGTACGGTAGATAAAAACCTTATAGATATACCGTTTTCAAATGCGCAGGTTTTAGAGGGCGAGGAGCATAAAACCCTTTTAAAGCTCCGCGATACCGCGCTTGAGGATGAAGAGTCGCTTAAAAAAATTTACGGCGGAATTATTTCATCGGTAAAAATGGAAACCAATTATTTGATTATGTTGGCGTACGACAGCTATGACGTTTTCACCTATTCGGAGGACGGAAAGAAAAGCGAGGATTCTTCCGAGCAGTTCAGATATTTTATTTGCAGCGTTTGTCCCGTTAAATCAACAAAGCCGCTGTTAAGCTTTGCGGCGTTTGACAATGCCTTTCACGGGATTGCTTCAAGCACCGCGGTTTCCGCTCCCGAATTCGGGTTTATGTTTCCTGCGTTCGACGACCGCAGGGGCAATATTTACGACACGCTGTTTTATACTAAAAATCCTGCGGCAGACTATTCGCAGATAGCCGATAGGCTTTTTAAAGCCGAAATGCCTATGCCGGCAGCCGATCAGCAAAATTCCTTTTGCGGAATGCTCGGCAGCGCCGTAGGCGACGAATGCAGTATAGAGGTTATAAAAGAGGTTCACGGCTATATAAGCGATACGGTGGCAGAGCATAAGGAAAGCCGCAGTAAAGAGCCGCTTACCGTTTCAAGGGACGAAATTTCCGATGTTTTACGGTCTTCGGGCGTTGATGAGGAACGGATAAACGATTTTAAGAAAAGCTATGACGATACCTTCGGTGAAAAAACGCTTTTAAACCCGAAGAATCTTTTGGATGTAAAGCAGTTCGAGGTTAATATGCCCAACGTAAGCATAAGAATAAATCCCGAACGCAGCGGTCTTGTTGATACAAGAGTTATAGACGGCGTTAAATACATAGTTATCCGCGCAGATGAGAGCGTGGAGGTTAACGGAGTGCAAATAAATATAAATAATTGACATTTTAGGGCTTTTCGTTTATAATAATATCGAACGAAGATATTGCCATAAAATAATATGAAAGGAAGCTTCGTTATTTTTTATGTAAAATAAGCGCCGGGACCGTACATATGGCATAGCGGTTGACGAGGATGGGGAGCATCGAAATATTCGGCGGATGCCCCACGGCAGACATGTCGTAAACAGGTGTTTAAAACCCGAAAGTAATTTCGGAACAAAGGCACCGTGCTATGTCAAAAAATATTTTTATACGGTATGTACGGAAAGCGCAGCCGCCAAAAGGGACGGGGATATTATATCTGCACCGCCTTTTTTCGGTATACGTTTAATTTTTGCACCTTTCCTGCATACTGCGGAAAGGTGTATTTTTATTATGTGCGGAATAGTTGGATTTACAGGAAAAACCAAAGCGGCGGGCTTTTTGCTTGAGGGCCTTGAAAGACTGGAATACAGAGGCTACGATTCGGCGGGAATAGCCGTGCTTGACGGCGGTAAGATACAAATTGAAAAAACCACCGAGCGTATAAAAAATCTTATAGACAAAACCGATAACGGCGAAAAAATTAACGGTACTATCGGTATAGGTCATACGCGCTGGGCTACGCACGGCGCGCCCTCGTTTGCAAACGCTCACCCACATATAAGCGCGAACGGCAGATTTGCCGTGGTTCACAACGGAATAATTGAAAATTATATCGCTTTAAGGGACAGCTTAAAGAAAGACGGAGTACAATTTGCAAGCGAGACCGATACAGAGGTTATCCCGCAGCTTATTGCAAAGTATTACAAGGGCGATTTTTTTGAGGCGGTTTCAAAGGCTGTATCTAAGCTTGAGGGATCGTATGCGCTCGGTATTGTCTGCACGGATTTTCCCGATACGCTTATTGCCGTAAGAAAGTTCAGTCCGCTTATAATAGGGCTTTCTAAGGAAGCTAATTATATTGCCTCGGACGTTACGGCAATAGTTTCGCATACGCGTGATATTCTTTACATTGAAGACGGTGAAATAGCGGTTTTAACGCCGAACGGCGTAAAGCTGTACGACGGCGATAAAAACGAACTTCACCGCGATACCGCCGTTATAAGCTGGGACGTTGCCGCTGCAGAAAAGAGCGGTTACGACCACTTTATGATGAAGGAAATTATGGAGCAGCCCAATGCCGTAAAGCAGACGATCGAAAGCAGAATAAAGGGCAGAGAAATAGTTTTCGACGGCTTAAAGCTTAATGAGGAAAAGCTTAAAAAAATCAACCGAATTGAAATAGTGGCGTGCGGCTCGGCTTATCACGCAGGTATGGTGGGTAAATACGTATTTGAGGAAATGCTGAGAATTCCCACAGGCATAGATTATGCAAGCGAATACCGTTACCGCAACCCGATAACCGACGATAAGACGCTCACTGTAATAATAAGCCAATCGGGCGAAACAGCAGATACCTTAGCGGCGCTTAAGGAGGCTAAAAAACGCGGCTCGCATACGCTTGCAATCGTAAACGTTGTGGGCAGCTCGATAGCAAACGCGGCAGACGATGTTATTTACACATGGGCCGGTCCTGAAATTGCCGTAGCTACCACTAAGGGTTACACAACACAGCTTTCGGTGCTTTACCTTATTGCGGTTTGGGCGGCGCGTATTTTGGGAACTATGGACAGCGCGCGTGTTGAAAAGATATTTGATGATATTTGCCGCCTGCCTGAGCTTATTGAAAGGGTAATTTTGTCAGAGCCTAAAATTAAGGAAATGGCAAAGCACTGCGGAGACCCGAAATCGCTGTTTTTCATCGGCAGAAATATTGATTATGCGGTTTCGCTTGAGGCGTCGCTTAAATTAAAGGAAATTTCTTATATCCATTCCGAGGCGTACGCCGCAGGCGAGCTGAAGCACGGCACCATTTCACTTATAGAAGAGGGAAGAACCGTTATAGCCTTAGCCGCTTATGAGGAGCTTTTCGATAAGCTTTTAAGCAATGTTAAGGAGGTTAAGGCGCGCGGCGCGTATGTTATTGCCTGCGCTACCGAGGGTCATACCGAAATTGCAAAGGAAGCGGAAGAGGTTATTTATATACCGAGAATAGATCCGCTGCTTTTGGCAACGCTTGAGGTGGTTCCGTTCCAGATATACTCTTATTATGTTGCGCTTTACAAGGGATGTGATATAGATAAGCCCAGAAACCTTGCAAAATCCGTTACGGTAGAATAAAAATTATAAAAACCGCTCTTTTTGGGATAGACAAAGGGAGCGGTTTGTTATATAATATTATTTATATAATAATTGGTACTTTAAAAGCAGCGGAGGTTAAAATGGAAAAGATTTTAGTGCTTGACTTCGGCGGTCAGTATAATCAGCTCATCGCCAGAAGAGTAAGAGAAAATAACGTATATTCCGAAATACGCCCTTATACAGCCCCCATCGAGGAAATAAAGGCGGCAGGCTATAAGGGAATAATACTTACCGGCGGTCCGAAAAGCGTATACGGCGAAAACGCCGTGCTTTACAGCAAGGAGCTTTTTGAGCTCGGCATACCGATAATGGGCATATGCTACGGCGCTCAGCTTACGGCACATATGTTAGGCGGAGAGGTAACTTCGGGCGCCAGCGAATACGGCAAGGTTGAGGTTAAGGTTGATACCGCAAGCAAGCTGTTCGAGGGTATTCCGTCTAAAACGGTTTGCTGGATGAGTCATACAGACTACATTAAGCAGGTGCCGCTTGGTTTTAAAATTGTGGGTAAAACCGATGTTTGTCCTGTTGCGGCTATGGAAAATGCTTCTGAAAAGCTTTATGCGGTGCAGTTCCACCCTGAGGTTATGCATACGCCGCTCGGCTCTAAGATGATAAGAAATTTCCTTTATAACGTTTGCGAGTGTAAGGGCGAATGGACAATGTCTTCATTTACAACCCGAACAATTGAGGAGCTTAAAAATAAAATAGGGAATAAAAAGGTGCTTTGCGCGCTTTCCGGCGGGGTAGACAGCTCTGTTGCGGCTCTGCTTTTGCACAAGGCGGTAGGTGAAAACCTTACCTGCATATTTGTTGACCACGGTCTGCTTAGAAAGGACGAGGCAAAGCAGGTAAACGAGTTGTTCAGGGGTACTTATAATATAAACCTTGTGTCGGTTGACGCGTCCGAGCAGTTTTTGGGCCAGCTTCGCGGTATAAGCGAGCCTGAGCAAAAGCGCAAGATAATCGGCAGGGAGTTTATCCGTGTGTTCGAGGCGGAGGCTAAAAAAATAGGCAAGGTGGATTATCTTGTTCAGGGCACTATTTACCCCGATTGCATTGAATCGGGCGTAGGCGACGCCGCGCTTATTAAAAGCCATCACAATGTGGGCGGTCTTCCGGATCATGTTGAGTTTGATGAAATAATCGAGCCGTTAAGGGATCTGTTTAAGGACGAGGTCCGCAAGGTAGGTCTTGAGCTTGGTATGCCGGAAAATATGGTATACCGCCAGCCGTTTCCGGGACCGGGTCTCGGTGTTCGCATTATCGGGGAGCTTACCCGTGAGAAAATTGCTATCCTTCAGGACGCCGACGCTATTTTCCGCGAGGAAGTGGCAAACGCCGGGCTTGACCGCGAGATAGGTCAGTACTTTGCCGTACTTACAAATATGCGCTCGGTAGGCGTTATGGGCGATTTCAGAACCTATGACTATACCGTGGCATTGCGAGCCGTTATGACAAGCGATTTTATGACGGCAGATTGGGCGCGTATTCCGTATGACGTACTCGATGCAGCCTCTCGCCGCATAGTAAACGAGGTTAAAGGCGTAAACCGCATTGTGTATGATATAACCTCCAAACCCCCGGCAACTATTGAGTGGGAGTAATCGCCACTTACCCGAAAACCCTTTATTTTCAAGGGTTTTCGGG
>ERZ773188.1529-NODE-1529-length-25387-cov-3.047331_pt1 | contig 25387 bp, 19 predicted proteins | sample MGYA00581011_ERZ773188 | MGnify/ENA primary metagenome ERZ773188 (study PRJEB29015, sample SAMEA2737798) | human gut metagenome | biome: human gut; feature: human-associated habitat; material: faeces | place: China | collected 2012 ...
TGACACATTCTCTGCAAATAGATGCAAATCCTTTATAAAGTCAATACCGATTCTACTTCTACGTCGTCTCCGAATACTGATTTTCCATTCAGTTCTTTCAACTCAATGATGAAGTTTACATATACCTTTTTAGGTTTTAATCTTTTCACCAATTCACAAGCCGCTTTCATCGTGCCTCCTGTTGCCAGCAAGTCGTCGTGTAATAGAACTACATCATTCTCATCCAGTGCGTCTTTGTGAATTTGCACGGTGTCCTTTCCGTATTCCTTGTCGTAGCTTTCTTCAATTGTTTCTGCAGGGAGCTTGCCGGGCTTGCGGATAGGAATGAAACCGGCGTTCAGGCGGGTGGCTAAAATCGGTCCCATGATGAAGCCCCTTGATTCTATTCCTACTACTTTGGTGATCCCTTTATCCTTATACATATCAAACATAATGTTTGATAATTCTTGCAGGCACCATGGATCTTTGAATAGGGTGGTGACATCGTAGAACAGGATTCCGGGGATCGGGAAATCGGGTACTTCCCGAATACTTTTGATTAGTGTTTCTTTGCTCATAATCATTGAATTATATCGTTTCTTTAAATGATTTGTTTCACGTGAAACGTTGCCGCCTATCGTCCCGAAAGCACGAGCAGTACGTTGATGTCGCTTGGGGAGACTCCTGGAATTCTGCTCGCTTGCGCAATCGTTTCCGGATCTATCTTTACCAACTTTTGCCGAGCTTCGGTGGATAGGGATTGAATGGTAGAATAATCAAATTTTCCTTTGATCTTTATGCTCTCCAATCGTGCCAGCTTTTCAGCAATCATTCGTTCTCTGTCAATGTATCCTTGATACTTGATTAAGATTTCAGCAGCTTCGAGAATCTCTTCTTTCCGATCCTGATCCGAACTTGTCGCTTTCTCCAGTTCCCGCTGAAACGCCGGAACGTATTCTGTTATATTCTCGATTGTCACTTGCGGACGATTCAGAATCTCTATCAACTTGCATCCCTGACGCAGGGGAGTTGTTCCTATCTTTTCGAGAGCATCATTAATTAATGCCGGTTTCATCGAATAGTTGCGTGCGAAAGAAACGATTTGTTCCACGGCTTCTTTCTTGCTTTTTACCAGTTGATAGCGATCTTCCTTTGCCAATCCGAGCTTAAACGCTTTTTCTGTCAGGCGCATATCGGCGTCATCCATACGAAGCAAAATACGATATTCTGCACGGGAGGTAAACATACGGTAGGGCTCATCCACACCTTTGGTAACCAAATCGTCGATTAATACGCCAATATATGCTTCGTCGCGAGCTAGAGTAAATGCTTCTCCGCCGTGGCAGTTGATATGCGCATTGATGCCGGCTATCAATCCTTGTCCTCCTGCTTCCTCATATCCGGTAGTGCCGTTCACTTGTCCGGCAAAGAACAGGTTTTTGATAATCTTCGATTCCAACGTATGTTTTAATTGGGTCGGATCGAAGTAATCATATTCGATAGCGTATCCCGGGCGGTAGATAACCAGATCTTTGAAAGCCGGGATTTGTTTCAGTGCTGCAATTTGTATTTCCATCGGAAGTGAAGAAGAGAATCCATTAAGATACAACTCTTGTGTTGTTTCTCCTTCCGGTTCCAGGAATAACTGGTGCTGGTCTTTATCGGGGAAAGTAACAATCTTGGTTTCTATGCTCGGGCAATAGCGTGGTCCGATACTTTGTATCTGTCCGTTGAACAGTGGAGAATCCGGCAAACCTTCACGCAGAATCCGGTGTACTTCTTCATTGGTGTAGCACGTCCAGCATTGAAGTTGCTTTAAGTGGTGCGTGCTGGTATTCATGAAGGAGAACTTGTGGAAGTCACATTCGCCGGCTTGTGTATCCATTTGGTCAAAATGAACGCTGCGCGCATCGATTCGTACCGGAGTACCGGTTTTCATTCTTCCGTAGGTGATGCCGTGACGGGCGATGGATTCGGTCAATTGATAAGAAGCTGGTTCGGCCATTCTTCCTCCCGGTAATTGATGGCGACCTACGTGCATCAGTCCGTTGAGGAAAGTGCCTGCGGTGAGCACAATGCATTTCGCTTTGAAGGTGACACCCCACGCAGTGACCAATCCGGTAGCCTCACCGTTTTCAACGAGCAGTTCGCATACTGTATCTTGCCAGATATGAAGGTTGGGTGTATTTTCTAGTTTCTCCCGCCAGGACCAAATGAACTTAGCCCGGTCGCATTGGGCGCGGGGACTCCACATGGCAGGGCCTTTCGAACGGTTTAGAATTCGGAACTGAATGGCTGTTTCATCTGTCACCAATCCCATTTGTCCACCCAGTGCATCTATTTCACGTACAATTTGTCCTTTGGCGATTCCTCCTACAGCCGGGTTGCAACTCATCTGCCCAATCTTGTTCATGTCCATAGTGATGAGACAAGTCTTGGAACCTAAATTAGCTGCGGCAGCCGCTGCTTCACAACCAGCATGTCCGGCACCAATTACAATTACGTCGTACTTAAAATCCATTCCTATCTTATTTATTATCAAACGCTGCAAAGTTACGGAAAAGTTGTGAGACTTGTATCTTCAAGCTGTTTTTGCTTCTGAAAATCCGGGGAGGAATCCGGTTTGACTGAAAAAATCGCCGTAATTTTGAGTTAGAAATATGCAGATTGTTCGAAAATAGGCCGCTTATTGTTTTTTGTGATTGTATGTTTTTGAATAGAATGGTAATAGATTGTGTTTTAAATTCCCTGTTTTGCTTTCTTTTTGTTAGTTGTGCGCTTGCTCAATTATGAATGCAACTAGAGAGTAAAAGGAAAGATTTGTTGAAAAGACGGATTGTTGTGGGAATAAACGTAAGGTTTACACTCAAAATCTACCCTACGTCTTGACATAAGTCAAAAAAATAAATCTGAATGTAATTTTTTGCATGATGGCTTTTGTTGTTTTTGCAAACAGCTATACCTTTGCAGTGTAGTTGTGAAACTACTTATATTTTAGGTATTAGAAAAAGGTAATAATTAAAAGGTATTAGTTTATAAAATTAAGGTATTAGATTTTAATGATTAGTTTTTAGGAAAAAGATTGTTTTGATTAGGTATTAGGAAAAAGACGTTTTCAGGTAAAGAGTAAATGAAAGATGAAGAAAAAGAAGAATCCCATTTATGGGGATTCTTTAAAGGTGGAGCGGAATGATTCGCTCTTTTTTGTACCCTTTCATTTCCAACTATTATTTTCTTTTGCTTCTCATTTGAACTGTATGGTAAGCTCGTTCGAGTTTCTTTTGGGGCAATTTGTTATTTGCCTGGATTCAATTAGTTTCAACCCTATTTGAAACAGTTTGTTTCAAGGCTTGAAACGATTCGTTTCTCGGTGTGAAACAAAGTGTTTCCCGTAATGAAACAGAGTGTTTCAAAGCATGAAACAGATCGTCGTCTTGTGGGATACGAATCGCCGTCCTATAGCTTACGATTGTTTTGTCAGCATTTGTCTTGTCTGACTCATATTTGAAATCAAAAAATAAAGTCTGGTGATAGATGAAAGATGAAAGTGAAAAAGTCTCTATGTATGAGAAAGAACTTTTTTATTTTCTATTTTGTAAGCCGGCAAAGTCTGCGTTTTTGAAAAAAAACAATATATTTGCAATCGTAAATGTCGCAAAAGTAAGTAGTTACGGCGATTTTTATGAATTCTGTTTCCTTTTTTCGCAGGTAATGTGACAGTATGAACGATAAAATTGACACTATAGTAGCGGGAGTAAACCGGAAGGATGAAAAGATGTGGGGCGATTTCTACGATCGTTTTTATACTGCCTTATGTGTTTATGTATCAAAGATATTGCCGGTCCCCGATGCGGTAGAAGATTTGGTACAAGACGTTTTTATTTCTGTATGGGAAGGGAAGCGTACCTTTTCTGATATTAAAGAGCTTACCAATTATCTTTATCGTGCCTGCTATAATAATACCTTATTATATATACGCAATAATCAAATTCATGATACCATATTGAATTCTTTAGCCGAAGAAGAAAGCGTGGAGGACGAAGATATGATTTATGCATTGACGGTGAAAGAAGAAATTATCCGGCAACTCTATTGCTATATCGAAGAACTTCCGTCCGAGCAACGCCGGATTATCTTAATGAGAATCGAAGGACATACATGGGAAGAGATAGCGGAACGTTTAGAAATAAGTATCAATACTGTTAAAACTCAAAAGACACGCAGCTATAAATTCCTTCGTGAGAGGCTGGGCGACTCTGTTCATTCTATTATTCTTTGTTTATTTCTCTAAAAAGATAAAAAGTCAATTTGATACATCTTTATCTTTTTATTGATTACTTAAGATTTGTTTTCTTTGTTAAAAGCGAACGGATTCCTTTTATATCGTGACATAATGTTATATTTTTGCCTCTAAATTCCTCTCCTTTATATTCTTATCTCAAAAAAATATCATCTTTTTGTCACCCTTTTCTGTGAGTTATGTATATCTATAATAAAGCAAATTAAACAGTTGTTTGATTTAAAAAGGAAAAATAAGATGAAGAAGTTCGAAAATGTATATCAAGATGCCGCTTTAATGAAGAAAGCTCTTTTAGGAGAAGCTAATGAATCGGAACAGCAAGAGCTTGAAAAGCGATTGGCGGAATGCCCGGACTTACAAAAAGTGTATGAACAATTGCAGAATGGTGAGACATTAAGAGTTGCATTTGAAGAATATAAAAATTATTCATCAAAGAAAGCCTATGAATCTTTCCTTCAGAAAATCGGACAAACGGAACCGGAGGTAATAAAGAAGTCTCGTGCTTTCCGGATTTGGTGGTCTGTTGCAGCAGCTGTTGTTTTAGTAATCGGTTTATCTTTCTATATGTCGAATTATGGTTCGATTGAAGAGGAAAGCAGACCATTGATTCAGCCGGGAGTTCAACAGGCACAATTGACTTTACCCGATGGTAGCATTATTGATGTACATAAGAAAGAAGTTAACGTAATAGTAGACGGCGTTCAGGTAAAATATAAGGAAGGAGTGCTGTCATATAAACCGACCGCCACAACACAATACACAGAGAAAAGCGTCGTAGAGAAGCCGGTAATATCAAATGAACTAGTCATACCACGTGGAGGGGAAAATACTGTGGTCCTCGCTGACGGGACAACAGTTCATTTGAATGCTGGTTCTAAGTTGACTTATCCGGTACGCTTTGTGGGTAAACGCAGGATTGTAGCTCTGGAAGGTGAGGCTTATTTTGAGGTTGTGCAGGATGAATCTCATCCGTTTGTGGTACAAACTCATCTTGGCGAAGTGATGGTGCTTGGTACGGCGTTTAATGTGAATGCTTATACTGATGCTTCCGTTTGTTACACTACATTGGTACATGGAAAAGTTCAATTTTCTGCACCGAATGTCGGAACGGTAACTCTTCAGCCGGGTGAACAAGCAGTAGTTTCTGCCAATGGCACAGAGAAACGTACAGTCGATCTGGATGAGTATATCGGTTGGGTAAATGGTGTGTACAACTTTAAAAACCGCTCTTTAGGGGAGATTATGGAGACATTCGAACGCTGGTATGATATACAGATTTATTATGAAACACCGGATCTACGCGACATAACTTACAGTGGCAGTTTGAAACGCTACGGAACGATCAATTCTTTCTTGGATGCTTTGGAACTGACAGGCGATCTGACTTATAAAATCAGTGGCCGGAAAGTGTTGATATACGATGGAATGAAAGAGTAAGAATAAATAGAATATTAGGTAAAGTTTAATCATTAATTTATGAGAGAAAAACGATGGCTACTATGTTTTTTAGTGGCAGTGTGTTGCACATTTAGCACATGGGCTCTACCGTCACAGGATAAGACGGTAACTTTAAACCTGCACAATGTCTCTATTGAGACTGTTTTGGATGCAGTGAAGAAACAAACAGGAGTGAATATGTTGTATAATTCACAAATGTTTAAAGGAGTTCCTCCCGTATCAATTAATGCAAAAAATGAGAAATGGGAAGTCGCTCTAAAGTTGATTTTAAATCCCCAGGGATTTGATTATGTGGTGAAAGACGGTATTGTTGTTGTTCGTAAATTGCAGGCCGAGAAGCGTGATAATCGTATCCGTGGTACGGTTATTGATTCGAATAAGGAACCGATTCCAGGAGCCAGCATCATCGTAAAAGGTACTCGTACGGGTACTTCTACTAATATTGAAGGTGAGTTTACTTTGGATGTTAAGGATGATAAGGTGACTTTGGAAATCTCTTTTATTGGTATGAAGAAACAGACTCTTCAGGTAGATGCTACACGTAAGAAGATGCTTGAGATTACTATGTTGGATGATGTGAAGACATTAGAGGATGTAGTTGTAACCGGATATAGCAATGTTCGTAAATCAAGCTTTACTGGTAGTTCTACCCAAATAACAGGTGATGAGTTGCGTAAGGTATCGCAAACCAATGTTCTGGATGCCATGCAGTCATTCGACCCTTCTTTTCGTTTGATGAGCAATACGCAGTTTGGTTCCGATCCGAACGCATTGCCTGAAATGTATATTCGTGGACGTTCGGGGGTAGGTACCAGAGATTTGGATAAGAATCAATTGTCTAAATCTGGAAAATAATCCCAATTTGCCTACATTCATTATGGATGGATTTGAAGTTAGCATCGAAAAGGTATACGACTTAGATCCCAGCCGCATAGAGAGCATGACCATCCTAAAAGATGCTGCAGCTACCGCTATTTACGGTTCGCGTGCCGCTAACGGTGTGGTAGTTATCACTACCGTCACTCCGAAACCAGGTGAAGTGCGTGTCTCTTACAACTTTACAGGTACGGTGGAAATGCCCGACTTGAGCGACTATAATCTGGCAAATGCTTCAGAAAAACTGGAGATGGAACGCCTTGCCGGACTTTTCGATAATAGTAACATGGAAAATCAAATTCTTGATTATAATAAGAGATTTGCACAAATTCAACGTGGTGTGGATACTGATTGGATGGTACTGCCTCTACGAAATGCATTCGACCATAAACACAGCCTCTTTATAGAGGGAGGTACGCAAAACTTGCGTTGGGGTGTAGATGCTTCTTACAATGCAGCGAATGGTGTGATGAAGGGGTCAGGACGTGATCGCTATAGTGTTGGTTTCTCTCTGGATTATCGTATGAAGTCTTTGCAAGTGAAGAACACTGTATCGTTCACTCATTCTAAATCGAAAGAGTCGCCTTATGGTTCGTTTAGTGACTATACCATTTTGCAACCCTATGATACACCTTATAATGATGACGGGACGTTGCGAAAAAGGTTGAGCTTCTCGAAGAATAGCAATTTACGCGAGGCTAACAACCCACTATACGAAGCGACTCTTGGCAATTATACTTGGAGTGCTTATGATGAAGTATCCAATAATTTGAGTTTGAATTGGTATCTGACCGATTACTGGACTGTTAGAGGTCAATTTAGTGTGAACCGTAAATATTCTAGTGGAGAACGGTTTATTGACCCGCTGTCTTCAAAAACCACGGCTGCTCCTAATGAAGGTGGACATAACTTGGGTGACCTCTATGTGGATGATGGAAATAGTTTGAATTGGAATGCAAATGCAGCTTTATATTATACACGTTCTTTCAATAAACATAATTTAAATCTGTCTGTGGCATGGGAGGCATCTTCTGGTTCATCAGATGCGACAAACGTTCATTACCGCGGATTTCCGAGTGGACAATTCCATTCATCGAATTATGCAGCCGAAATATATGAAAAGCCGTCACGTACCGAAGGTACTTCACGCATGGTCAGTGCATGGGCTACCGGAAACTATACATGGAATGATATTTATTTGGCTGATTTCTCCGTTCGTTTTGATGGGTCATCTGATTTTGGCTCCAAGCAACGCTGGGCACCGTTCTTCTCCGGAGGTTTGGGGGTGAACATTCATAATTATGAGTTTCTAAAAGGAAATGAGATGGTTAACAAATTGAAGGTACGTGCATCGTATGGGCGGACTGGTAAAGCTAGTTTTCCAGCTTATGCTGCTACAACTATGTACGAAGCGCTTTTTGATGAATGGTATGCAACAGGTTTTGGCGCAGTGTTGAAAGCTTTGGGAAATAACAACTTGACTTGGGAAAAGACTGATAAGTTTAATGTAGGTATTGAAATGCAATTTCTGAATCGGCGCTTGACGGTGGATGCAGATTATTATCATGATAAAACAATTGATTTGGTGAACGATGTCAGCCTGTCTCAAACTTCCGGCTTCTCTAGTTATAAAGACAATATGGGTGAAGTACTGAATCAGGGATTTGAGTTGCAGGTACGTGGCGAAGTATTCCGTAATCGTGACTGGTTGGTGGCGTTATGGGGAAATATGGCACACAACAAGAATAAGATTCTAAAAATTTCTGATTCGCAACGTGCCTACAATCAGCGAGTAAAAGAATTCTATGAGAATATAGTGAATGAAGAGTATGGCCGCTATAATTCTAAATATGGAGTACCAATTTCTCAATATGAGGAAGGACAGTCACTTACTTCCATTTGGGCTGTGAAATCTTTGGGTATTGATCCTACTACAGGTAAGGAAATATTCTTAAACCGTGATGGTAGCGTGTCCGACACATGGAATGCCACTCAAGAAGTGGCTGTTGGTAATACTGAACCTAAATTCAATGGCTCTATCGGATTTAATGCTGCTTATAAACAATGGAGCTTATTTGCTGCTTTCCAATACGAATGGGGCGGGCAGGAGTATAATCAGACTTTGGTAGACCGGGTGGAGAATGCCAGAATACAATATCAAAACGTAGACTTGCGTGTGTTGACCGACAGATGGAAACAGCCGGGAGATATTGCGCAGTTTAAAGATATTAAAAATGCCGATAGTGCCACTATGCCGACTTCACGCTTCGTTCAGGATAAGGCTTATCTGCGTTTGAGTGCATTAACTTTAAGCTATGATTTCAATCGGGAATGGATAAAGAAGTATTTGGGAATGAATATGCTCCGATTGGAAGCAAGTACACGCGATTTTATTAACTGGAATTCTATCCGTCAGGAGCGAGGTTTAAGTTACCCGAAGTCATGGACGGTTGATTTCTCTATTAAAGCACAATTCTAAGTATACCATTATGATACGAAAAATATATACTACGTTTGTTTCTTTTGCGTTTGTAGTCTTGACACTCTCTTCGTGTTCAGATTGGCTTGACCTTTATCCTTCTGATGAGATAAAGGAGGAATATTTGTTCTCTTCTGGTGATGGTTTCCGTACGGCAACGAACGGTATTTACCGGAAGATGGCTACTTTCAATTTGTATGGAAGTAACCTTACTTGGGGCATTATGGATGCCTGGGCGCAGTCTTATTATATAGATCAAGCTCCAAGTATAGGTGGTGGAACAGCTATGAGAAATATGGCAGCGCTTCAGTTTAAAAATACAGAATTAGTCCCTGTCACAGATGCCATGTGGAATGCTGCTTGGAATGTGGTTGCCAATTGTAATGAATTGGCTCAACAGGCCGCCAAAGCTGACCCTAATCTCTTTAGTGGACTTGATGGTGAGCGGCAGATGATTTTGGGTGAGGCTATCGGATTGCGCGCATTTATACAATTTGATTTGCTTCGTATTTATGCTCCATCTCCTTCATCTGTTGGTTTCGGGAAAGATGATCGTACTTTCATTCCTTATGTTAATGTTTATCCTAGCTATGTCAACAACCATCAAACTGTTAGTTATTGTTTGGAACAGATTATTGCTGATTTGAAGGAAGCACAGCGCATTCTGAAGGAAGTGGATGCAACATCTAGTATGGGGGCGAACGCTAGATTCAATATCGAAACGGTTTCAGAGAGCCTGTTTGCAAAAAGCAGAGGCTATCGCCTGAATTATTATGCGGTAACGGCGGAGTTGGCTCGTGTTTTCTTGTATGCGGGAAAGAATGCAGAGGCTTATGCAGAAGCCAAGAAAATCATTGATGAAGAAAATAAAACCGGCTATTTCGAGGCTTCAACTAATTCGTCTGGCTTTAGGAATGGAAATATGAAGATGTATAATGATATTATTTTCGGGCTCTATTCTTCAAAGGAGTTGGTGGAATGGGATCAGGAAATAAATCATGGTTCCGATGGTGCCAGTGAGGAGAATTATTTGTGTCTTGATGGTGATGTTGCGAAAGAACTGTATGGGGATGAAATAAATAGCGACTGGCGGTTTAAGTATCAATTGGAAGAGAAGTATTATGGGTTTTATTATCGCACATTGAAGTATAACAAACAGACAGAGAGTACAAATGAAGGGAAAACAAATAACCGTATGCTCCCTATGATACGTATGTCTGAGGTGTATTACATTGCTGCTGAAGCGATTTTTGATACCAAACCCAAAGAAGCACGAGGCTATTTGGAATTGGTGAAAAAAGGAAGAGGGATATCAAAAAAGTTTGATAATGTGACAAATAAATCGGAGTTTATAGATTTGTTGGTAAATGATGCCCGTCGTGAATTTCTGGGTGAAGGGCAGATATTCTATATGTATAAACGGTTGAATAGATTGATCCCCGCCAGCTCTTATTATAGTAGTGATATTTTGCCGACTGATGAGAATGTGGTATTGCCGAAACCTGATTCGGAATCAAATATTTAAATATAAGGAATATTTTCATAATAACTATTTAAGAGAAATGAAAATGAAGATAAAATATGCTATATGGGGAGCGTTGATTTGTATTGCAGATCTGATGCTCGTTTCGTGTGAAGAGAAGGGATTGCTGGTCAACAGTAACGATACAGCCTATTTGAGATTTGCTAATGATATGACAAAAGACACGACTACAGTATCTTTTAAAATGTATAATGAGGGTGAGGATGCCGAAATACCGATAGAAGTCTCTGTCTACGGGCAAATACAGGAAGATGATTTACATTTTAATGTAAGTGTAGATGCAGAATATACAACCTTGCCTGCCGACTTATATGTGCTGCCTACAGACTGTAGGATTAGAAAGGGATTGCTCACGGATACCATTTATGTGATACTGAAGAATGCCCCAATGCTGGAGAAAGAAACGAAAATATTGGCATTGCAGGTAGTGGAGGCAAACGGGGTGAAGCAAGGTGACCATTCATATTCTCGTGCTTTTATTACTGTTACCGATCGTTTGTTTAAACCTCACTGGTGGTCGGTGATTGATGCAGGGTCAGAATCCAATCCGGGGAATTCAGTCGATTGGTTTTATCTAGGTGAATATTCGGAAAGGAAGTATCAGATGTTTTTGGACGAGTTGAAAAAAGATGATATGGTGTTCGATGGAAAGAACAAGCAAGTATTACGTAAATATTCATTAAGACTGAAGAATACCCTGAAGCAGATGAACGAAGGAAAGAAAAAGGAAGATTGGGAGAAAGATGAGCATGGAAATGTGATTACTGTGGAAGTGGCAGGATAACTATAAAATTGCAAAGTATGAAAAAATTAGGAATATATGCAGTGATGACTGTTTTTGTCGGAGTTATGTCCGGTTGTTTGGATGATGACAATAATTATAACTACAAGCAGATTAATGACTTACAAGGTGGTAATTTCAATATTGAGAATATCAATTCTGGATATAACTTGATAGAGGGAGACGAATTGGTATTGGCGCCTACATTTAAGTTTACGATAGACAGCATTACGCCCGACGTCAGCTACGAATGGTACATAGACAAACAGTTGCAGACAAAGTGGTGCCACTTATACATTTAAAGCCGACAAAAGCGGTACGTATCAAGTGACATTTGCAGTGACCGACAATAAGTCGGGGGTCCAGTTCGGAAAATCTACGATTATTAAGGTGATGTCTATGTTTCAACGTGGATGGACTATTCTGTCGGATGAAGGCGGACGTTCTGTGCTTCATTTCATTGTACCTACAACACAACATTATCAGGTAACGTATAATGGGGAAACCTTTACTCGTGATTCATTGGTTTATCATATAGTGAAGCGTGATGTCGTTTCCAATTTGGGATCAAATCCGAAAGGATTGATGAATAACATTGGTTATATAGATTATAATCTTCAGTACGGTATTAGCGTATACGATGAATTGGTAGTGAAACAAGATCGCTGGGTGGAGCTTAATGGCAATACGCTGGAACGTGAAGTGTACACAGATGAAGAGTTCCGTGGGGATATTCCTGCTCATTTTTCTCCGATAGAAGCTGCCATGACTTATACGGCTAAGGCATTGTTGGATAAGAATGGACTAATTTATTGGGAAAAAAAGGCAGATGCGGCTGATTTTCATGCAGGTACCTATATGTCTATAGGATTAAATAATGAAACCCGATTCAGTCGCTTGTTCCAAGCCTATAAGTTTAATTACTATTATACGAATGTGATGCTTGCGTTGACAAAAGAAGATAATTCATTAGTGGGCATTTTGGATGTGGGTAATGTAGCTGGAAGTGAGAGTTCAGCTATCGGCGAAATGACTAGTTCTGAAAGTGGGAATATGTATAATATTGCCGATCCGAGTGGTGAAGATCACTTCTCAAATATAAAAAAGACAGTGGTAGATGCATTGCCAGCTCCATATGATGGAGGGAATGATTTTACAATGGCTTATCCTTTTTGGACGGTTTTGCTGAAAGATGAAGCTACATCAGTATATGAATTGCGTTATTTCGGGTTAGAGGCAGATAGCAGATCCGTTAGTTGTATGGATGGTTGGTATTATGAGGCTCCTTTAGGAGTTATCAATGATTATCGTGGTATGGCTAATTTTGGAAATAAACGTTATGTGGTTATTGCCAGCGGAAACCAGCTTTATTATTATCAATACGGATGGGATTCTTATGGAGATGTGGAATATAGAGGGAGTTTGATGCCATTAGGTGAGCCGTTGCCTGCTGCTGTCAAGACCTTGTCAGGTATGGATGTGACTACCAATTTACGTAAATACAAGTATCCTTACAGTGGGCAATTAGGGGTTGCTTTGGAAGACGGAAGTTTTTATATATATAGTGTTGTAGAAACAAGACTAAAAGACGGTACGTGTACGGCGGTTTCTCTTAAACAGCAATTCCCGAATGAAACCACTTCAGAAGAAAATAAGAACTTTGGAGAAATTGTAGATGTCCTTTATAAATGGGGAAGTGGTGATGATTATATGTCATTTTCTTTCTAGAAGAATAGCTTTAAAAGTGATTCATATAGTAATAAAATAGCCATTATGGTATTAAAACGAGTTTTTATTGTCGGCAGCTTGTCTTTTATTTTTGCATTGCAAGGATGGGGACAAGCCTCTGGCAAGCATGATACAATACTAGCCAATTACGAGTTGGTACAGGAGTTTCAGGAATTTACCTTAGGAGGTAAATTATCTAATAATAGTCTATCGATTTATCCGCGGGAAATCAATGATACAGATAATTTCTGGTTTGATTTTCAAACGACAGCTGGTAAAGATTACTATTATGTGATGCCTGCTGCAGGAAAACGTGAACCTCTTTTTGACAAAAGTAAGATGGCTATGCAGTTAAGTGAATTCACCAAAGGCGTGGTGGATAAAAATAAACTGGACATTTCATCTATTACTTTTTCAAAAGATCAACGTTCATTTGAGTTCGATTATAAGGGTAAGCAGTATAGTTATAATCGTTTGACGGGTAAACTGACAATAGTTGAGAAGAAAGAAGAGAAGAAAGAATCATCAGACCCAAGCTATACTTGGATGAACTTTTCTCCTGACAAGAAATATATTTTGTATGCAAAGAATCATAATTTGTATGTGAAAGGAAATAAGTCACTGGGAGTAGATACAACTGAAGTGCAACTGACTACGGATGGTATGAAAGACTTTTCATATGCTCGTGAAGATGATTACGAACCTGCAGAAGACGGAGAAGTACCGACGCTAGCACGCTGGTGTCCGGATAATCGTCATGTATATGCAGTGCGTGATGATAACCGTTTATTACGAGATTTTTGGGTAATTAATTCAATAGAAGATTCACCGTCATTGGTCAAATATAAATATGAGTTCCCTGGTGATAAATATGTTACTCAAAATGATTTGACGATTATTGATATTGTAGAAAAAACGGCAAAGAAAGCGAAGGTGGACAAATGGAAAGACCAGTATGTAATGCCTCTTCATGTTACCTCAGATAGCAAATATTTGTTTTTTGAACGCACTAAACGTACTTGGGATGAAGTAGATGTATGCTCGGTTAATCTCTCAACTTTGGAAGTAAAGGAGATCATTCATGAAGAAGATAAACCGTATCGTGATCCTCATGCTCGTAATGTGGCAATCTTGAACGATGGTAAGGATATTTTGTTCCGTTCAGAGCGTACTGGCTGGGGACATTATTATCATTATGATGGCGATGGAAACCTCAAGAATGTGATGACTTCTGGTGAATGGGTAACAGGCTACATTAATTCTATTGATACACTGAAACGCAAAGTTTATCTGTATGGATATGGAAAAGATAAGAAAGTAAATCCTTTCTATTATATGCTTTTCGAAGTTGATATTGACAAAGAAGGAGTTACTCCATTAAGTACAGAAGATGGGCAGCATAATGTGAATTTCTTGAAATCTCATAATTACTATATCGATACATATTCAAGAGTTGACATGGAGCCTAAAATCATGCTGAAAGATAGAAAAGGCAAAGTGATAATGGAGTTGGCAAAACCTGACTTGGACTTAGTCTATGCATCGGGTTGGAAAAAGCCGGAACGTTTTGTTGTAAAGGCAGCAGATAATATTACCGACTTATATGGAGTGATGTGGAAGCCGTCTGATTTTAATCCTGAAAAGAAATATCCAATTATTTCAGTCGTTTATCCTGGTCCTTATTTCGGCTTTGTACCTACTAACTTTACATTGGATGACAGCTATTGTACCCGTATGGCACAGCTAGGTTTTATTGTCATTACTGTAGGACATAGAGGGGATACTCCGATGCGTGGTAAAGCTTATCATCGCTACGGTTATGGCAATATGCGCGATTATCCCCTTGCAGATGATAAATATGCAATCGAACAGTTGGCTCAACGCCACTCGTTTATCAATGGCAAGAAAGTAGGTATATACGGGCACTCAGGTGGCGGATTTATGGCTGCAGCTGCTATATTCACTTATCCGGACTTTTATACGGCTGCCGTTTCCTGTTCCGGGAATCACGATAATAGTATCTATAATCGTGGTTGGGGCGAATGCTATAATGGCGTGAAAGAAGTTGAAAAGGTTGTGAAAGACAGCTTGGGCAACGAAACGAAAGAATATGAGTACAAATTCAGTGTGAAGTCTAATGCAGAGATTGCCAAGAATCTGAAAGGGCATCTGATGCTTGTGACGGGGGATATGGATAAGAATGTTAATCCTGCACACACTTATCGTGTAGCTCAAGCATTGATTGAAGCTGGCAAAGATTTCGATATGTTGGTAATACCCGGTGCAGGGCATGGATATGGCTCTGCAGATAAATATTTTGAGAAAAAGATGTATCGCTTCTTTGCTAAACACTTGCTGGGTGATAACCGGGCAGATTATTGGGGGGATATAAACTGTACCAAATAAGACATAGACAAAATTTTATGAAAAACTCTCTTTTTAGATATCTGTGCTTGGCGGCTGTTGCATTAATATGCAGCATGGCCAGCGCACAGCAAAAAGCAAATTATCAGTTGGCGGAGAAGTTTCGTTTACTGACACAGAATCCTATCATGAAGTATTCTACGGAAGTCAACCCTACGTTCATCAATGATACGGACTGCTTCTACTATTCTTTCACTACCCGTGAGGGAGAGAAATACTATTATGTGAATCCGAAGAAAAAGGAAAAACGTCTGTTGTTTGATACCCCCGAACTCTTGAGTAAGATTGCAGTATATACCAAAAAAGCTTACTCTGCTGCAGCTCCTCATCTGTCTTTCACTTTCATGAAAGATAATGAGACAATTCGTCTCGACTTCGACCGTGGGCTATATACCTATAACATTCGTACGAAAGTGTTGAAGAAACTCGATGAAAAGCCTATTTATAAAGACGGTGATCCATACTGGAAGAAATATTCTCCGGATAGCTTGTATATGTTGTATGCCAGTAAAGACAACCTGTATTTTGTCGGAAATCCGAAAAAGGGACAGGATACAATACCTGTACAGTTGACAACAGACGGGGGACCGGACTATACATTCAATCGTGAGGATGAAGGAAAGATGGAGGGACGTTTCGGGGCTGAATCAGCTCATTGGCTTCCGGGTACTCATCGTTTTTATGCTGTTCGTGAGGACAATCGGAAAGTGCGCGATCTGTGGTTAATCAATTCATTGTCAAAGTTTCCTGAATTAACGACTTATAAAGCCGAGTTGGCAGGAGATAAAGACGTGACACAATATGAACTTTTACTTGGCGACGTAGATAAAAGGGAAGTGAAGAAAGTAGATATCAATCGTTGGCCTGATCAGTATATCGATGTACTGTATACAACAAATGATGGTAAACGTCTCTATTTTCAACGTTATAACCGCTCTTGGAATCAATCAGATATTTGTGAGGTGGATGTCGAAACTGGACAGGTACGCGTCGTAATTCATGAAGAGAATAAGCCGTACCTTGATTATCAGATGCGTAGCGTGTCTTTCCTGAAAGATGGAAAAGAAATATTATTTCGTTCGGAACGGAACGGGTGGGGACACTACTATCTGTATGATACTGCTACCGGAAACCTGAAAAATCAGGTGACAGACGGAACTTGGGTGGCTGGTCCGATTGCAAAGATTGATACTGTCGGTCGAAAATTTTATTTTTATGGTTATGGTCGTGAGAAAAGCATCGACCCTTATTATTATATCCTTTATGAAGCTAAACTGGATCAACTGAATGCTATTCGTTTGTTGACACCCGAAAACGCATCACATGAAGCTAGAATTTCTCCCTCTAACCATTATATTGTAGATTCCTACTCCACAGTTTCACAAGAACCTGTCAATGTCGTTCGCAACTCACGTGGAAAGGTGGTTATGAAACTGGAAAAACCGGACTTGCAACCTGTTTATGAGATGGGATGGAAAGCTCCGGAGCGTTTTAAGGTGAAAGCGGCTGATGGTGTGACTGATCTTTATGGCGTGATGTGGAAACCTGCAGATTTTGACTCGACGAAGGTTTATCCCATTATTTCGAACGTCTATCCGGGACCTTTTTTTGAGTATGTGCCGACACGCTTTACTGTGAATGATGTATATAATACCCGTCTGGCGCAACTGGGATTCATTGTTATTACTGTAGGTCATAGAGGTGGTACTCCGATGCGTGGAAAAGCATATCATACATATGGATATAACAATATGCGTGACTATCCATTGGCAGATGATAAGTATGCTATTGAGCAACTGGCTGCCCGTTATCCTTTCATTGATGGTACAAAAGTCGGTATTTATGGTCATTCCGGAGGAGGATTCATGTCGGCTGCAGCTATATGTACTTATCCCGACTTCTATTCAGCTGCTGTCTCTTCGGCGGGTAACCATGATAACAGAATCTATAATAAGGGCTTTGTGGAAATTCACTTTGGCGTAGATGAAAAGGTGAAAACAGGGAAAGATAGCTTGGGAGTGGAGCATACGACTTATGATTATAGTGTTCGTGTACGCCCTAATCAGGAACTAGCCAAGAATTACAAGCATGGCTTGTTGTTATTTACTGGTGCGGTCGATAATACCGTAAATCCGGCGAATACATTACGTCTGGTACATGCATTGATTAAAGCAGACAAAGACTTTGATATGTTTGTACTACCGAAATGCACTCATGGATTCTTTGGTGAATCAGAAGTATTCTTTGAACATAAAATGTGGCGTCATTTCGCACGTTTACTATTGAACGATCATTCGGCGGATGCAGATATTGATCTGAATAAATATATGATAGAAGATGAAAGGAGAAGATAAGATGAACAGGACAATAATAAGAATCGGAATAGCAGTAGGACTTTTGATCGGATTTGGTCAGAATATTAAGGCACAAACACCGAAGAAGCCGATTGATATTGACGCGTGTATGTCATGGATGCGTGTAGAGTCGCCTGATATTTCTCCGACAGGGCGATGGGTGACTTATCGTATAGTTCCTATGGAATATAATCCCGAGTACAAAGACGGAAAGATCTTGCACCTGTTTGACTCACGCACCCGTAAGGAGATTCTGTTGGAGGATGTAGAAAATATTGAGTTTTATAATTCAGATCAAGCTGCATATTATCAAGTGTCCGATTCTACTGGGAATGCGAAAACAATCCTGTTAGAACTGCCTTCAGGCACAAAGACCGAGTGGACTTATAAGGAAGCTTTCCGACCAGCAAAAGGAATTCCTTACTCAATTTCTGTAACAAATGTGCCGAAGGATACCATCAATCATGTTCCATCTTTCGACCGCTTGATAGTTCGTCATCTAAAAAACGGCACTTCCTTTCAAATTGACAGTATTGGTTATTATACCTTGTACAACGAAGGACAATCTATCATCTTTGTACGTAAACAAGCGAAAGGTAACGCATTGTGTTATGGTCCATTAACCGGACCCTATCAGACTATTTATCAGAGTTCCGTAAAGAAAGAACCAGTTTCTTTCAACTTGAATGCAAAACAGATGATAGGAGGGTTCAGTATTAAAGATTCACTATGGTACAACTTTTCCTTAAAGAAGAACACCTGTGATTTGGTCTTTGACCGAAAAGAGATAGTTCTCCCTGCAAGGATGGAACTTGTCCGGGCTAACCTGTCAAGTAGCCAGAAGTTTCTGACAATGGAACTCAGACCTTATCAGGAAAAAATAAATAAAGATAAGAAAGAAGAGGAAATAAAGCCGGATAAGAGTTTTGAGCTGGAGTTGTGGACCTGGGATGAATATGAAGTACCTACTTTGCAGACACGCAGTCGTTATTTCCGTCCTCAATATTCGAAATATATCTATGACATTGCTTCCCGAAAATTGACGGAAGTAGCTCCCGGGCATGCTGATTTGTTGGAGCCGGATCGTGCGGAAGAGATTCATAATGTGCTTTACACAGACGAAACGCCTTATTGTGCGCAGAAAGACTGGCTTAATGAAATGCCGTTTGACATCTATTCTGTGAATGTACATACGGGAGAAAAGCAATTGGTAGGACGTAGCTACCGGACAAGACCGAGGTGGTCGATGAATGGCAAATGGGCTGTGATGTATGATCCTATTGCACAAGTATGGAATAAGTTTGACGGAAAAACGGGTGAGGTTACCGATATTTCAACAGCTATTGGGTATCCGATATTCGAGGAAACTTATGACAAACCAAATCCTGCACCTGCTTGTGGTATTGCTGGTTGGACTGCTGATGGTAATAATGTGTTGATTTATGATGCTTATGACTGGTGGAAGATCGATTTGACCGGAGAACGTCAACCGGAATGCATCACTAAGGGGTATGGTCGCAAAAATCAGAGATCTATCCGTAAAATGACCAGCAATATTGACAAAGAAGTATTCAATCCGGACGAGACGGTTATAGTCAGCGTATGGGATGAAAATACAATGGATGAAGGTATTTATTCACTTGACATGAAAGGTCGCTTGAAGAAGCTCGCAGAAGGTCCTTATATCTATTCAATTCATCGTTTTTCTGACAATCAGAAGTATTGTATCTGGAATCGTCAGAATATATCAGAATTCCGTGATCTGTGGTGGAGTAAATCGGATTTCTCTGATCCGATTCGTATAACGAATGCTAATCCTCAACAAAGCGAATACAAATGGGGTACTGCAAAGTTAGTGGAATGGACTAATTATGAGAATAAGCCTAACAAGGGAATACTTTACTTGCCGGAAGATTATGACGCTAAGAAAGAATATCCTGTTCTGGTACAGTTCTATGAAACACATTCCGGAGGGCTGAACACTTATCATGCTCCAATGTTGAGTAGTGCAATGGCGGATGTGATGTACTTTGTTAGTAATGGGTATATTGTATTTATGCCGGATGTGCATTTTACCATAGGAACACCGGGACAGAGTAGTTATGATGCAGTAGTAAGCGGTACGAAATACTTGATAGAGCAGGGGATAGCGCATCCGGGAAAGATAGGTCTTCAGGGACATAGTTGGTCAGGTTTCCAAACTAGTTATCTGGTGACGAAGACGGATATATTCGCTTGTGCTAATATCGGGGCTCCTATTACTGATATGGTAACCGGTTATTTGGGTATTCGTGGTGGAAGCGGTTTGCCGCGTTATTTCATGTATGAAGAATGGCAAAGCCGTATGGGAAAGAGTTTGTGGGAAGCCAAAGATAAGTATTTGGCAAGCTCTGCTATCGTGGAAGCGGATAAAATACATACTCCATTATTAATTTGGCATAATGATAAGGATGAGGCTGTTGCCTACGAACAAGGTCGTGCACTTTATTTAGCTATGCGTCGTTTACAACGTCCGGCATGGCATCTTAATTACAAAGGTGAAGGGCATTTTCTTGGTAATCAGGCTGCACAGAAAGACTGGACTATCCGGATGAAACAGTTCTTTGATTATTACCTGAAAGGAACAAAAGAGCCGCGTTGGATGAAAGAGGGTATTCATTTGAGAGAACGCGGAATTGATCAGAAATATGATTTACTAGAAAAATAAATTAAAATGAAGAAACTATTAATGACAGTTATGGTTCTGTCTTGCTTTGCATTCAGCAGCTATGGACAGAAAGTGGAGAAACAAATTATTGGTAAATGGTGTAATCCTTATACCTATGAATCTACAGGGGAACTCAAAGGGTTTGAGTTTAAAAAAGGCGGTAAATGTTCTGCTATCAATGTACCGTCTTTAGATCTTAGAACATGGAAGATCGACAACGGCTATTTGATTATAGAAGGATTTAGTAAAGAAGATAACGGAAAAGTAGAAGTGTATAAAACACGTGAACGTATTGGTTATGTAACATCAGATTCATTGGAATTGGTTGTTCAGGAAGCACAGCCGCGGTTGGCCTTTCTGTATCTGAATATGAAATCAATCAAGAAATTGGTTACTCCAGAAGTAACCCCTGATAAGAAGTAATAAATCTCTCTCTTAAATAATTTAGTGTTTAAATTAGCATTACGTTGCTAATGAAAACGCCTCGTCGTAGTGATTACGATGAGGCGTCTTCGTTTTACAGTATTTATACAGTATAGTATGTTTGAATAAATCGTTTGTTTATTGAAATCGTTTGCTGTTGAGGCTTGTTTACACTTTTCGTATAGATAATGCTTTGTTTTCAGCACCTTCCATAATCTCCCGCTCCCCGGGACCTTTATCGTTGATGCCGCACAAGTGAAGAATTCCGTGGATAATCACACGATGTAGTTCGTCTTCGTATGAAGCACCAAACTGTTCCGCATTGGTGCGTATCGTATCCAGGCTGATGAATAAGTCACCTGATAGACGATCGCCTTCACAATAATCGAAAGTAATAATATCCGTGTAGTAATCATGTTGCAGATACTGACGGTTTACTTCCAGAATTTTTTCGTCCGAGCAGAAGATATAAGCGATTTCACCGAGTCTTTTCCCGTAAGAAGCAGCTACGGCCTTTATCCATTCCGTAGTCTCACGTTTCTTGATATCAGGCATTTTTACGCCTTCTGTTTGATAAGTTACAGCCATAGTTGAATGTTATGATTTAAAAGAAAAATAAATAACTGATTAAGATAGCGGCTATGATACCCGAAAAGTCAGCTATCAGACCGCAAGTCACTGCATTACGAGTTTTGGTAATTCCTACACTGCCGAAATAAACGGCCAGAATGTAGAATGTGGTGTCCGAAGCTCCGCGAACTACACAACTCATACGTCCTACAAACGAATCAGGTCCCAGTTCTTTCATCGTATCGATCATCAATCCGTTTGCACCGCTACCGCTAAGCGATTTCATCAATGCGGTAGGCAGCGCTCCTACAAAGCTCGTGTCCACTCCGCATAAGCCTACTATATAGCCGATGCCTCCCACCAGAAAATCCATTGCTCCCGAAGTGCGGAACACTGCAATTCCTACAAGGAAAGCAACCAGATAAGGAATGATGCGTACAGCCGTCGTAAACCCTTCTTTAGCTCCCTCTACAAACGAATCGTATACATTGATTTTTTTCCTGACTCCCGTCAGAATAAACAGGATAATGACACTGAACAGCAGAATATTCGCTATCAATGTAGAATAAGTACCCATATCTTCCCGCGAGACACTTAGAAACAGATAAATCAAGCCGGAAAAGAAAAGGCAGATAACGCCCATTAAAATGAGAATAGGCTTATTGATTAAGTTTATCTTTTGAGCGATGCTGACTGCTATGACTCCTACTAAAGTTGAAATGAAAGTACTTAGCAGGATAGGGATAAATACATCTGTAGGCTGTGCAGCCCCCATTTGTGCACGATATACCATGATACTGATCGGAATGATGATAAGGCCGGAGGTATTAATCACCAAAAACATAATCATCGGATTGGAAGCAGTGTCTTTTTTCGGATTCAGTTCCTGCAGCTCTTTCATCGCTTTCAGCCCCAATGGGGTGGCTGCATTGTCGAGACCAAGCATATTGGCAGACATATTCATGAAGATGGACCCTAACACCGGATGTTCTTTAGGAATATCCGGAAATAGTCGGCAAAGCACCGGACTAAGAAAGCGAGCCAGTGCGTTAATCAATCCACTGTTTTCTCCGATTTTCATGATACCCAACCAAAGAGCCAGTACGCCTGTAAGTCCCAGAGATATCTCGAAAGCTGTCTTTGAAGAATCGAATGTAGCGTTCATGATAGCTGTAAATATCTCCGTATCTCCCAGAAAAATCACTTTTACAAGGGCGATGATAAAGGCGACGACAAAGAATCCTATCCAAATGTAATTTAGAACCATAGTTGATAGCGTGTATATAGATAGTGCAAAAGTAGTTATTACGTTTCAAATAAACTAAATCTTCGTCTTTCTTATACTGAAAATGAATGTAAATCTCTATCTTTGTCTCCTACTTTTCAAGAAATAAATGGAACAGGAAGATTTTAACATACGCGAACATCAGCTTACTTCAAAAGAACGGGATTTCGAGAATGCACTCCGTCCGTTAAGTTTTGAAGACTTTAGCGGCCAGGACAAGGTGGTGGAAAACCTTCGCATTTTTGTGAAGGCGGCACGTCTGCGCGGCGAAGCACTTGACCATGTGCTATTGCATGGTCCTCCCGGATTAGGAAAAACAACTCTTTCAAATATTATCGCCAACGAATTGGGAGTCGGCTTTAAAGTAACTTCCGGTCCGGTGCTAGATAAACCGGGTGACCTGGCAGGTGTATTGACCAGCCTCGAACCGAACGACGTGCTTTTTATTGATGAAATTCATCGTCTGTCGCCCGTAGTGGAAGAATATCTTTATTCGGCCATGGAAGATTACCGCATCGATATTATGATTGATAAGGGACCTTCGGCACGCAGTATCCAGATCGATTTGAATCCTTTCACGTTGGTTGGTGCAACCACGCGTAGCGGTCTGCTGACGGCTCCGCTTCGTGCACGTTTCGGTATTAACCTTCATTTGGAGTATTATGACGATGATATTTTGAGCAATATCATCCGTCGTTCTGCGTCCATACTGGATGTGCCTTGCTCGGTACGTGCAGCCTCGGAGATTGCTTCCCGCAGTCGTGGGACACCCCGTATTGCCAATGCTTTGCTTCGCCGGGTACGTGACTTTGCACAGGTGAAAGGCACCGGCTCTATCGATACAGAGATTGCCCAGTTTGCGCTGGAGGCATTGAATATCGACAAGTACGGACTGGATGAGATAGACAACAAGATACTTTGTACCATTATAGACAAGTTTAAAGGCGGCCCTGTCGGTATAACGACCATTGCTACGGCTTTGGGAGAAGATGCGGGAACCATCGAGGAAGTTTACGAACCTTTCCTGATAAAAGAAGGATTCATGAAACGTACTCCCCGCGGACGCGAGGTAACCGAACTTGCCTATAAGCATTTGGGAAGAAGTCTTTATAACAGTCAGAAAACACTGTTTAATGACTGACATAAAGCGTCATGTGATAAGTGGTATTAACGGTATAAAAGAACTTTATAAAGCATAGTTGGATGATGAAGCAATGGACTACTTTATTTGTTTTTCTCTTTTTGAGCCTTTCTCTATCGGCTCAACAGGGATATGGAAGAGATATTTTTGTTTCTTCTAAAGGAGATTCCTTACCTTACCGGATGATTCACCCCGAATCGGTGAAACCGGGTGAGAAGTACCCCATCGTGCTGTTTTTGCATGGAGCCGGCGAACGGGGAAATGATAATGAGAAGCAATTGACTCATGGCGGACAGATGTTTCTTAATCCGGTCAATCAAGAAAAGTATCCTGCTTTTGTGCTGATTCCGCAGTGTCCGACAGACGGTTACTGGGCTTATACGGAACGTCCGAAATCACTGTTTCCGGCAGATATGCCTGCAGGACAGGAGATGAGTTCTCTTACCCGGACTCTCAAACAATTGCTGGATACTTATCTGGCCATGCCCGAAGTCGATAAAAAACGGATATATATTGTCGGATTGTCAATGGGAGCGATGGGGACGTATGATTTGGTGGTCCGTTATCCGGAGATTTTTGCGGCTGCCGTTCCCATTTGCGGATCGGTGAATCCGGATCGTTTGCCGGTTGCCAAAGAAGTGAAGTTCCGTATATTTCATGGGGATGCCGATGATGTGGTAACAGTTGAAGGGTCGCGTGAAGCGTACAAAGCACTGAAAGCTGCCGGAGCAAAGGTGGAATATATCGAATTCCCCGGTTGCAATCATGGCAGCTGGAATCCTGCATTTAATTATCCGGGTTTCATGGAGTGGCTGTTCAAACAAAAGAAATAATATTATTCATTGATAATAAAGAGATCTAAATAAACATGGCAGAACTAAAGTCATTGGCAAAGGACACTGCGATTTATGGTGCCAGCAGTATTATTGGTAAGTTTCTGAACTATTTTCTGGTACCGATTTATACTTTTTCACTTCCTGCTGCTTCCGGAGGATATGGAGTGATCACCAAGATGTATGCTATTGTGGCGTTATTGCTCGTAGTGCTAACCTTCGGAATGGAAACCGGCTTTTTCCGTTTTGCCAATAAAGGAGATGACGACCCGAAGAAGGTATATTCTGTTTCGTTATTGATGGTAGGGAGCGTATCGCTCCTGTTTTTGCTGTTGTGTCTGGTCTTCCTCAATCCTATTGCAGGGCTGATGGGGTATAGTGAACATCCATGGTATCTGGGCATGATGCTGATTGTACTGGCTATGGATGCCATTCAGGCTATTCCGTTTGCTTATCTTCGTTATAAGAAACGTCCTATTAAGTTTGCCGGACTGAAACTCTTATTT
>ERZ773188.1530-NODE-1530-length-25375-cov-7.615798_pt1 | contig 25375 bp, 27 predicted proteins | sample MGYA00581011_ERZ773188 | MGnify/ENA primary metagenome ERZ773188 (study PRJEB29015, sample SAMEA2737798) | human gut metagenome | biome: human gut; feature: human-associated habitat; material: faeces | place: China | collected 2012 ...
GGTCGGTGCTTCTGCTTCGCAGAGGTGTCCACCGGACACCCGCACCGCAATGACTAAACGGCTTGTCATTCTGAGTGACTTTGCGAGCGCCTGCGGTGCAGGAAAAAGCGAGCAAAAGGAAGCGCCGCGGTCAAAAGTTGTTCGCGCTCCAAGCGAATACAACTTTTGGGCACCGCAAGAGTGGTAAGCACGAAAGAATCCGCCTCCACTGTCATTCTTAATAACGGTTTGCGCCTATTCCTGCACAAAGGTATATATTGTGCCGACAGCTCCGTGTCCGTATTCTACCGAAGTTTCAATGGTTAATGTACCGTCCGCATTAAGCGATAATTCCTCCCAAGTATCATAGCCTCTACTTATCTTAATTACTGTATCGGTTATTTCAAAACCTTCCGGTACTGCGCCGCCCATACCGATATCATAGTAAGTAATACCGTTTAATACTTTCTTATTGATATACATATTCTCAGGATCCGTTCCATACTCCTTCATTAAATATTCCTTGGTGTAATAATCATACCCGCTAATTTCAACGCTGCCATACTCTTTATTAAATGTCAAATATACTTCATAATAACGCTGATTATTTTCGCCGAAATATTTTCCAAAATACTTTCCGTATTTAAAATCCGTTTTGGGATTTAATTTTGTCGGTTGAGTCGGCTGGCTGGGCTGCGTAGGCTGTGTGCCGCTGTCGGGATTCTGCGAGGGCGTGCTTTGCTTCGGCTGACTGCTTACATTCTGTTTCGGGCTTGTTTTTGATGTATTACCCTTCTTATCGGGCGATACGGTTGACGAAACCGATTCGGGCTTGCTTTCCTCACTGCTTACCGTAACGTCTTCGCCTGCCTGCTCGGAAGAAGCGCTCTCGCTCTGCTCTGACTGTAACGAAGCAAGGCTTGTACTTGAAGTGTCGCTGCTTGTATTATTCTTTTTACATGCCGCAAGAGATAATACAAACACCGATATTAACAATAAGGCTGATAGTTTTCTCATAATTCTTTGTCCCCTTTAAATAATAATGTGTGACTCTTTGTGACATTATATCACCGCATTTCCTAAAAGTCAACTATAAAGTATAATTTATATCCTTAATATTCCACCATATGTATAGCGCAAAAGGTTAAAATAATAGTAGAATTGAGGTGTACGGTATGGTAGAATTCGGTGACAGACTGCGAAAGCTCCGCAAGGAAAGAAAGCTGACGCAAAAAGAGCTTGCAAGCCTTATAGGCGTAAAAAACAGCGTTATCAGCTTTTATGAGGTCGGGGACAGAACACCGTCGTTAGAGGTGTTGATAAAGCTGTCAAAGGCGCTCCATATCAGCACCGATATATTATTAGGGCTTGATAAAAGCGAAACGGTCGATATTTCGGGATTATCCGAAAAGGATAAACAATATGTTCAGTACCTGATCGACAGGCTGCGAAATTAAATGCGGTATTTAGCAATAACCGGCAGTATTGCGGCAAAGGCAATGCTGCCGGTTTTAATAATCCCCCGTCCCGTCATTGCGAAGCCGTGTAAACGGCTGTGGCAATCCGTTATTCTTTTAAAGGGGAGGCGGATTCTTTCGCGCTATGCGCTCAGAAAGACATAACTTTTGTCATTGCGAAGGAGCAAAGCGACTGCGGCAATCCGTTCTCTTAAAAGGGGGATTACGGATTCTTTCGCGCTTCGCACTCAGAATGACAAACAATTTAGTCAATGCGAGCACCGAAAGGTGCGCGGCAATCCGTTTCTCCTTTTTCAAAAACACAATCCTTATATCAAATCATATTTTAATTTCACATACATTTTAAACGCACTTTTTTATTGCGAAAAGCCCTTATTTATGGTAAAATCAGCATTAGGTGATTAAATGGACATTATAAAAACTCTTACAGAAGAATTTTCGCTTAAGCCCTTTCAGGCGGAAAACGCCGTTAAGCTTATAGACGAGGGAAACACCATACCCTTTATTGCGCGCTACCGCAAGGAAGCCACCGGCTCGCTTGACGATCAGGTTCTGCGCGAGCTTAACGACCGTCTTTCATACCTGCGTAATATGGACGAAACACGCGAAAAAATAAAATCCGCCATTGAGGAGCAGGGCGCTTTAACCGAAGAGCTTTCGGCAGCCATTGACAAAGCTGCAACCTTAACAGAGCTTGACGACCTTTACAGACCTTATAAGAAAAAGCGCAAAACAAGAGCCACCGCGGCAAAGGAAAAGGGACTTGAGCCTTTAGCCGATATTATATACGCGCAATCGCCCGACTGTAAGGATCCCATTATATACGCCGCCGAATACATAAACGAAGAAAAGGGCGTAAATACCGCCGAGGAAGCCCTTGCGGGCGCTATGGATATAATAGCCGAAAAAATATCGGACGACGCAGACGTCAGAAAGCGTATGCGCTTTGTAGCCTCCGCCCACGGTATGCTTACCGTAAAGGCGGTTACCGAGGACGCGGGCGTTTACGAAATGTATAAAGATTACAGCGAGCCTGTTTCCAAAATACCCGACCACAGAATACTTGCAATAAACCGCGGCGAAAAGGAAGAAATTTTAAAGGTCTCGTTAGATTTTGACCGCGATAAGGCTATGTTTATAATAGCGAAAAACCACATAAAGGAAGGCTCTGCCGCAACCGCCGCAGTCAAAGCCGCCGCAGAGGACGCGTATACGCGCCTTATATTCCCGTCGGTTGAGCGCGAGATACGCTCGGAGCTTACCGAAAGGGCAAGCACCTCTGCAATAAAGGTTTTTTCAACAAACCTGCATCAGCTGCTTATGCAGCCGCCCGTTAAGGATAAGGTTACAATAGGTCTTGACCCCGGCTACCGCACCGGCTGCAAGGTCGCCGTGGTAGACGGCACGGGCAAGGTGCTTGATACAGGCGTTATATACCCCGTTCCGCCCAAAAACAAAACAGAAGAGGCAAAGGAAATAATAAAGAGCTTTGTTAAAAAATACTCTGTAAGGGTTTTTGCAATAGGCAACGGCACCGCAAGCCACGAAACCGAGGTTTTTGCCGCCGAGGTTATAAAGGAACTTAACGACGGGCTTTCCTATATGGTAGTATCCGAGGCGGGGGCAAGCGTTTACTCCGCTTCTAAATTGGCGGCGGAGGAATTTCCCGATTACGACGTATCGCTGAGAAGCGCCGTATCAATAGCAAGGCGCCTTCAGGACCCGCTTGCCGAGCTTGTTAAAATAGACCCCAAGGCAATCGGTGTTGGCCAGTATCAGCACGATATGCCGCAGTCGCAGTTGACAGGCGCACTTGACGGCGTTGTGGAGGACTGCGTAAACACCGTGGGAGTTGACCTTAACACCGCCTCTGCCGAGCTTTTATCGCACGTATCGGGAATAGGCGGAGCGCTTTCAAAAAACATAGTGGCTTACCGCGAGGAAAACGGCAAATTCACCTCGCGCGCACAGCTTAAAAAGGTGCCGAAATTAGGACCTAAAGCGTTTGAGCAATGCGCAGGCTTTTTAAAAATATCAGACGGTAAGCAGGTGCTGGACGGCACCTCGGTCCACCCCGAAAGCTACGACGCCGCAAAGGAGCTTTTAAAGCTTTGCGAAATAACCGAGGCCGACGTAAGAAACGGCAAAACCGCCGCAATACGCACCGCCGCCGAGACCTTAGGGATAGAAAGCACCGCGCAAAGGCTTAATATAGGCGTTCCCACACTTAACGATATAATAAAAGAGCTTGAAAGACCCGGCAGAGATCCGCGCGACGAGCTTCCCCCTCCGCTTTTACGGCACGATATTATGTCTGCAAGCGACCTTAAAACGGGAATGGAGCTTACGGGCACCGTCAGAAACGTTATAGACTTCGGCGCGTTTGTAGATATAGGCGTGCATCAGGACGGTCTTGTTCACATTTCGCAGATAACCGATAGATTTATAAAGCACCCCTCCGAGGTACTGAAGGTGGGCGACGTTGTAAAGGTATGGGTTTTAGGCGTGGACGAGCAAAAGAAAAGAATATCCCTTACCATGAGAAAAGAGAAGTTAAACCATGAAAAGCACTAACCTTAAGGGCAGCCTTATTTTGTGCCTTACCGCGCTTATATGGGGGCTTGCCTTTGTAGCGCAGTCGGGCGGCGGCGAGCTGGTTCCGCCGCTTACCTTCAACGCGCTTCGCGCATACATTGCCGCCGCGGCGCTTTATATTTTTTACAAAATAACAAGCATAAAAAAAGAAAAGCACTTTTTCCCTGAAGATAAAGCGCTTAAAAAGCAATATCTAACCGCCGGCGCCGTTTGCGGCGCGATGCTTACGGTTTCGGTAAATTTTCAGCAGTTCGGCATAAGCGCGTATCCGTCCGGTGCCGCGGCAGAAGCGCGCAGCGGCTTTATCACCGCGCTGTATGTTGTGTTTGTGCCTGTAATCTCGCTCCTTTTGGGCAAAAAGGCTAACCCCGTTATATGGATAAGCGTGCTAATTGCCGTTGCGGGTTTTTATCTGCTTTGCTTTTCGGGCGGAGTAAGCGGAATATATACCGGCGATATTCTTGTGTTTATCTGCGCGTTCTGCTTTGCCTGCCAGATAATATCGGTTGATAAATACGTAGGCGTTACCGGCGGAATTAAGCTTTCAATAATGCAGTTTACGGTTGTCGGTATCCTATCAACCGTTTCGGCGCTGATATTCGAGCGCCCCTCGCTTTCAAATATATCGGCGGCGGCTCCCCAAATAATATATCTCGGTATAGTTTCAAGCGGAATCGGCTATACGCTTCAAACGGTAGGTCAAAAATATGCCGAGCCTGCCGTTGCCTCGCTTACAATGAGCCTTGAAAGCGTTTTTGCGGCGCTCGGCGGCTGGCTTATTTCGGGCAATACGCTCTCCCCGCGCGAGCTTATAGGCTGTACCGTTGTATTTGCCGCAATAATCGTGGCTCAGCTGCCCGAAATAGCCCGCGGCAGAAAAAAGGCTTAACGCACCTCAGGTTATATTTACCGTTTCGGCGTTTAACAGCCGTGCCTCTTCGTGTGAATGAGTAACGGCTATAAGCGTGCGGTCCTTAACCGAGGATAAAATATGCCTTGCCGCATTTTCGGTATTTTCCCTGTCAAGGCCCGAAAACGGCTCGTCAAGCACAAGCACATTATAATCTGCGCATAAGGCTCTTGCAATAGCCGCGCGCCTGCTCATACCCCCCGAAAGCTTTCGGGGGTATTTATTTGCCGCCTGCCCGATATTAAGCGCGTTCAAATGATAAAGCGCTTCTTCCCTATCCGCACCCACAAGCGTTAAATTTTCAAGTACGGTTTTAAAGGGCAGCAGTCTATCCTCTTGAAAAACCGCCGAAAATACGGCTTTATCCGCCGTTATACTGCCGCCGTTTGGCTTTTCAAGCCCCATAATCAGCCTTAACAGCGTGGTTTTGCCGCTGCCGCTCTCGCCGAAAAGGCAAATATGCTGTCCCTTATTTATTTTAAGGGTAAGGTCATTTATCACCGTTTTATCCTTATAAGCAAATGAAACGTTATTTATTGCTATCATACATAAACCTCTTTGCAATACGCTTTATTATAATTTCAAATGCAAGCGATAAAAGCGCCACAACGGCGGTAACCGCAAAAACGTTAGGCGTTTCAAGGTAAAGCTTTGCGTCCTGCAGCAGTCTTCCTATCGAGCCTGCGGGACGGCATATAACCTCTGCCGCAACGCCCGACTTCCATGCAAAGCCGAGAGCGTTTGCGGCAGACGCCGTAAATGAAGGAAGCAAAAACGGCAGCTTCACCTCAAAAAGCGTTTTAAAGGGATTCAGCCTGAAAATTTTTGCCGCCTCAAGATATTTAACGTCTATATTTTCAATACCGCTCTCCGTGCTTGACCATATCATAGGGGTTACCGTTAAAAACGATATAAAAACCGCAAGATAAGCGCTTTTTATCCATACAAGCGCCAATATTATAAACGAAGCCACCGGCACCGCGCGCACAATATGCAAAACAGGCGAAAAAACCGCTTTAAACACCTTAAAGCGCGAGGAGAGCACCGCGCCCGTAACGCCTGCCGCAATACCCAAAAGATAGCCTGCCGTTATGCGAAGCAGCGAAAGCGCCACGGCAACCCAAAATTCCGAGGTTTTGCAAAGGCTTATAAGACTTAAAAAAACCGCGCGCGGATACGGAATCAGTATTTCCTTATCCACGGCGGCGGCGGCAAGCTGCCACGCTGTAAGCCATAACAGCGCCACAGCAGCCCACTTTAAAATGCTTTTTAATTTACTTTGCTTCATAATAGAAGTTATCGTCCGGCAAGGCTCCGCCTACGCTTTTGGGGTTTGCGTCAAAAAGGAACTTTAAATATGCCGAAAGATCGGTTTTAAGCTTTGCGCCGTCCTCAAAAACAATATTGCAAAGCGGAATTGCCTTTTTTGCAATTGCGGCAGAGGCAACGATGCCGTATTTTTCGCAAAGCGCTGCGGCGGTATCGGTATCGCTGTTTACTTCCTTTACCGATTCGGCGTATTCCTCAAGGAATATTTTAACCGCGTCGGGGTTTTCTTCAATATATCCCTTACGGGCAACTATGCAGCCCATTACAAGCTGTGTATCGCTTACTTTATCCCACTCCTTGTTCATATCAAGCGCTATAACCGCATTCTGATCCTTAACTGTAAGGGTGGTAGCCACGGGCTGCGGCGCCACGGCAATTATTTTTTCATTCTGCGCAAAGGCGGTTACAAGCTCGGTAGGCTGTGAAACAAAGTTGACCGTTACGTCCGTTCCGACTGTAAGACCGTTTTTCTCAAAGATGTAATTGATAATATATTCCGGATTTGCGCCCTGACCCGTTGCATAAACGGTTTTGCCCTTAAGCGCCTTTATATCGGTTATTTCCTCGCCCTTGGTAACAAGGCAGAGTACGCCTAATGTATTTGCCGCAAGAACCGAAATGCCGCCCTCGGTCTTTTGATAAAGGGTTGAGGCCAGATTTGTTGCAACCGCGGCAATATCGGCCTCGCCGTTTGTAAGCTTTGCCACAATTTCGTCATTGCTGCCTACGGTGGCAATATTGTAATTAAGCCTGCCTGTTTTGTCCTCCGCCTTTTTCATAAGCGGGGCAAGCCCCATACCCGTAGGACCGTTAAGCGCGTATACGTTACAGGTTGTATCGAGCTTTGCGGGTGTAGATGAAACGGGAGCCGCCGAGGAGCTGTCCGTACTGCTGTCGGCGCTTTTTGTTCCGCATGCGGCTAAGCCGAGCATTAAAGCCGCCGCTAAAAGTGCGCTTATAATCTTTTTCATTTTTTAATCACCTTTATTCCGTTATTTTCCCTTTTAATATTTCCGTTTGCTTCAAGCGCGTCAATACTGCGGTACAGGCTTGCACGGCTCAGACCCAGCATTTTTGAAAGCTCGGTCATACTTACGGGAATTTCTGCGTAACCGTTTTCGTTTGCGGAGAGCTTCAGGTAATTTAAAACCGTATCCTCCGCGTCACTGCACGATATAACGCTCAATTTTTCGTTAAGAAACCTTATTTTATCAGATAAAAACGTAATATAGTTTACTGCCGTTTGCGGATACTCTTTAAAAAGCGAGATTAAAAGGCTTTCCGGTATAAAGCATACCTCGGTATCGCTTTGGGCGGTCAGCGTGCTTACATAGGTGTCTCCTCCGCCGAAGACCGCAGCGGCACCGAAACAGCTGCCGCCGCAAAGCTCCTTCATTACAAGACGGCGATCATTATTGGTTACTGCCTTAACGTTGCCGCAAACAATAAAGCCGAGCGCACCGAAAAAACGTTTCCTTGAATAAATAGGCTCACCCTTTTTGAATTTCACCGTATCGGGCAAAGATCTTATTATATTCTCTTTATCGTTCTTTTCAAGCCCGTCAAGCAGAAACAAATTACCGTATACTGACATAAAGCTCCTTAACAGTGTCTTATTTGAGACACTTTTTATTTGTATTATAACATATAATTACGGCTTGTCAAGCCTTGCGCCGATAAAAATATAATTTTTCAAATTTGGGTATTGACAAAACGCCGTTTTAACGATATAATATATTGGTCTCAGCAGTATTCGGCTGTATAGCTCAGTTGGCTAGAGCATGCGGTTCATACCCGCAGTGTCATTGGTTCAAATCCAATTACAGCCACCATCGGCCCGGTGGTCAAGAGGCCTAAGACACCGCCCTTTCACGGCGGTAACACGAGTTCGAATCTCGTCCGGGTCACCAAAAAAGCACTTGCAGCTGCAAGTGCTTTTTTTATTCTTGTATTGAGAAAACCACCTGCTAAGTGAACTTGTCAAGTAAAAGCAGACAGAGAAAACCACCAATTATTCAAACCCTTGTTCAATTCTATATTGAACAGGGGTTTTGTAATTAAGTTTGTAATATAATCTTTCATTGTTGAAGTAATGAACATACTTTTCAATGAACGAGGGTATACCCTCGGCGGCTTTTAAATTAAAATCTATTCCCATTTCTTCTTTTATCCAACCATTTAAGGATTCAATTATTGGATTGTCTGTTGGAGTTCCGGCTCTTGACATAGAACGTATTATGTTAGTATAATCTTTATGGGTTTGGTAAAAACCTGCTGATGAGTAGACACTACCTTGGTCTGTGTGAAGTGTGGCTGGGTAGATCTGCTCTTTCTTTTTCTCTATTAAATATTCTAAGCAATGATAATATGGTAAACTACTACCAACCTTGTTTGTCACAGAACTTGCAATAATTTCATTATTAACCGCAAGCTTAAAGAAGGTTTCCTCCATTACCTCCTCGGCTATATAAACGTATTGTAAATTTAAATGAAAGTTGAGAACCTCTCGTTCCTTTTGGTATAATGGTTTCACCACAAAACACATCTACTCCCAAAAGAAAGGAAAGGTTCTCTGATGAAATCATATGCTTGCGCTACAATAGGGACAAAATTAGCATTAATGCAACTATAATTGAAATGACTGTAATGCTTACAAAGACAATCACCAAAACGGCAATTACATATTTCTAATTGAGTAAAAAAGCAAATGTTGGGTGATGTTTTTATTACCCTTCATTTGCCATATTTTTCTTGACAAATATGGTAAATTACGCTATAATAAAAGTAAATAAAGAAAGGATGTGTTTTCTATGAAAATCATTTTAGCAAAGCAACAAGTTCTTGTGCGAAAACCGCCGCTTTATTTAAATTTAGGTAATATAATGATTAGCAGTTAACGCATAAGACTTTGTTAGAAAACAAAGCTTATGCGTTTTTTATTTGATGAAAGGATATGATGATTTGAGAAAAACAGTTAGAAAAATATTAACAATTTTAATAGTGTTAATTATTTGTGTTTTATGTTCTTGTGCTTCCAAAGATAACATATTACTTGATTTGGATTATGAAACAAAAGAACCTAAAGATTTTACTTTCATTACAGAACAAACAAAATATAATCACGATATAAAAACAATATCGTATTCAATCTCAAATATTAGTTCTGAAGAAATGGGCATTGGAACCGAGTTTGAATTGCATTATAAAACCGATGACGGTTGGAAAGTGGTAGCATTTAAGAAAGATATCGATTTTTATGATTTTGCGTGGATTATAAAACCCGGAGAGGATAAAATTTATCAACTTGAATTTGAAGAATACTACAACTTGCCATTAGAACTCGGAGAATATAGATTAGTAAAAGACGGTTACGCATCAAATGTTTTTATAATTGACTAAATTTTATAATAATACTAAAATTAGAAAGGAAAAAATTATGAGGAAATATTTATCTGTACTTATTGTTTTATCTATTGTTATTTTATCAACCTTTAATGTTAGTGCAACAACTGATAAATCTATCACAAGTTCATTTCCCACAAAACTTCGATTTGATATGCAAACTCGTACTATAAAAGAAGTGGATGATGTTGCAACCTCAAGAATAGAATCATATACAACAAGAACATTTGATAGTGGATATTCTCCTGAGTATTCAGTTGATGTGTTAGATGAAGATTTAGGAGCAAATACTCGCCATCTACTTGGTGATTGGGATCCTATAAATCCTGCCACAGGCGGTAGATACAGAAATACGGTTTATATAGAAGCTGATACCGCTAATGGTACTATTAGAGAAACCGGATTTATGATTGGTCCATCGGCAGTAGCTACTGCTGCACACGTGGTTTATAATACTGAGTTTGGCGGAGATAATTATATTGAAAGCGGATCAGTTTTTCCGGCACACGCAGACAATTCTAATCCCTATGGTTCATCGGATATCATCGGTGTTGTAGTATATGATGCTTGGACGGATGACAAAGATGCTGAATACGATTGGGCTATTATAGAATTAAATAGTAATATGGGAGATAATGTTGGTTGGCTTGGTTTAAGATATCAAGGCAGTTCATATAACGGTACCTCTATAAGTATAAATGGATATCCCAAATATGTAGATATTGACAATGATGGTGATGACGAAATAACCGAAATTATGTACCGTTCTGACGGAACGATTTCAAGTTCGTACACAAGACTATTAAGAAGTGTTGATACTAATACTGGTGGTGGAATGAGTGGTGGTCCTATTTATATTTATTCGAGTAGTTCAGGTTATACTGCAATTGCGATACATAGTGCAAGTGCCAAAACTTCAAGTGGTTCAAAATTCAACCGTTTTGTTAGAATTACGCAAGATGTCTACAATGATTTAGTTGCGTATCGTAGCATAAGAGTGTAATCTGCATCTAAATTCATTTGGTAAAAATGTAAACAATCTGTAAATAATCTTGATTTATACCCCTACAAAATGCGGTTTTGAGTGCATTAGATGAGAGGGTATAAAACTTAAATGTTTGATGGGATAAAAAATTTTTCTTCTCTCATCAAAGGTGAAAACTGAATGTTTATCAAAATGCCCTCTTGTTTAAAAAATTAAACAAGAGGGTTGTTCTTTACCATCATCAAAACAGATGAGGTATAAGTTTTGGAAAGATATATAAAACTTCGTCAACCGACCTTCCCGTAGGGAAGCCGAGACTCAAAATCTTAGATTTTGAAGGCACGGCAGGAATAACCGTCATACTTTCGGTGCGTTTTCTGCTTAAAAACAAAGTATTTAACTGTATTCTCTTTGGTGTGATTTTTAATATGTCGGTATGATTTTTGTCATACCATCAAAAATAGAGTTATCTCGTAAATTCGGGATCACTCTATTTGCATATATAACTTGAAAATTTTGATAAAAAATGTTATATTAAATACAAGAAAATGCTTGTTGTTATGCGAAATTTTCAACTTGTGGAAATGATTTCCACAAGTTGAAAATAAGAGCCTCCACTTGTCAGGGGAGGTGGCAAAACGAAGTTTTGACGGAGGGGTAGTTTTCTCCCCCTCAGTCTTTTGCTTCGCAAAATCCAGCTCCCTCGTCAGAGGGAGCCGAGGACTCTACTTGTCCCTAATTTAACACAAGCATATCACATTAGGTGCCGAAATGCAACAACAATCATTTATTTTATCGTTACGGCAAAGATTTAAATGGTTATCAAAAGTATCTCTGCCGAAACTGCCATCATCAATTTGCACCCGAACGGCCTCGGGATAATCCTTACAAAGCCTTGCAAAAATATTCGGCAGCCAGTTTACGGCAACGCTTGCAAAGGTGCCTATTTTCACAACCCCCCGCCTTTATGCCGTTTATCTGATCGATATAACCGTTAAGCTCACGCTGATCGTTTAAAACCGCCCTTGCAAGCGGTAAAACCCTTTCCCCGCACGAGGTGAGCCGCACGCCGCTTCGGCTTCGCTCTAACAGTGTGACTCCCCCTTCCTTTTCTAAATCCGCTATTATTTTACTAACCGTAGACTGCGCGTAATTCAAATTTTCGGCTGCTCTTGTAAAGCTACCCGTTTCGGCTGTTTTTATAAAGGCAATATATTTAGCCAAATTGTTTTCCATACTCTTGTATTCCTTTTTTCGATACATTTAATCTATAATATTCGCTTTTCACCCTTCCGATAGCGCTGAGCAGTATCGTGCAGCAGCTGTTTAATGCCGCCGACACCTCGGTTGCGGGGTATTTCGGCAACCCGAACGCATTGGCGGCGGTAGGCACAAACGCGGAAAATGTGGCTTTAATAGTTACATTATCCTTCGGTCTTTCGGTAGGGGCAAATATAATTATTGCAAACCGTATAGAAAAAAACGAACGGCGCTCTGTTCCCGCCGTAACCGAAACCGTGGTTATTCTTGCTCTAATTATAGACGTTATCGGCTTTTTTATAGGTCAAGCCGCCACAACCTTTACAGGTCAGAATTCTGCGGCGGGAAAGCGTGAAAGGTGCAAAAAAAATCTTTGGCGTGCCTTTTATATTCGGTAATATCAAGCCTTTTTGCAATTGTGCCCGTAGTAGTATTCAAAGAATTTTTCGCAGGTCTTTTTTCAAAGGACGGCGCCGCCATAGGCTTTGCCTGTATGCGTATTATGTGCATACTGCTGTTTGAACCGATTTGCAGCCTTTACGAAATACCCGCCGGCGTTTTGCGCGGCACGGGGTACGCCGTGCTTCCCGCTTTAAGCACGGTACTCGGCACCTGCGTATTCCGCATTGTATGGATATTTACCGTTTTCAATACGCACAAAAGCCTTGAAACGCTTTACCTTGCGTTTCCCCTTTCATGGGTATTAACGATTATATTGGTTTTGCTAAGCTTCCTTTTCGTGCGCATACGCGCTTCTTTCGAATAAAAAAATCCCTGTACGACAAAGTCATACAGGAAAAAAATTTATTCGGCGGTATCCTTAATTCGGTTAAGCTTTTCAATACAGCTTTTGCAAACGTTATAGCCCTCAAAGCTTACGCTTTCTGCAAGGGAATCGCAAAATATGCAGGTAGGCTGATATTTTTTAAGAATAACCTTATCGTTTTCCATATAAATTTCAAAGCTGTCAACGTCGTTTTCAACCTTTAGCTGCTTTCTTATTTCTTTGGGAATAACTACCCTGCCCATTTTATCCACGGCTCTTACCATACCTGTTGATTTCATTTTTAAATCCCCCTCTTTTCTTACAATATTTTAACATATAAAAAGAGCAATTGTCAATATTTAGGAATTACATAACGCTATACCAAATTTAACTTACCAAGCCATTCCGCAGCGGAGGCGTCAGACGGCATACGCCAGTCTCCGCGCGGCGAAAGCGTTACCGAACCCACCTTTGGTCCGTCAGGCAGGCATGAGCGCTTAAACTGCTGCGAGAAAAATCTTCTTATAAACACCTTAAGCCATTTTTTAACGGTCTCGCCGTCATATTCGCCCGAAAATGCCAAAACGGCAAGACGGTATATTTTATCGGGTGACTCGCCGAACCTTAACATTCGGTAAAGAAAGAAATCGTGCAGCTCGTAGGGGCCCACAAGATCCTCTGTCTTCTGCGCAATATCGCCGTTTTTATCCGCCGGTAAAAGTTCGGGCGAAACGGGGGTATCAAGTATATCGCAAAGAACGGCTTTAAGCTCGCCGCCCGTATGCTCCGCCTCATACCGCACAAGATAGCGGACCAAGGTTTTAGGCACCGATGAATTTACCGCATACATAGACATATGATCGCCGTTATACGTCGCCCAGCCGAGAGCAAGCTCCGAAAGATCGCCCGTTCCTATTACCATTCCGCCGGTTTTGTTGGCTATATCCATTAACACCTGCGTACGCTCGCGCGCCTGCGAATTTTCATAGGTAACGTCAAGGCAGGCGGGATCCTGCCCTATATCCTTAAAATGCTGATTTACAGCGGCGGTTATATCCACCTCTTTAAAGGTTACGCCCAAAAGCCGGCAAAGCTGTTCGGAATTTGAATGTGTGCGCTTTGTTGTACCGAAGCCGGGCATTGTGACGGCATATATATCGGAAAGGGGCCTTTCAAGTATTTTCATTGCCCTTACGGTCACAAGCAGCGCAAGCGTGCTGTCAAGCCCGCCCGAAATACCTATTACCGCGGTTTTGGCACGTGTATGCTCAAGGCGTTTTTTAAGCCCGTAGGACTGTATTCTCAGTATCGCCTCCGCCCTTTTGTAAAGGTCATTTTTATCAGACGGCACAAACGGCGTTTTTTCAAAGTTGCGCGTAAGCTCGGTTTCAATAATTTCCTGATCAAAATAAACGGTTCGGTAACCGCAAAGCGGTTCAAAGCTTGTGTTTTTATGCCGTTCATACGAAAGCCTTTTAACGTCTATTTCGCTTAAGGTAAGCTCGCTTTCCTCAAACGGCGCGCTTTCCTTAAGCAAGGTGCCGTTTTCGCATATAATGCAGTGACCCGAATAAACCAGATCCTGCGTAGACTCGCCCGTGCCGGACGAGGTATATACATATCCGCACAAAAGCCGCGCCGAGGTAGACGAAACAAGGCTTTTACGGTATTCCGCCTTACCTATTACCTCGTTCGAGGCGGAAAGATTGGCGATTATAAGCGCGCCCGCTCTGCACAGCCCCTCGCTCGGCTGCGCCGCCGCCCATATATCCTCGCAAATTTCTATACCGAAGGTGTATTCGGGCATTTCGCTGTGCGAAAACAGAATATCGGTTCCGAACGGCACCTCTTCGTTTCCGATTTTAATAAAACCGCCGCCAGACAGTACGCCCGATGAAAACTGGCGCTGCTCGTAAAACTCGGCATAGTTCGGCATATATGTTTTCGGCACTATACCTATTATTTTACCGCCCGACAGCACCGCCGCGCAGTTATAAAGCTTTGAGCCGTGTATAAGCGGAACGCCCGCAATAACAACAGGATATTTGCCCTTGGTAAATTCAGCCAAATCGCAAAGCGCCTTTCTTGCCGAGGCAATAAGCACGTCCGAAAAAAACAGATCGCCGCAGGTATAGCCCGTAACACAAAGCTCCGGCAAAACAAGAAGATTTATTTTTTTAAGGTCTGCCTTTTCTATTATTTTCTTAATTTCGGCACAGTTTGCCGCAACATCAGCCACCATACAGCGCGGAAGCCCTGCGGCCGTCTTTATAAAACCGTCCTTCATGCTCTTCATTCCCTACCGTTTGATTTTATAATATTTACTGTTTATAAATATTATAAGCTATTTCTGCGCAAAATAAAAGAAAAAATTAAAATATTGTTAATTTTTTTACAATGTTATTGAATTTATTAAAGCTTTGGCTTATAATGTATACGGCAAAAATTTAAATCTTACAAAGGGGATACCAAAATGACCAACAACAAAACGGTTTTAAAATGGCTTGACGAAGTTAAGGCTCTCGTTGATCCTGATAAAGTTGTCTGGATTGACGGCAGCGAGGAACAGCTTGAGGCTATCCGCAAGGAAGCGGTAGAATCGGGCGAAATGATTAAGCTTAACGAAGAAAAGCTTCCGGGCTGTTATCTGCACAGAACCCGTCCTAACGATGTTGCCCGTGTGGAAGACAGAACCTTTATCTGCTCAAAGACTAAAGAAAACGCAGGCCCCACCAACAACTGGTGCGACCCCGATGAAATGTATAAAAAGCTTTACGACATTGCGCGCGGCTCTTACAAGGGCAGAACTATGTATATAATCCCGTTCTCTATGGGACCGATAGGCTCACCGCTTGCAAAGGTAGGTATTGAGGTAACAGACTCTAAGTATGTTGTTCTTAATATGGCTATTATGACCCGCGTAGGTCAGAAGGTTCTCGATGTTTTGGGCGACTCGAACGATTGGGTACGCGGTCTCCACGCTTCCTGCGATATCGACCCCGAAAAGCGCTACATCTGCCAATTCCCCGAAGACAATACCATTATCTCGGTTAACTCGGCTTACGGCGGAAACGTACTTTTAGGCAAAAAGTGCTTTGCGCTCCGCATAGCTTCTTATCAGGGCTGGAAAGAGGGCTGGATGGCTGAGCATATGCTTATCTTAGGCCTTCAGAATCCTAAGGGCGAAATTAGGTATATCGCCGCCGCTTTCCCGTCTGCTTGCGGCAAAACAAACCTTGCAATGCTTATTCCGCCGAAATATCTGCGCGATAAGGGCTATAAGATCTGGACCGTAGGCGACGATATCTCTTGGATGAAGATAGGCGAGGACGGCCGTCTTTACGCTATCAACCCCGAAAACGGCTTCTTCGGCGTAGCGCCCGGAACCAACGCTCATTCAAACTTCAATGCGCTTGAAAGCACAAAGAAAAACACTATTTTCACAAACGTTGCGCTTAACCTTGACGATAACACCGTTTGGTGGGAGGGCCTTAACAAGGATCTTCCGCAGAACTGCATAGACTGGAAGGGCAACAAGTGGGACGCTTCCAAGTTTGATAAGCACGACAAGAGCACATACGCCGCTCACCCGAACTCAAGATTTACAGCTCCGGCTAAGAACTGCCCCTGCATTTCAGATGAGTTTGATAAGGGTGCGGGCGTTCCGATCTCCGCTATCATATTCGGCGGCCGCCGCGCTAAGTGCGCTCCGCTTGTATATCAGTCAAAGGATTGGGTTAACGGCGTGTTCGTAGGCTCCACAATGGCTTCCGAAACCACAGCCGCAGCCGCAGGCGCGGTAGGCGTTGTTCGCCGCGACCCGATGGCTATGCTCCCCTTCTGCGGCTACAATATGGGCGACTACTTCCAGCACTGGCTCGATATGGGCGCTAAGCTCGGCGATAAGGCTCCTAAGATCTTCAACGTTAACTGGTTCCGCACCGACGACGAGGGCAACTTCGTATGGCCGGGCTTCGGCGATAATATGCGCGTCCTCAACTGGATAATCGACCGCTGCGAGGGCAAGGCAGACGCAACCGAAACCGCTATCGGCTATGTTCCGAAGCCTGAGGATATCGACCTTACCGACCTTGATATGGATATGGATACCTTAAAGAGCATCTTAAAGGTAGACAAGGACGTTTGGGAGAAAGAGGCTGCCGAAATCGAAGAGCATTACAAGAAATTCGGCGATAAGCTGCCGAAAGAGCTTAAAGAGCAGCTTGAAACCCTTAAAGCAAACCTTGCTAAAATGTAATATAAAGCAAAACGCCGCCGTAACGGAAATCCGTTACGGCGGTTTTTTAGGTTTTATAACAATTGTCGCTGTTTGTTGCCGTTACAAAACCTTATTCCTTGTCATTCTGAACGCGTAGCGTGAAAGAATCCGTATTTCCATTAAGAAAAAACGGATTGCCGCACACCATTAGGTGCTTGCAATGACAGAACGGCATTTGCAGCCGAACCATTAGTGTCAAATCAAAGCTTAAATTCCACCAATCTGTCGGTCGGCTTATAAAGTCTGCATTTTACGCCCGCAGTCTCAAACATTTTTTTAGAGGCTACCACGCTGTCCGAATCGGAGTATTTATCGCTCATATAAACAACCTCCGCAATACCGGACTGTATTATCGCCTTCGCACATTCGTTACAGGGGAAGAGCGTGGCATAAACCGTACAGCCCCTTACATTGCCGCTGTTGCAGTTTAAGATTGCGTTAAGCTCGGCGTGGCACACATAAAGATATTTAGATGAAAGCGGCGCGCCGTCCCTGTCCCACGGGAACTCATCGTCCGAGCAGCAGCGCGGCATACCGTTATACCCTACCGAAAGTATCCGCTTTTCGGAATTTACAATGCAGGCTCCCACCTGAGTGGAGGGGTCCTTACTGCGCATTGCCGAAAGCATTGCAATGCCCATAAAATATTCGTCCCAGCTTAAATAATCAGCCCTTTTCAATTACAGCACCTCTTTCTTCTTTCTTTAAAAATAAAAACGCCGTTACAAGCATAATAATCGGAAATACCGAAGATACCGCAAATCCGGCGTTAAGACCGCTTGCGTCTGCAATTATGCCAAGCAGCCACGGCCCTATGCAGCAGCCTATATCGCCGCACATTGCAAACACGCTGAACATTACCGCGTCCCCGTTCGGAAAGGATTCAGCACCGGCAGAAAGCGTGCCCGGCCAGAAAAGACTTACCGTAAAGCCGCATACCGCGCAGGATATTAAAGCAAAAACCGGAATTTTAACAAACGCCGTTACAAAATAGCAGGCGGTGCAAAGCACGCTCATTGCAATCAATGTCTTTCTGTACGATATACGCTCGGAAAATTTTGCGTAAACCACTCTTCCCGTACCCATAAGCACCGCGAACGCGCACGGACCTGCAAGATCTCCTATAACCTTTGTAACGCCGAGCGCCTGCTGCGCAAACATAGAAGCCCATTCCGCCATTGCTATCTCCGAAGCGCCCGAACACATCATAATAACCATAAAACAGCGAAAACGCCGTGATTTAACAAGGTCCTTAAAGCTGTCGCTCTTTCTTTCGGGTTCGGGTTCAACTATCGGCACCTTTAAAAACGAAAAAGCGTTGATAAGCGGAACCACCGCCCAAATAAGGGGTATATAAGTCCAGCCCCTGTACCCGAACGCACGCAGAAGCAATGTTGTACCGAGGGTCGTTACCGCCTGACCCCAGCAATAAAACGAATGCAAAAGCGACATATTGCCCGATTTATTATCAGTGGGCAGCATTTCTATCATAGGGCTTATAATAACCTCCATAAGCCCGCTTGCAAACGCATAAATTATAACCGATATTACTATGCCTATATAGGCGTTCGGTATAACGCGCGGCAAAACAGCCGCCGAGGCAAGGCCCGCCGCCGCCGTAAGCTGACACATAAAAGCTGATTTTCTGTACCCTAAATACCCTACTATTTTCGGCGTCAAAACATCGGTTAACATCTGGGTTGCAAAATTAAACATTATAAGCCTGCCGAGCTTTTCATAGCCTATGCCGTACACGTCCTGCAGGGCTATAAAAAGTATCGGTAAAAAGTTATTTACAATAGCCTGAACAAAATAGCCTACATATGCCGCCGCTTTTGTCGCCGTATATTTATTACTCATTTTTACTTACCGTTTTTTATTTATGATTTTTAAAATTTCATCAGGCGATGAAACGGTGTATGCCGCTCCGTTATTTATAAGCTCTTCCTCTGTTCTGAAGCCCCATAACACGCCTATCGGCAAAAGCCCGCCGTTTACCGCCGCCGCCATATCCATACCCGAATCGCCTATCAAAGCGCAATCATAGGGCTTTACGCCAAGCTCCCTTACAATTTCAAGCGTAAGCGCGGGATCGGGCTTTGCGGCAAAGCCCTCGCGCTTGCCGGCAACCGCGTCAAACATATTGCCGAACAGCTTTTCCGCTACCTTTTGCGCCATTTCCTGCGCCTTGTTTGAAACCACCGCCGTCTTTAAGCCGTTTTGCTTTAAGGCGGAAATCAGCTCCTTAACGCCCTTATAAGCATAAGTTTTATCGTGATAATGCTCCCTGTAATACGCCATAAAAATATCAAGGCATTTTTTAGAGTTTTCGGGCGTTTTGGCGCCTTCAGGCAGTGCGCGCTCTATAAGCTTCGGAATGCCGTCCCCCACAAGATAGTTATATTCCCCTAATTCGCGGCAGGGAAAGCCCATAGAGGAAAGCGCAAAATTGGTGGCGTTTGCCAGATCCTCAAGCGAGTTTACAAGCGTACCGTCTAAATCAAATAATACAGCCTTAATCATACAAAACCTCAAAAAACAAAAAATCCCTTAGCTTCCGCTAAGGGTCATTTTTGCAGATCAGATTGCTCTGGTAACCTTACCCGAACGTAAGCAGCGGGTGCAAACATTGATACGACGCGGAGAACCGTCTACGATTGCCTTTACCTTTTTAACATTGGGTTTCCAGGTTCTGTTGGAACGTCTGTGAGAATGAGAAACCTTAATACCGAAAGCAATTTCCTTGTTGCAGATATCACATTTAGCCATGGTCTGCACCTCCTTTTTATTTATCGGCTCTTTAGCCGAAACACATAGCAAATATTATAATAGCAGATTATGCGCCAAAAATCAAGCTTTTTTTTAATTTTCTTTAATATCAGTGTTCGCTGCGGTTAGGACGGCGCATAAGGTCGTTGGTTACGTTCCTTACGTCCTTACCCTCGTATAAAACGGCGTAGCACTCGTCTATGATGGGCATTTCAATATTGTACTTTTTTGCTAAAGAATGCGCCATATCGGCGGCATAGTAGCCCTCTACCGTTCCAACCTCTTTAAGCGCCTGCTCTATCGGCACGCCTGTTCCTACCTTATGCCCGAAGCGGTTGTTTCTGCTGTGCCTTGAGGTGCAGGTAACCACAAGATCGCCTATACCCGTAAGCCCGGCAAAGGTATATTCCTTTGCGCCCATACAAACGCCGAGGCGCGACATTTCGGCAAGACCTCTTGTAATAAGCGCCGCTTTTGTGTTGTCCCCAAGGCCTAAGCCGTCGCAAAAGCCTGCGGCTATTGCAATAACGTTTTTAAGCGCGCCGCCAAGCTCAACGCCCACAAGATCGTCCGAGGTGTAAACCCTTAAATTATCGCCGGACATTATGTTCTGCACTATCTGTGCGGTAACAAGGGATTTTGAAGCCGCCACTAAGGAGGTAGGTATATTGCGCGCAACCTCCTCTGCATGGGAGGGACCCGAAAGCACAGCTATCTTAGCGCCGGGTATCTCCTCGCCTATAACCTGAGAAAGCCTTAAAAGACTCCCCTTTTCAAGGCCCTTTGAAACGTTTACAACTATGCCGAAGTCTTTTTGCTCTGCAAGCTGTGCCGCCACGCTTCTTATAACGGTTGACGGCGTGGCAAGTATAGTTAATGCAGTGCCGCTAACACAGGAAATATCAGAAGTGATTTTAATGCCGTCCGGCAGCACTATACCGCTTAAAAGCTTTTCGTTACAGCGCTTTTCGGTAAGCATTTTCACCTCTTCGTCAAAGGGTGACCACAGCGTTACGTTGTTTCCGGAAAGATGTGCGGATACAGCAAGCGCCATACCCCAGCCGCCGGAGCCTAAAATCGCAATATCAGCCATTGCTTTTCCTCCTGATTTTTATTCTTTTTTCCTCGCCCTTTACAAGCCGCTTTATATTATCCTTATGCTTTAAAAACACCGTCAGTCCCATAGATACGCTTAAAAGCGACGGAATAAGCATAGGCGCACTGTAGTCGTAAAAAACAATAGAAAGCGAGATTACCGTAACCGTAGCAACAAGCGAGCTTAATGACACTATTCTTGTAATAAGCACGCAAAGCGCAAAAACCGTAAGCCCTATTATTATTGCTTTAGGACAGCAAACCGCGAATATACCCACGCTTGTTGCAACGCCCTTGCCGCCCTTGAACTGAAAAAACACGGGGAAAACGTGCCCTAACATACAGGCAACGCCGCAAAGATATACCCCGTAAGCCGGATATGCCCATTTAACGCCGCCCGTATTCAATGCATAACAGAAGAGCATTTTGCCTATGTAGCAGGCGGCAAAGCCCTTAAGCGCGTCGCAGACAAAGGTAAGCGCACCCGGCAGAAAGCCCGCTGTACGCATTACATTTGTTGTGCCGGCGTTTCCGCTGCCTAACTTTCTTACATCTTTTTTTAAAAAAGCGTTTGCAAAAATTACCGCAAAGTTGATACTGCCGAGCAAATATGCCGAAATTACCGCGGCAACACACAAAAGCCACATTATTTTTCGCCCCTTTCACGTATAACAAACCTTACGGGCGTACCCTCAAGCCCGAAGGTGGAGCGTATCTGATTTTCAAGATAACGCTGATACGAAAAATGAAACAGCTCCGCTTTATTGCAAAAGCAAACAAACGTAGGCGGTTTTGTAGACGCCTGAGTCATATAGTATATTTTAAGGCGCTTGCCCTTATCTGTCGGGGGCTGAACGCGCGCGGTTGCGTCCGCTAAAATATCGTTTAACATACCTGTTGAAATGCGCATTGTGTTTTGTTCGTTAACATATTTTATAAGCTCAAAAAGCCTGTCGATCCTCTGACCGGTTTTTGCCGAAATAAAAATTATCGGCGCAAAGGACATAAACGAAAAATCCTTCATAAGCTTTTTTCGGGCGCTGTCCATAGTTTTGCCGTCCTTGTCAACGGCGTCCCACTTATTAACGGCTATAATGCATGCCTTGCCCTGTTCGAGCGCCAAACCCGCAACCTTTGAATCCTGCTCTGTAAAGCCCTCTGTCCCGTCAATCATTATAACACATACGTCGGCTCGCTCAACAGCCATTTGCGCGCGCAAAACGCTGTATTTTTCAATTTTATCCTCAACACGGCTTTTTCTCCTGAGACCGGCGGTATCAATAAAATTATATTTAACGCCCTCGCGCTCTATCGCGGTATCGATAGCGTCGCGCGTTGTGCCCGCAATATCCGAAACTATCGAGCGCTCCTCGCCCGCAATACAGTTTATAAGCGAGGATTTGCCCGCGTTCGGCTTTCCTATTACGGCAACGTTTATAACGTCGTCCTCGTCCTCTGCAAACTCTTCCGCCGGAATATGGGCTATCACCTCGTCAAGCAGATCGCCCGTGCCGTGGCCGTGAACCGAGGATACGGCTATCGGGTCGCCTATTCCGAGGTTATAAAACTCGTATATATCGGCAGGGGGACCGCCTATACCGTCGCACTTGTTAACGCAAAGCACCACGGGCTTGCCGCTTTTTTGAAGCATTGCCGCAATTTCCGCGTCTGTTGCGGTAACACCGGATTTTACATCGGTAACAAATATTATAACCGAAGCCGTATCAATGGCAAGCTGCGCCTGCGCGCGCATACCCGATAGTATAACGTCGTGGCTTTCAGGCTCAATACCGCCCGTATCAACCAGCATAAACTTTTTGCCGAGCCACTCGCCGTCGCCGTAAATACGGTCGCGCGTAACGCCGGGCGTATCGTCCACAATAGAAAGCCGCTTACCTATAAGTTTATTAAAAAGCGTGGATTTACCCACATTCGGTCTTCCGACCACCGCAACCACAGGTTTTGCCATAATATAAACGCCTCCCTTTATATTTTTAACATTTGTTCCGCAAAAATGCGGAACAAACAAAGCCCTATACTTAAAAAACAGAGGAGGATCAAATCCCCCTCTGCCCCTCGTACGAAGATAGTTCGGTGAATTATTCGCCGACTTTAACTACCTCGCGTCCATCATAATGGCCGCAGGCAGAGCAAAGTCTGTGCGGGCGCTTGTATTCACCGCAGTTAGAACATCTAACCAATGTGGGAGCATTAAGCTTCCAAAGGTTATTTCTTCTCTTATCACGTCTTGCCTTAGAGGTCTTTCTCTTTGGTACTGCCACTTTGAGCACCTCCTTATAAGAATAAACTGATTATCGGTTATTAAGCAACTCGGCTAAAGCCGAAAGTCGCGGGTCTATCTCTTTTTCGGGACAGCCGCATTCGCCCTCGTTAAGATTTTTGCCGCATTTAGGGCATATGCCCTTGCAGGTATCCTTGCATAAGTGCTTCATGGGAAGACTTACAATAACCTCGGTATACACAAGCTCGTCAAGGTCAAGCTTCATATCGGGTACTAAAAGGATAGTATCGCTTTCCTCCCCTTCAATAGCCGCCGCAAGAGATTTGCTTATTTTTACCGTATACACCTTTGCGGTATCGGTACCGCAGCGATCGCACGGAGCCGAATACTCATAGGTTATAACTGCGTCAAGCTCAACAAGGCTTGCTTTGTTGGAAACAGTGCCGCTTACGGTAACAGGCTTTTTGAGCGGATAAACGCCTGAAACCTCAACGTTCTTTAAATCCAACGAATACTCAATCGGCAGTACGGAATTATCGTTTGCAAAAATTCGCTTTAAATCGATAACCATATTTCCACCTCAATCGTCACAAAGTATATTATAGCTTTACACTGTCTGTTTGTCAAGTTTTATTTAAAAAAAGCGCATTATAACGAACAAATTAACGCTTTATTTATGATATGCCGCGCCGCTGTTTATTCTGAACGCACGGTAAAGCTGCTCTAACAGCATTATTCTGAAAAGCTGATGCGGAAAGGTCATTTTTGAAAACGAAAGTCTTTTTGCCGCCAAAGCCTTGACCTTACCCGATAAGCCGTAGGAGCTGCCGATTATAAAGGTCAGGCTTTTGCCTATGCCTGCGTTTTCCTTTATAATATCGGCAAATTCCTCGCTTGAAACGCCGCTGCCCTCAATACAAAGCGGAAAAACCGCCGAGCCTGCGGGAATTTTATTTATTATAAGCTCCGCCTCTCGTTCAAGGGCGGCGTTTATTTCCGCCGCAGAGGGTTTTTCGGGTAATTTTATGGGGGCTATTTCCTCAATTTTAAGGCTGCAATAGCCGCCAAGGCGCTTTTGATATTCCGCAGCCGCCTCGCGCAGGTACCTTTCCTTAAGCGAGGAAAGCGCTATTACCGTTACCCTTATCATACCACCGTCACCCCGTTGCCCGCAGGCGCCGCAACGGTAAGAATATAATCCGTGCCGTTTAGGGCGCCTGCGTCTGTAAGAGCGGCCTCGGCGGCGTTTAAAGCCAAAAGCGGGCTGTTGTTTTTCCGACTTAAATGACCGAGTATAAACCTCTTTGTGCCGCGGCGCAAAAGTTCGGGCAGCTCTGCGGCGCAGGCATTGTTTGAAATATGCCCGTTATCCGAAAGTATGCGTATTTTAAGGGACGGCGGATAAGGTCCGTTTTTAAGCATATTTATATCGTGGTTAGACTCTATAAGCACCACGTCGCTGCCGTAAAGCGAATTTCTTACCTCGTCTGTCACGCGCCCCAAATCGGTACAAACCGATATTTTTCTGCCGTCTGCGGTTAAAAGCGTATATCCGCTTGAGCCTTCGCAGTCGTGAAGCGTTGAAAACCTTTTAACGGCGAAGCCCGAAAGCTCGGTGATTTTTTCGCTTTCAAGCGTTATCGTATCGGTGCCTGCGGGAATTATACCGGCACTTTGAAGCGTTAAAAGCGTTTTTTCGGAAGCCGCAGCCGCAGCGCCCGTTTTGCTTAAAAGGGTTTTGAGACCCTTTATATGATCGGAATGCTCGTGGGTGATCAAAACGGTTTTAATTTCGTCTATACTGCCGCCTGCCGCGGTAAGCGCCGTGCAAAGCGCGCGGAACGACGCGCCTGCGTCTATAAGCAGCGCCCCCTTCGGAGACGCTATATATGTACTGTTACCGGTTGAGCCGCTGAAAAGCGGACATATCCTTGCCATTAAATTTCCTCTTTTCAAAAAAAGACCGACGTACAGTCGGTCTTGGAGCTTGTTGATAAACCGAATATTAAATTTTTCGCGATGTTTACGCCTTCTCTTTGTCATTCTGAACGCGAAGCGTGAAAGAATCCGTAATCCCCTTGAAAGAGAAACGGATTGCCACAGCCGCTTACGCGGCTTCGCAATGACAGGTAAGCAAAAATTTATCCGCACGCCATAAGTATTCGCAATAACTAAACGGCTTGTCATTCTGAGCGCTGAGCGCGAAAGAATCCGTATTCACATTGAAAGAAAAACGGATTGCCGCACGCCTTACGGCGGTCTCGCCTGCCGGCTCGGTCGGTGCTT
>ERZ773188.1544-NODE-1544-length-25282-cov-7.235224_pt1 | contig 25282 bp, 20 predicted proteins | sample MGYA00581011_ERZ773188 | MGnify/ENA primary metagenome ERZ773188 (study PRJEB29015, sample SAMEA2737798) | human gut metagenome | biome: human gut; feature: human-associated habitat; material: faeces | place: China | collected 2012 ...
TTGATTTGAAAAATCTCAGTCTCAGTCTCTCAGTTAAAAAATAAGGGGGTATCATTTTCCCATTTTTCTCTTTCTTTTCTTTTTGCTGTTTTTATAACTTGCTGATTATTAATTAATTATATATAAATATATAATATATATATAAGAATAAAAGAAAAAGAGGGGGTACTTGAAAAACAACTGAGACACTGAGACTGAGATTTTTGATGCCTTTAACTGAAATCAAAAACAATCCTAACTCCCTATCAAGCAGATGTTTATGTGGATGGTATTCGTGCGTCTAAGTTTGTCACCATCTTCTCGTAATCAGAAAAATGAAAATATTTCTTCCAAAAAAGGGGCGTTTTTCGGGATTTTATTCGTATTTTTGCCCTGTCGTTTGATACGATTTCAACAAAAACAATTCAAAACCTAAAAAAATAGTTGGATTATGAACATATTTAAAAAGCTATTTGGTGGGCAAAAGACTACTGAGGAAGTGAAACAGGAGAAGGAAAAGGGCTTCGACAAGGTGAAATATGAAGGTGTTCGTGCTCTCCGTATGCATCAATTTGACCTTGCTGCCAAGTTTTTGGAACAAGCTCTGCAGCTGAATGCTGAAGATTTGGAATGCCGCGACTATCTCTCGCAGGCTTACATCTCTATGGGTGATCTGCAGAAAGCCTATGAGCAGTTGCAGATTCTCTCGGAAGCCCAGACCGACAACGTGGCGGTGTTGCTGCGTATGGCGGATGTGGCGTATATGATGGAGGATTACATCGCCATGACGGATGTGTGCAACAAGGCTCTGCAGCTGGATGCTGAGAATGTAGAGACGTATTTCTTCTATGCCAGAGCCTGCAGAGGGCTGGGTGATGCAACCCGTGCCGTGTCGATGCTGACTGAGGCGATAGGCAAGCGTGAGGATTTCTATGCCGCCCGATTGCTTCGTGGCAGCATCCTGTTGGAGCAGGCTCAGCTTTCCGAGGCAGAACTCGATGCAACTTTCCTCTATGAGCATATTCCGGGCAACGAGGATGTGCTGTTACTGAAGGCTCGTGTAGAGAAGGCGCAGGGAAAGATGGAGGAGGCTGAACAGACCTACGGTAAGGTGATGGATGTAAATCCTTTCTCTATTGATGCGTATCGCGAGCGCAGCGAGGTTCGCAGAAGTCTGGGTGATAGTGCCGGTGCTGCCGAGGATGAGGCTGCTGCCAAGGAAATGGGTGCCGAAATTCCGGAACCATCAGAGGGAATAGAGCAGAAAATAAAGGAAAAAATGCAGCAGATGGACCCCTATAAGGTTTTCCATAACGAATACTGAATAATAGAATTTCATCTTTCTAACTGGGAAAAAATATTTTCCCAGTTAGAAAGATTATTTTTTATAACTACAAGTCGTCGTTCTATCTGATACCATTATCTCTATCGCTATTGTTCAGCTTACGGCTGCCTGTATGGTATCTGCGGCCATGGCTGAAGTTGAAGCTGGCAGTAAAGACAAGCATGTTGCCCTGGTCAGCAAGGCGTACCTTGTTCTTCTGCTGCACATACTTGTTGAAAAGTTCATCCTTATACACGCAGCCATGAGGATAGAATACGAATAATCCGAGAACGCCAAACTGCCAGTTCTTATAACTGTAGGTTACGGCAAGATTGGAGGTTGGCTCTCCGCCGTTTGTCTTTTCTCCCCAAAAACTCTTTTCCACCTTATAGGCACCATAGCCAATGTTCCAATTGCCCGTCATGTACCGAATTTCTGCTCCATAACTGAAGTAATTGAACTCGTGGGAATAATCCAAACCCTTTGTCTTGACATTCTGATACTCGCACATAAGGTTCAAATCCAGATGATCCTTGATGAGGTGAACTTCAGGAGTCAACAGCAGGTGCTTGTAATCATGACTCTTCTGATTCTCCGGTTTGCTCACAAAGAGATAAGAGCCATCCTCCCGCTTTTCGGGCAAGATAGAAGTAGCTATAGGCTTGTCGTAATACGTCCAGTTTCCCTCCAGGTACAAAGACATCAGCGGAATGTTCCAGGAAGCCGACAAGGTATTGTTGTAGCCGGTAAATGGCTTCAGACCGCTATTGCCGTCACGCGCCTCAAAGCTGTTGGAATATTGGCGCAACTCGCTCAAGTCGGAAAGGCTTGGGATGTCTGACGTGATTTTGCTGCTCCATTTAAAACTCAGATGGTCGCTAGCCTTTGCCTGTAAAGTTACCTGTGGTCGAAACAGCCATTTGCTGTATCCGTTCTCCCCCTGATGGATGGAAGACCTGGTTGCGCCAACTCCCACCTGATAACTGAACCACTTCTGCTGTCCCTGTAGCTGGGTGAAAAGATAGAGATTGCTGTACTTCAATTCCGTATCAGCATTACTGCTTCCCACATAGATGTTATCTGTGTGGCTGATATTATATTGTCCACCTACCGATAAAGCCATCTGTTTCCAGTTCTTGCTGTATGTTCCTTCACCAATAAGAGAGCGCTTTCTACCAGTTGCATCATAACTGTAATCGGTCAGCGGAGCGTTCTTTACAGATTCATCCGGCGATTTGTTGAACGTATATTCCCTCATACGATACTGGTAATCTGTGCCGATGTAAGTACCCACCAGGTTCAGAGCCAGGTTCTGGTCATGGGGCATGTTGAGCGAATAATAAATGTCCAGAGATGGAATCTGCTCCAGCATTTTTCTGTTGTTTTGCAGATATTGATTTGCCTTGCCGCTTTCCTGATAAAGCTGGTTCATGCCTCTCACAGGACTGTTGTGATTGTAGAAATTCAACCGTACATTCAATGTATATTTGTCTGGCTCACTAAGATTATAACCCAACTGTACATTATTGGTGGTGTATAGGAACGGAGAATCATAACCTAAATAATTGCGATGTAGAGTTTCTCCTGTGGGCAGATGATAAGTACCGAGACTCTCATAGCTTCGTTCCTCTACCGAGCGATAGGAGAAACTGTAGTTGATGCTGAATTCCGATTTCTTCACATTGTATTTGAAATAACCGTCGCTATTATTGAAACCTGCCTTGGTGCCTTGCATCGTAGAAACTCCACCCACATAACCGGCATAACGTCGGCGGACCTGGTAGTTGATGACTGCATCCAGATTGCTGTCTCCATATTTGAGTCCTGGAACATTGATGAATTCCACCTTTGTAACTTCATCCGGCTGCAAAGCCAATACATCTTGCATGCTAGCTTTGACATCGTTGATGCGTATTTGCACATCTCCGCCCTTTAATGACAGAACTTTGCGTTCTGCTCGATTTACGATAATGGTAGGCAAAGACAAGTTGTCCAACAGATCATAACCATTGGAAGCCGTTTTCACCTGCTCTTTTGTAGGGAAGATGATTTGTCTATCTACTTTTTCTACAACCCTTGCGGCTTCAACGGTCACCCCTTTCAACAGGTATGAATTCGCCTGCATCCTCACATTTCCGATGCGGGCAATAGGTACCAGCTTGCAAATCGTCTTGTAGCCTACGAACGAAACTTTCATGAGGGCCTGCTTCTGCTGGCAGGGGATGACGAAATCGCCATTGGCGTTGCTCACGCCTCCACAGAGAAAGGAGGAATCCTTCGGGTTGAGCAGCTGGATATTGGCGAATTCTACAGGAAGATTGTGATTGTCTATCAGTCTGCCTATCAGCTTGCGCTCGCTCTTGCGCATGCATTCTACCGTGATGAGGCTGTCACCTACGGTCATCTGCATCGGATAGAAACCGATTACCTTGCGGATGGCATCGGGAATATTGGCTGTCTTCACGTTCTGGGTAACTGTGAAATCCTCCAGTTCGTTGTAGATGAAGCTGATTTTGTAGCGCTTGGAAGCCTTGTCGAGGTCGATGAGGACGTCCGACATACTGCGGTCGTGATAGTTGCGCTGGATGTGCTGTGCGCTCATCGCCAGGGCGAACGTGCACAGCAGGAATATGATGGCTGAAAATCTTCTCATAATGATGTTGCTTTTTATTTGTTATTTTACAATCAGCTCGTTTTGTTGCAATTCGATGTTTACATTCTCGAATTGGTTCAGTTCTTTTACGATGTTCTCGATGTTCGAATGACTGTTCCATTCGTAATAGAGGCGGAGGGTCTTGTCCTCGTTATTCTCAAACTTCACTTGTAAATCATAATAAGAAGCAATTTCAGAAAGCATCTGCTCGAAAGCCACATTCTCGAAAGTCTTGTGAATGACTGGCTTTTCTGGTTTCGGATGAGTCAGGGAATCCTTTCCTGCTACCTGCTTTGCGGAATCTGATTTTATGACTTCCGGATGAGTGTCTGCGGTTACCTGGGTTGGTTCCTGGCTGCGCTTGATGTAAGTATGGATTGCGGCAAAGGCAATACCCGAAATCAAGACAAAACCGGCGATGGATGCTGCCAGTTTACGCCAGGAAGTTATAGGATGAGTTGCTTTTTCCTGAAGTTGATGCTCCTGGCTGAATTTCTCCCATTCCTCATCTACATTAATAATAGGAGAGGGGCTTTCAAGTGCAGAATCCACTTCCATCATCGTCTGATAGAGTTTTCGGCATTCCTCATCCTGCAATATCTCACGAATCTCCTCATCAGAATACTTCTCCTGATGGTCGATGATATCCAGTATTTTTTCAAACTTGTCCATAATAAATCTGCTAAGGGTTAAACTTTTGCTTTAATTTTCTGATGCCTTGCGCCAGATGCTTATAAACTGCCACTTCGCTGATGCCCAATTCCGTAGCAATCTCCCGATATTTCAGTTTCTGCCGAAAACGGAGATCGAGTACCTTGCGGGTTTGTGGCGTGAGTTCAGCATTCATATAAGCCAGAATTGCCTCGTACTTTTCGGTCTCCTTGTCTATTTCGGCAATCGTCGCTTCCAGGGGAACTATCGAAGGCGAAGTATCGGCTTTCAGGAGATGATGAACCCGGTCTTTCATCTTCTGTCGGCTCAACAGGTTGAGGCATTTATGGCGCACACACACCAGAAGATAGCTCCCGGCGTTAGTGGAAGGCAGGGGCGAATTGCTGGTTATAGTCTCGTTATCAAGCTCCAGTTGGGTCTTTCCGTCGAGCACATCGGCAAAGACTTCGCTTACCACATCCTTGCTGGCTGCATCATCCTTCAGAAGTACCCTGGCCAATTGGTACATCCTCAGATAATGCTGCCGGAAGAGCTGTTCTATCGTTTCTTTGTTTATTTGCATTACTTTATTTCTTTTCTTTTGCCTATATTACAATCGAATTTTCATTTTCCTAACCCTTAGCAGAATATTTTTTAATGCAAATTTTTAAAACGTCAAAATTACCCTATCGGACTTGCTCCTTCTTCAGATGCTTATAAAGCCTGTAGATTGCGTTGAAAAATGATGCTTGTCGTCTATAAACGATAAAATCTATGCATTTTTATCGTCTATAAACGATAAAAAGTTATTGCTTTTGTCGTCTATAAACGATAAAATGTGTATCTTTGCACCGGATTCAGTAAAAAGAAAGGGAATTATGACGAAGGATTTGATTAAATTACTGATAATTGAGTATCAGGCTTATGTTACTCAAGTAGAACTGGTTCATCGTGACGTAGAGCTCATGGATGGACTGAATTACGTGTTTGTAGGATTGAGACACGCAGGAAAATCGTATCTGATGTATCAGCGCATAGCACAGCTGCTGGAACAGGGGCATAAGCGGGAGGAAATCCTGTACTTCAACTTCGAGGATGACCGTATTGACTCCTTGGATGTGACCGACCTTGACCTGATAAAAACCTGTTATGAAGAAATGTATGACTGTCGACCTATCTTCTTCCTCGACGAGGTTCAGCTGGTAGATAGATGGGAAAAGTTTGCCCGCAGGTTAGCAGATCAGAAATATCAGGTTTACATCACGGGTAGTAATGCCAAGATGTTGAGCAGCGAGATAGCGACAACACTCGGTGGCAGGTACATGATACATGAGGTGTATCCCTATTCCTTTGCCGAATATCTGAAGGCGAGCGGTATTGATGTAAGGGCAAGGAATGCCCTCTATGCTTACGCTAAGGATATTGTAAGACTCTCTAATATCTATTTCCAGCATGGAGGTTTGCCAGAGACTGTGGGGATGAAGGAGCCAAGGTCGTGGATGAGCAATCTCTTCAGTAAAATCTTCTTCGGTGATTTGGTGGCTCGGTATAAGATTCGTAACGACTATGCCCTGCGAGTAATGATTCGCAAGATGGCAGAAAGCGTGAAGCAGCCATTATCTTACAGCAGAATAGCCAGTATCGTGAGTAGTACCGGAAAAAAACTCAGTACGGATGCCACGATAGATTATGTCGGCTACATGGCTGACACCTGGCTCATTTTGCCGTATGAGAATTTGTTCGGAAAGTTGCAGGACAAGGAATCCAACCGCAAGTATTATTTTACGGACAATGGTTTGCTTCATCTTTTTCTTGTAGATGCAGACACTTCGTTGCTGGAAAACATAGTTGCCGTCACGCTCAGGCGGAAATATGGTGACGGCAGCTATTTCTGGAACAGCAGGAATGCCGAGGTAGATTTTGTGATTCCGGAAGAAGAATTGGCCATACAGGTTTCCTACTCTATGGCAGATCCCGATACTTTCCGGCGGGAGACAGATGGGCTGATCAAGCTTTCTTCTGTCCAGAATGTCAAGCGGATGATTGTTGTGACAAAGGACGAGGAGGATATTGTAGAGAAGGATGGTTGCCGCATAGAAATAATCCCTCTATGGAAATGGCTGCTGGAATTCTGATAACAGGCAAAAAGGCTGAACTTCGGGTGAGGAAGTCCAGCCTTTTGCTTATTTGTGATTTCGGGAAAAGCGAAGACGGCTTTTACTTGAATGCGCCAGCATCTGAATCATAGTTGTTGATGTTCTTCCGGATGTTCTTCTTCTTTCCGGAGAAGAAGTTGTAGCTGACACCCAGCGTCAGCATGCGGCGATTATCCTTGATGATGTGTTGTTCCGTCTGGTTCATAATCGGATTGTCGAACGTCTGGCTCTCGTACTTGGCTGGTGCAAACATCCACAAGCCATAGAACGAGAAACGCCAGGCTCCCTTCTGGTAAAAAGCAGAGAATTCACTCTTAGGCTCATCCGCCTTGCGATAGTTCAGGACTGCCATCTTCGAAGGAATATTTCCCTGGTAAGATGCTCCCCAGTTTCCCTTCCGGAAGTTGATGCCATATTTGAAAGGACTCCACCAGTAGCAATGGCGACCATAGGAATTGCTGATTACCTCCCGTTCAAAACCTCCACCCACCATCAGTTTCAAAACCTCGTTCTTGAACGGCTTGAACTGAAGATAATAGCCTGTGCCATAACGCCAATAGAAACTGCCGTTTTCATAGGTATAAACTATGCTGCGCTTGTTGTTCACCGTGGTCCAATAATAATAAGGTGTAATTACCTTGTCATTATAGATTCCATAAAGTGCTACTTGCAGGTAGAGCATCGCATCATTATAGGTGTATCTGAATATCGGTCCCCATTCCATCGTAGCCTTTACATTCGGGTTGCCCTGCTTCATCAGTCCGGGGATGACAATCGTCATGTTCTCGCTCAATGTTGAGATGGCGGGATAATTGGTGCCGCTGGATGATAGCAGCTGCAACGAACCGTTCTTCAGCTTATAAGATAAATACAGCAACGGATGAATATAGTTGTTGTTATAGGTGAGATCCTGATAGCTCTGGGTTCTCCACGTGCTCTTAACGCCTATGCGATAGGTAAACTTGCCGATATGGTTCTGGTATTGGGCATAAACCGTATTGATCTTGATGCATGAAGAATACTTGGATGGCTCATAGCCGGAAAGGATATTGCGCACATTATAGTCGCTCCACTTGTTCCAGGTATATACTCCTGCCGACAGCTCTCCCTGCTCCCATTCTTTGGTATAATCAGCTTCTCCTATCAGGGAATAGATGTGGCTCCTGGAGTGCATGTCGTCATCGGTCAAGATGCTATCCTTGTCGGAAGTCCATTGCCGGTTGAGCATTTGCTGCCTGGTGTTGAAGTAAGAGCCGAGCAAGTCCACATCGAGTGTCTGCTTATGGGAAAACTGCTTGCTGAGATAGAGATCTACTGCGGGTTTCACGTAATCTACAATATCCTTCGTGTTTCCGAAACCATCCTGCCAAGCCTCGTTTCCTTGCGTTGCAACCTCGCTATTTCCCCTGTTGAACTTATGTGACAATTCTGGCGAAAAGGTGACCTGGAAGGTTACGTCATCTGGCTTGCTGTAAGCATACTTCAGGTTGAACTTGTTGTCGGTATAGCCAAAACGCTTGTGCAGATGGTAATCATAGACAGCCTGTTGGTCGTCAAGCGTAAAGGAATACTGGTTGTCTTCTATCCAGTCACGATAGTTTCTCACGTTGATGCTGTAATCGAAGGAAAACTGATGATTGCCCTTGTTGTACTTGAAATACACATTATCATTGCTAAACCCTGTGGTCAAGGCGCTGGACACATCAAAACCAGTAGTATAACCCGTATCAAGCGGCTTGGTAATGAGGTTCATCAAGATGCCCACATCGCCGTATCTGATAGGAGGATCTTCGTAGTATTCCACCTTCTTTATTTTGTTGGCGGCAATAGCCTTCAAGTCGTTCTCGCTCGTCATCGGCACGTTGTTGATGAGAATCTTGATGGATTTGCCGGTCATACTGGATGTCTTGCCGGTCATCGGATCGGTATAGATTCCCGGGAGTGTTCCCAGGAGATCCTGTGAATGGCGTGAGTTCCTGATCTGTTCGTCAGAGAATGTATAAGAAGCATGGTCGCCGTGGTCGATACGCAGCTTGCCCTTTACTTCCACCTTGCCCAGTTGATAGGCATTCGCCTGCATCTTCACATTTCCGATACGGGCAATAGGTACCAGCTTGCAAATCGTCTTGTAGCCTACGAACGAAACCTTCATGAGGACCTGCTTCTGCTGGCAGGGGATGACGAAATCGCCATTGGCGTTGCTCACGCCTCCACAGAGAAAGGAGGAATCCTTCGGGTTGAGCAGCTGGATATTGGCGAATTCTACAGGAAGATTGTGATTGTCTATCAGTCTGCCTATCAGCTTGCGCTCGCTCTTGCGCATGCATTCTACCGTGATGAGGCTGTCACCTACGGTCATCTGCATCGGATAGAAACCGATTACCTTGCGGATGGCATCGGGAATATTGGCTGTCTTCACGTTCTGGGTAACTGTGAAATCCTCCAGTTCGTTGTAGATGAAGCTGATTTTGTAGCGCTTGGAAGCCTTGTCGAGGTCGATGAGGACGTCCGACATACTGCGGTCGTGATAGTTGCGCTGGATGTGCTGTGCGCTCATCGCCAGGGCGAACGTGCACAGCAGGAATATGATGGCTGAAAATCTTCTCATAATGATGTTGCTTTTTATTTGTTATTTTACAATCAGCTCGTTTTGTTGCAATTCGATGTTTACATTCTCGAATTGGTTCAGTTCTTTTACGATGTTCTCGATGTTCGAATGACTGTTCCATTCGTAATAGAGGCGGAGGGTCTTGTCCTCGTTATTCTCAAACTTCACTTGTAAATCATAATAAGAAGCAATTTCAGAAAGCATCTGCTCGAAAGCCACATTCTCGAAAGTCTTGTGAATGACTGGCTTTTCTGGTTTCGGATGAGTCAGGGAATCCTTTCCTGCTACCTGCTTTGCGGAATCTGATTTTATGACTTCCGGATGAGTGTCTGCGGTTACCTGGGTTGGTTCCTGGCTGCGCTTGATGTAAGTATGGATTGCGGCAAAGGCAATACCCGAAATCAAGACAAAACCGGCGATGGATGCTGCCAGTTTACGCCAGGAAGTTATAGGATGAGTTGCTTTTTCCTGAAGTTGATGCTCCTGGCTGAATTTCTCCCATTCCTCATCTACATTAATAATAGGAGAGGGGCTTTCAAGTGCAGAATCCACTTCCATCATCGTCTGATAGAGTTTTCGGCATTCCTCATCCTGCAATATCTCACGAATCTCCTCATCAGAATACTTCTCCTGATGGTCGATGATATCCAGTATTTTTTCAAACTTGTCCATAATAAATCTGCTAAGGGTTAAACTTTTGCTTTAATTTTCTGATGCCTTGCGCCAGATGCTTATAAACTGCCACTTCGCTGATGCCCAATTCCGTAGCAATCTCCCGATATTTCAGTTTCTGCCGAAAACGGAGATCGAGTACCTTGCGGGTTTGTGGCGTGAGTTCAGCATTCATATAAGCCAGAATTGCCTCGTACTTTTCGGTCTCCTTGTCTATTTCGGCAATCGTCGCTTCCAGGGGAACTATCGAAGGCGAAGTATCGGCTTTCAGGAGATGATGAACCCGGTCTTTCATCTTCTGTCGGCTCAACAGGTTGAGGCATTTATGGCGCACACACACCAGAAGATAGCTCCCGGCGTTAGTGGAAGGCAGGGGCGAATTGCTGGTTATAGTCTCGTTATCAAGCTCCAGTTGGGTCTTTCCGTCGAGCACATCGGCAAAGACTTCGCTTACCACATCCTTGCTGGCTGCATCATCCTTCAGAAGTACCCTGGCCAATTGGTACATCCTCAGATAATGCTGCCGGAAGAGCTGTTCTATCGTTTCTTTGTTTATTTGCATTACTTTATTTCTTTTCTTTTGCCTATATTACAATCGAATTTTCATTTTCCTAACCCTTAGCAGAATATTTTTTAATGCAAATTTTTAAATAAATGAGAGCTTGGTTGTGCGGATTGCAAATCCGCAAGAAGTAGGTCGAACCTTTTTTGACTCCGGATTGCAAATCCGGAGGAACGCCTAGCGGACTTGCTCCTTCTTCAGATGCTTGTAAAGCCACAGGAAGGCGGGAATGAGGAAGAGATCTGCCATGACCCATGCCACAGGATCGCCGAAGCAGACACCCGTCCAAGCCAGGGCAGGCACCAACCAGAGACTCACACCGCATCTCGCTATCATTTCCATCACGCCACTCAGCATCGAGAGGTTGCTGTAACCCAAGCCCTGGATGCTGTAGCGCAGGATGGTGAGCAAGCCCAGACAAGGATAGAAATAGTTGGCGATGCGCATAAACTGGGCTGCATAAGTCACTACTTCCACCTCGCCCTTATCCACGAAGAGCATCATCATCTCGTCGGCAAACGGATAGATGAGCAGGAAGGTGAAGACGAAATAAACCAGCATCATCCTGATGGAAGCCCTTACGCCCTGACCGATTCTATCCAGCTTCCTGGCTCCCAGGTTCTGACCGCAATAGGTAGCCATCGCCACTCCGATGTTCTCGAATACGCAGGTAAAGAGATATTTGATGCGCATAGAGGCTGTGAATGCCGCCACATAAACCGTTCCCAGAGCGTTGTTGGCACTCTGCAGCATGATGAGGCCGATGGCGGTAATCGAGAACTGCAGACCCATCGGAACGCCGTTGTTCAGCAGAATGCTTACCTTCTTGTTGTCGAATTTCCTTTCCTCACCCTTCGGAATCAGAATCTGCATCTTCTTTTTGATAAACCAGATACAGAGCAGTACGGAAATGCCCTGCGAGAGCCAGGTGGCAATACCTGCTCCCTCTACACCCAGTCCCATGCCGAGAATCAGAATGCCATCGAGAATGATGTTGATGACGGAGGCGGTGATGAGGAAATAGAATGGCTGCTTCGAGTTGCCTAGGGCACGGATCTGACCGGAGAGCAGGTTGTAGGCGATGGTAAAAGGAATCGCCGCAAACTGCAGCATCAGGAATATGTAGGCATCATCGAACACCTCCTTCGGCGTATTCACCAGGTGCAGAATCTTTCCGCAGAAGATGCAGGAAAGAAAGGTGATGACCACGGCAAATACCACGGCGATACGGATGCTGTTGCTTACGTAAGCCCGCATCTTGGCATAATCCCTGGCACCGAAAGCCTGGGCGATAGGGATGGCAAAACCGGCACAGGAGCCGTTGCAGAAGCCCATGATGAGAAACATGATGGAGCTGGATGCGCCTACTGCAGCAAGTGCCCCCACGCCAATCCATCTTCCCACGATGGCGGCATCGATAATGAGATACATCTGCTGAAGGATGTAGCCTAGAATCAGCGGAATAGCAAATTTGATGATGGCTCGCAAGGGCGAACCCACCGTCATGTCGTTTGTTGACTTTGAACTTTGAGTTTTGACCATTGAACTGTATGATTAGTTTTTGTTATCCTAAAAAGATGAAAGAGGGGGAGAATGCACTCTTTATTTGAGCGCATCTCCAATTTTCTGTTTGATTTGTGCCATTTTATTGCGGCGCTCAATGGAAAACGTATCCCCGTGGGTTTCCACATAATCGAAGAGCATGAACGCTTTGTTCAGGAGTTCATCTCTTGCGGGTTGCCCCACGGTATCCGCCTCGTGATAGTAGAGTTCGGCAAGCATGTCCATCTTGGAGAGTCGCTTCTCCTCGTCGTCGATTCCTGCCATCGCCTTCATCACGTCCTCGATGGTGGCGATGCTGTAGAAGGCGTAAGGACCTACGTATTGATTGTAGAGCTCCTTAATCTTCTCACGTCTCACCTCCACCTCTTTCTTTTCGAGCATTCTTTCGAGTGCCGCCATAAACTCGCGAATCAATCGCTGTATGTAGTCTCGTTGTAGCATATTTTTTTATTTTGTTGTTACTGTTGCGTTATCTAATAGACTCATTGGTATTGCCATGACTAAGGCAAAGTTCAGGGAGTATTGTGAGAAGAGTTCCTAGAAACTCTCCTCTACCCCGTACAATGGGACATTCTTCATCCACTCTTGCTCCTTGTATGGCGACATGGAGAAGCGGATGGCTCGCAAGTCGGGATGGGCGTCAAAGAAGGCGCGAAGTGACTTGGAACGCAGGTTCTCTTCCGCTTTTACCTCTATCGGAGTTATCACCCCTTGGTGCTGGGCAAGGAAGTCTATCTCCAAGCGAGCGTCTTCCCTACTATAATAATAGGTGTAAATGTCCTGTTGACATAATAGCTGGGTAAGGACGTAGTTTTCCGTGAACGCCCCCTTGCTCTCCGTCATGGCTTTGTTGGAGATGAGCATTTGGGCAGGTTCCATCTCGCTCAGCGCACCCAGGAGGCCGACATCCAGGAGAAACAGCTTGAAGGCATTGAGGTCTTCGTAAAACTTCAAAGGCATTCCAACTTCTCTTACTCGGGAAATACCTTGTGAAGTTCTTGTATTTCATCCAGAATGATAAGCGTTTTGCCAGGGATTATAGGCTGTTTGCTAATGGCTCCGATAACCATTAGGACTCGCTTCATATCATAATCTTCTGCAAATATGTTGGCAATCTCAGAGTTTCCATCACAGTTGATGTAGGCAACGTGGTCATATTCCTGTTTCCCAAACTCCTGGAGGATATAAGTCTTGCCTACTTGTCTTGCTCCTGATAAGATTAAGGGCTTTCTGCAAAGGCTCTCTTTCCATGCTTTTAATTGTCCTATGATCGTTCTTTTCATCCTTACATACATTTTGAAGTTGTTAAAGATGTTAATAACTTGCTGTTATGATGTTTAAACAGCTCTGTCGGTTGCAAAGATACACTTTTTTACACGAACTTCCAAATGTTTTCAACACTTTTTTACACGAACTTTCATCGCATGCATACACTTTTTTACACGAACTTTCCTCGTATTACGTTCATGACAACCGCTTTCCCATCTTATTCATAATTATTGATTGCCTCCACATACTCCCACAGTTTCTTGTAGAAAGGATGCTTCGTCATTGTGTCCTTGTTAATCAGTCGCTGCGTATAAGCATATAGTACCTGTATTTCGTTTCTTACCTTATTTATCTTTTAAAATGGGTGCAAAAATATGGAAAAGTTGTGGAATAACGCAAAATATTCTCAAAAAAAGAGATTTTTTCATATATTATTAGTAATTTTGCCTTGCCTTTCAGAAATTAAAATATTAAATCACAATAGTGATAGATAATTCCTAAAGTGGTAAGGCATAATTCAGTTTTTTACTGTTTTAAAATATAGTTAATTTAGAATAAATGTATAGCTGATGTATAAAAATGAAATAAATAAGATTTGCTCAACCATTCATACGGGGTTAGTTGATTTTTCTCAGCCTCGTAGTGAGGCATCTATGCCAACTCAGGCATCTTCTGAATTTATCACAAATAAACAGCAAGGTGATTGGGCGGAAAATGTGATCTTTAGAGCGGTTAATGACAATTCACAAAAAATAGTGGCTGTAAAATATGGTAAATCTGACGATCTTGTAGCTGGAGATGTTGGGTTTGAAAGTTTTTATAACTCTTATCAGACAGAATTAGATTTGATAGGTAAACGCCCAGATTTGTTGCTTTTTAAGAGAGAGGATTTTAATGCGGAGTTGGGGTATGACATAAGTTCCTTAACTCATGTAGAAATTGCAGATTATGTGTCTAAAGCTATTGCTGGAATAGAGGTTCGTTCTAGTGCGTTTTTAGTAGATAGATATACGGCTGAGTCTAACCGATTTGTTCAAGAAAATATTGTCTCTATATTAAATAACAGAGATGTTATATTGGAGCAGTATAAAGATTTGCTTGAACAAAAAAGGCCAGAGTTTATCCCTCTGCTACAACAATTGGATGAAGTTTCTGTTAGAACATTGAAATTCAGAACTCCTTCTTGGCGTTCATCTCCAAGACTTCAAGAATTGTCTTCTTTACTTTCGGCTATAAATAAGTGCTTAAAAGCAATCCAGAAGAGGAATACATTGTCGATAACTCCTAAGGTAGAGGATTTGAAAGTCGTTCATAAATGGGTAATGACCTATAACGTTCCGCATTACTATGTACAGGTGTTTTTTGATAAAGTATATGGAATATCTTTTCAAGAAATTCTGCAGTTAATTTCTACTCCAGAATTAGAAGATGAAAAGTATTTTGTAGAGCATGATAATAAAAATCAGAATAAAACAACGATTAAAATTCCAATTCAAGAGGGTATATGTTTAGCACAAAAAGTATTGGAACCGAACCATCATAGTGTAAGAAAAGAGTTAAACAAGGGTCGATTGTTGTTTTATGTGAAATTTGAAGGAGGAGAAGCTTGCATAGATAAAAATGAGTTTGAAAAATTATTTAGTTGTAACTTATGATAACGGAAAGTGAATATTCTAAAATTGTCGATTTAGCGCATAGAAGAAAGTTTGCTCAATTTTTCACTCCTGAGCAAATAGCATTGTTTATGTCAAATTGGGTTTTGGAAGATTTGAGTAGTGATGCTGATGTGTTAGAACCAGCAATTGGACTAGGGGTGTTTAGCAGAACAATGTCTAGAATGAAGCCAAACCTTAATATTGTAGGTTATGATATTGATAAAACGATATTTAGCTATGCATTATCAAATTTTGGAGCCGCACATTATAAGATAAGCCTTAGTAATGAGGATTATCTAATGGCATCATGGACTCAAAAATATGATGCCATAATTTGTAATCCTCCTTATCTAAAGTTTCATGATTATGATAATGCGACTTTAATTCCTTTGGTTAACAAAAAATTGCAGACTCATTTGAATGGTTTTACTAATATTTATACATTATTTTTATTGAAGTCTCTGTCTCAGTTAAAAGAATATGGCAAATTGGCATATATAATACCCTCGGAATTTTTAAATTCTGATTATGGTGTAGAAGTAAAACGAGAATTATTGAAGAGTGGTACACTTCGACATGTAATTATTGTAGATTTTAATCAGTGTGTGTTTGATGATGCGCTAACTACTGCATGTGTATTATTGTGTCAAAATACAAAAACGTCAAATGAGGTGACTTTTTCAACTGTTAAAAATATGGAAGATTTGTCATCCTTTATGCGAAATAGTGTGTCTTATAATTTGAAAGAATTAGATCCTACTGTTAAATGGAAGCTGTATTATGAGCAAACTCAAGCTGGTAACTATTCTCATTTGGTTCCTTTTTCTACATTTGCTAAGGTTTCCCGTGGAATTGCAACTGGTGCTAATGAATATTTTACTTTTTCAGAGTCCAAGAAAGAACTGTATAATATACCAGATAGTTCTTTCCTTCGTTGTATTTGCCATGCTGTAGATGTTAAAAATTTGATTTTTACAGATGAAGATTTTTCAGTTTTGTCTAATGCTGATAAAGTTGTATATTTATTTAACGGATGTGCTGATTGTGTAAATTCCCAAGTGAGAACGTATATACAGTTGGGGGAAGAAAATAATATTCATAAGAGGCATTTAACATCAAAGCGTTCCCCATGGTATGCTTTGGAGAATAGGAAGCCTGCGCCTATTTGGGTCTCTGTTTTTAATAGAAAGGGATTACGTTTTGTTAGAAACATAACGCAAGCTTATAATTTGACAACCTTTCATTGTGTGTATAATATAAGTGAATTTAATACGGATATTTTGTTTGCCTATCTTGTTACGGATATGGCAAAAGAAATTTTTTTAGATAATTCTCGGCAGTATGGTAATGGATTGATTAAGTTTGAACCTAATGATTTAAATAAAGGAAAAGTAGCAGATCTCCGTTGTCTGTCAGAGTTAGAAAGACATTTTGTATTAGCGGTTTATGAAAAACTGCAATATTATGGAGGCGTTTGTTGTAATTATATTTCTTTGCTCGATAAATTTTTTAGAGAAAAATATTCTAGTAAAAATATAGATTTAAATATGTTTTGGGATGATTTTTCTAAAATTAACCAGAAAGAGAATAATGTAAAGATGAAAAATAAAAATGTACGGGTAAAACAACTTAGTTTTATGAGTCTGTTTGAACAATATGGTGATTCGCCTATTGTAAATAATGGTATGGTGCATGAAGATATAAAAGATAGTAGAACTAGAATTTTATTGGATAAAGGTGAAATTAGTCTTTCGAAAAAGTGCTTGGTGAGTCTTGTTAAGACTGATAATTTTAAGTTGTTTCAAGAAAAATCGGCTAAAATATATTATACAGGAAGGAAATTCCCTGCTACTGTGGCATTAGATGAACTATATTACTTTGTTCCTTACTTAAAAGGGAAGGGCATTAGAGATTTGTACTTTATAAAAATAGTGCGTATTGGTACTCGTAAAGAAGGGCAATTTGATAATGATTCTAAAGATTTTCGGTTAGTATTTGAAATAGAATATATTGGTCAGTTATTTGAAGAATATAAACTTGTTGAATTGAAAATTTGGCGTACTTTTACCAATCAAACGATTGGTGATTTATTGGTTCGGTAATAGGATGATATAAAGCTTTTGATGGCAATCAATCACAGTGATTTCTATTCACTGTGATTGATTGCTTCCACATACTCCCACAGTTTCTTGTAGAAAGGATGCTTCGTCATCGTGTCCTTGTTGCCCAGGATGATGAGCTTCATGCGGGCTCTCGTCATCGCTACGTTCATGCGGCGAAGGTCTTTCAGGAAACCTATCTGGCCTTCATCGTTGGAACGCACCAGGGAGATGAGGATCACGTCTCTTTCCTGACCTTGGAAACCATCCACCGTGTTTACGCTGATGAGACGGCGGTAAGGCTTGAAGAACTCATACTTCTTGATGAGCTTCTTCAGATACTGCACCTGGGCACGGTAAGGCGAAATGATGCCTACGTCGATGCTCTCGCTCAATACCCGCTGCTTGCCTATCTTGGTGAAGTATTCCGCCAGGGTGAGCAGGGTAAGTTCGGCTTCCGCCTTGTTGATACGCCCGAAACTCTCGCCCACAAACTGCTCCTTGAAGTTCAAATCAGAATTCTGATTGGCTGCAGATACAGAAGATGATGTGGATACAGAAGATGATGTGGATGCAGAATCCTCAGGAACATCTTCTCCTTCTATCGTTATCTGATTCTCCTTGTTCGAAGTATCAATCCACGTTATCGGATGGTCGTAATCCAATACGCTGCGGTATTTGATCTGTGGCGCACTCTCCACCTTGCCCCCGTAGAACCAGTCGCTGGAGAATCGCATGATTTCGTCGTTCATGCGGTATTGGATTTTCAGCAGGGTTACTACCTCCGGCTTGTTTTCGGCGATGCGCTCCATCAGGGTCTTGCCCAGTCCGGCTCTCAATGCCGCAATACTCTTTACGGTAGGTGGCAGCTGACAATGGTCGCCCGCCAGAATCACCCGGCTGGCTCTCTTCATCGGAATCCAGCAGGCAGCTTCCAGTGCCTGGGCTGCCTCGTCGATAAACAGGGTGCCGAATTTCATTCCTTCCAGCAACCGGTGGGCAGAACCCACCAGGGTGCAGGCGATGACACGTGCCTCGCCAAAGAGTTCTGAATTGATGCGGATTTCTATCTCGGCAGCACGGCTCTTCAGCCTATCCATCTTCTGATGATAGTTCTCGCTGCCTTTCTTCCTGTTTTTCCTTAATTCTCTGATTGCCTTGCGGATAGCCCAGAGCTGCGGATAGTCGGGATGACCCTCGAAACGGCGCTCGTAGGTGAAGCCCAGCATCTTGTCGTTCACACGGGTAGGGTTTCCGATACGGAGCACATTTATGCCTCTATCCACCAGCTTTTCAGAAATCCAGTCCACCGCCATATTGCTCTGTGCACACACCAGCACCTGACTCTCTCGCATCAGGGTTTCGTTGATGGCTTCCACCAGGGTTGTGGTCTTTCCGGTTCCCGGAGGTCCGTGAACAATCGCCACATCCTTCGCCCAGAGCACCTCGTTCACAGCTCTTTCCTGGGTAGGATTGAGCCATGGAAACTTCATCGGTTCGAAGGAGAATCTGCCAGCCTTCTGATGCGAATAGAATAAATCGCGGAGATAAGCCAGGCGGTTGTTCTTCGCCTTCATCACTCTATCCAAGGCTTCAAACATCAGCTTGTAGCTGGTTTCATCAAAGGATAACTGTACGCCGATAGGCTCCGTAGATTGCTGCAAATCGAGCAATGGGGCAGAGTCGGGCACGGTAATCACCATTCTGTCACCATCCACATAGCTCACGGTTCCCGTAAAAGAAAAATATTTGATACTTTGAACTTTTCTGCCCTGGTTCTCATTCTTGTCCATCTTCTTGACCATAAAGAACATGACGGGGCGACCGAACTCAAAATTGTGCTCGATATCCTGATCAGAGGTACGGAAGACCTCAATGGCTGTTTGATTCAGCGAATTATAAAAGCTTTTTCCCACCTGTAGCGGGAACCAGGCATCACCTCGTTTCACCTTGCGCTGCATTCCCATCTGTTCGGTGAGCTTACGGAAGGCTTCCTTCTCGGTGTAATACTCCAGTTGGAGCAGGGTGCGTTGTTGCAATAATGCCTGAATTGGTGAAATCTGTTCCATATAGGATGCAAAGTTACACCAATTCAGGCAAAAATAAGAAGATAATAGGATAAATTATCTAAAATTTATTTCATGATGCGTTCTACGTCCTGGATGGTGCGGTTGAACGGACCGTTATGTTCCAGCTTGATGGTGCACATGGCAGCCGCAAACTTGCCAGCCTCGGTAGGAGTGGCACCCTGCAGTCGCTTGTAGAGATAACCGGCAGAATAGGTGTCGCCGCATCCGGTAGCATCCACCACCTCGTGAGGCGGATAGGCGGGAATCTCGTAGAAGGTGTCATCTACATAAATCAGAGAACCCTCGCTGCCCAGCGTGATGATTACCTCGGTAACTCCCCACGAATGTATCAGCTTTGCAGCCTCGCGTGGCTCCTTCAGCCCCGTGATGGTCTCCATCTCCGTCTCGTTCACCTTCAGATAGTAGGTGTTCTTCAGCACTTCCAGCTTATCCTTCCAGTCTATCGGATACACCTTCTCGTCTCTCACCTCGCGCAGATAGCCCTGCACGTCGATGGAAACCCTTCCGCTGCGCGAGAGGAATTCCACTACCTCGGGCGAGAAATCATCGCTCAGCAGACTTCCCAGGTGATACACCTTCGCCTCCACGTGCTCCAGCTGTCTGATGGTGAATGGATCAGCCTTGGCAAGCACACGCTGCTTGCGCTCGTTCTGGTTTTCTCCGTAGATATTCTCGAAGAAGACGGTATTGCGCGAAGGATTGAGGGTTACTTCTATGCCCGCCTGGCGCATCTTTTCTACAGGCTCAGTTTCTGTTGGGTCCATTGCCGTGATGAGCGAAAAGCTCACATCCTTAGGTAGTTGGTTGATGGCGTAGGCGAAGTAGAACGATGTTCCGCCAGCCATGTAAACAGTTCTGTTTGGGGTAACTATCTTATCTTTGGTTACGTGCCCTATACAACAAATATCTTTCATCTATTTCTATTTTAAACGGGTGCAAAGGTACAAAAAAACTTCGAGTTAGATTTGGTTTTTTGCTTTAAATTCAGCTTTTGTTGCAAATATTTAGAAGAAAAGGGCGATTTTCTTTTGTGATGTTCTTTATTTAATGTACCTTTGCAGCCGAATTTAGAAAATTGAACATTATCTCGAGAAAAGATAGAAACTTATATTTATTATGTGGTTTGATCATTTAATCAACGTGCATTCGGCGGTGCAGGGCATCGTCATTCTTTCATTGATTTGTACCTTAGGTCTTGCCCTGGGCAAGATTCATGTCAAGGGAATCTCCCTCGGCATAGCTTTCGTATTCTTTGTGGGCATCGTGGCGGGCCATCTCGGACTCACCATCGACGAGAACATGCTGGAGTTTGCCGAGAGTTTCGGACTCACCATGTTCGTGTATGTGCTGGGTCTCTATGTGGGTCCTAACTTCTTCGGTTCGATGCGCCACGAGGGCATCTCGCTCAATCTCTGGAGCCTGGCTGTCATTGCCGTGGGCACCGTATTCTCGCTTGCCCTGTGCCTGGTGCTGCCCGTGAGCCTGCCCGATATGGTGGGCATTCTCTGTGGCGCCACCACCAATACTCCGGCTCTGGGTGCTGCCCAGCAGGCGCTGCAGCAGTTGGGATTGCCTAGCGGCGGAGCTGCCCTGGGCTGTGCGGTAACCTATCCTCTGGGCGTTGTGGGCGTCATCCTGGCGATGATGTTCCTGCGCAAGCTCTTCGTAAAGCCTGAGGACCTGGAAATCCGACGTGCCGATGAGGATGACCATACATCCATCGGACAGTACGTCATCGTAAACCCGGCTCTCAACGGCAGTACCATCGCCGAAATCTCGATGATGACCCATCGCAAGTTCATCATCTCCCGTGTATGGCGAGGCGAGCAGGTCATCATTCCAGAGGCTGATACCGTGCTCCATACCAACGATAATGTGCTCGTGGTTACCAATAAGGATGAGGCAGCTGCCATGCAGATACTCTTCGGAAAGAAGGTGGATAAGGAGTGGAATAATGATAAGGTGGACTGGAACGCCATCGATGCCAAACTGGAGAGCAGAATCATCGTGATGACCCGTCCGGGACTCAACGGCAAGCGACTGGGAAGCCTGCAGATGCGCAATACCTATGGCGTGAATGTGAGCCGAGTGCTGCGTGGTGATATCCGACTGCTGGCTACCGATGACCTCCGTCTGCAGTATGGCGACCGCCTGACGGTGGTGGGCGACCCTACGAGCATCGACCATGTGGAGCAGTTTCTGGGCAATGCCGTGAAGACGCTCAACGAGCCTAACCTGGGTGCCATCTTCCTGGGTATCATCCTGGGACTCGCCGTGGGAACCATTCCGCTGAATATTCCGGGAATGACGGCTCCCGTGCGTCTGGGTATTGCCGGTGGTCCTATCGTAATGGGTATTCTGATTGGTGCGCTGGGCCCTAGGGTGCAGTTCATCTCTTATATGACGCGTAGTGCGGGACTGATGCTCCGCGAGTTGGGTCTTGCCCTGTATCTGGGCTGTCTGGGTCTGTCGGCTGGTGGACAGTTCTTCGAGACGGTGGTTCGTCCGGAGGGTTTGATGTGGGTAGGCATCGGTTTCCTCATCACGGTGGTTCCGGTTATCATCGTGGGCTTCATCATCCTGAAGACCAAGAAGTACGATTTCGGCAGCATCTGCGGCATTCTCTGCGGCAGTATGGCGAATCCGATGGCGCTTACCTACGCCAACGAGACCCTGGATGGCGATACGCCTAGCATCAGCTATGCTACGGTTTATCCGCTCGGCATGTTTATCCGAGTCATCATCGCCCAGGTCATCATCATGTTCTTCGTCTGAAGGGCTTAACTTGAAAAACTTGAATAAAAATAGACAGAAAAAAGGCTGATTCCGTTTAGAAATCAGCCTTTCTCTTTATCGTTATTTTCTTACCCGTCAGGGGATGTTCGAAGGTAATCTCCTCGGCATGTAGATGCAGTCGGGTAGCCTTCTCGTTGCCGTAGAGCGGATCACCCAGGATGGGAGCATTCAAACCCTCCTGATGGGCACAATGCACACGCAGTTGGTGGGTTCTGCCCGTCTTGGGATAGAGGGCGATGCGGAGATGGGAGCTGTCGATGCGCTCTAGAATTTCATACTCCGTAATGGCCTCCTTGCCCTGCTCGTGATTTACTATCTGGCGAGGGCGGTTCAGATAATCGGGCAGCAGCGGAAGGGAGATGATTCCCTTTTCCGGAATGTCTCTTCCCGAAATGATGGCAACGTACTTCTTCTGTATCTGATGATTCAGGAACGCTTGCTGCAGACGATGATAGGCAAATTCTGTCTTGGCAATCAGCAGCACGCCGCTGGTCGCCATGTCCAGCCGGTGAACGATGAGCGGACCGGTTGCTTCGGGATATTTCCGTCTCATCAGCGCATAGACCGACGGCTGGGCTGCATCTTTCCCCGGCACAGACAGCAAACCTTCGGGCTTATGGATGACCGCAATTTCTCTATCCTCATAAAGTGTTTCCACTTTATCATATATTGATAGGTTGATGGCTTCCGGTTCGAAGGTTGAAGCAGGCAGCATCCAATGCAGTATTGGCTTGCACTTGCCGTTGCAGGCAGGATAGAACTGCAGGTGGTGACGGATTTCCTCCTTCGGGCTTTCACCCCACCAGAACATAGCCATCTGCAGCGGTTTGTAACCATGCTGGTAGGCATATTGCAGCAGTTTCGGTTCGCAGCACTCGCCGCTCCCGGCTGGCGGCACCATCTTCAGGGCTGCAATCCTGCTCGTAGCTATCGCCGCCTGCGGATACTCCTTCAGGGCTTCATCTCTGAAAATCTCCAGCAGATCCTTGCTTTCTCCCTCCTGGTTCAGCATTCTGAACTGCGAGAAAAGCCATTGCTGCAGGGCATCAGAGAGTTGCTTGCGCAGCTGCTTCAGCCTCAGTATATTCTCCTGATAATCCTCAAATTCCGTTTCCAGGGCTGTCTTTTCCGAGAGCGATTTCTTCAGTCGGCGCAGTTCAGCCTTCATAAACTGGCTTTCCCTGATCATCTCCGCCTCTTCCGCTTCTGATAGGTTTCCTGCCTCTCTGCGGCTGTCACGCTTTGCCTTCGCTTCCTTCATCTTCTCCTGATAGGCGGCGATGGTACGCTTCCGCTCCTCCTGCAGTTGCCGGATCAGGGTTCTGGCTTCCTTCATCCTTTCATCCTTCTCCAGGTGGCTGATGCTCTGGTTGATACGGGAGATTTCCGCCTCGTGGGTCTTGAAGTAGCCGTCGGGCTGCAGGTAGTCGAAAACGGCAGGCACGAAGTCCTCCCAGTCGCTTCTTCCGCCAATCTGTCCGCTGTAGGCTGCCAGGTATCCCCATTTCGGAGCCTCGCTATCGGTAGCTGGGTATCCCCATTTCGGGTTATCGGCATCTGTTTTTACATTTTCTACGATGAGCACGCCAAACATTTTGCCGCGCGCAATCTCTTCCTGCCAGTCTTCTCGTCTGGCAAGCATCTCCTGCACTTCCCTGCACGCCTGGATGCAGAGCGGATGCGGTTCGTAATCCAAAGGATTGTTCATCCTTGCAGGAACATTTTCTGAAGTATGATGGAATGGATGGAAAATCATGCTGCAAAGTTACAAAAAAAATGCAGAAGTCTTGGTTTATCCACAGAAAAATCTTACTTTTGCACCATTAAAAGAAAAATTAAGATATGCAAACGAAAAATAACAATATATTCTACCATCTGGTAGCCTTCCTGACGGTGGCGATCTGGGGAACCACCTTCGTTTCCACCAAGGTGCTGATGCTGAACGGGCTTTCTCCTGCTCAGATCTTCACCCTGCGTTTCAGCATCGCCTACGTGCTGATGCTGGCGTTCAATCATCGCCGTCTCTTTGCCGATTCCTGGCAGGATGAGGCTAAGATGGCGCTGCTGGGCATTACGGGCGGTTCGCTCTATTTCTGCAGCGAGAATGAGGCGATGAACTTCACCACCACCACCAATACCTCGCTCATTGTCTGTTCGTGTCCGCTCTTTGCCACCCTGCTGGTTCGTTTGGTCTATAAGGATTCCAACCGCATTCATATCGTCCAGCTGCTGGGTTCTCTTCTGGCATTTGTGGGTATGATCATCGTGGTATTGAACGGCAGGTTTGTGCTTCATCTTTCTCCGGTGGGCGATGCATTGGCGTTTACGGCGTGTATGTGCTGGGCGATTTATTCGCTGCTGATGAAGTCAACCACGGGCGATTACAGTCCTGCATTCATCACCCGCAAGGTGTTTTTCTATGGTGTTCTTACCATCTTGCCTTATTATATCTTCATCCCGGGTTTTCCTCCGCTCGAGGTATTCACCCGTCCCCAGGTATTTGGCAATCTGCTCTTTCTGGGCTGCCTTGCCTCTATGATCTGCTTCCTCACGTGGAACTGGTGCATCTCAAAACTGGGCACGGTAAAGGCTACCAACTGGGTGTATTTCAATCCTATCACCACCATGATATTTGCTTCATGGGTGCTTGGCGAGCAGATTACCCCCTATTTTCTGGCGGGTGCCGCCTGCATTCTGATAGGAATGTATGTGGCGGATAAGAAAACGAAAGGGGAACAGTAATAGATATAAAAAAGGAGCAGTAATAGATATAAAAAAAGAGGGTGCGTCATTAGTCTATGACGCATCCTCTTCTTTTTTTAGTATTTGTGTTGTTCTACGACATGCAGCTCGTCACGCCCAGAGAGGCGGCGATAGCGGTTAAGATAGATAGTACTATCTGAAATACAGTTTTCCAGGTTTCTTTCTTCATAAGCAGTTTTTTTAGTGATTAATGATTTACAAACTTACGTTGTCGCCGCCAGCGTCAGTTCCGCCACCAGTGCCCTGGCTAGTGCCACCGCCGCCCTGCGATGTTCCGCCGTTGTCCTTGTTGGTCTCGCCGCCAGCGCCCTGGCTAGTATTGCCTCCACCCGGCGTGTTCTCAGAGCCGCCGCCGTCATTAGCCCCGGTGGTATAGTCATCGTAAGCCACGATCTTGGTGAGCTTCTTCAGCTCGGCGTTGCTCCAGGTCTTCGTGTTTCTC
>ERZ773188.1546-NODE-1546-length-25277-cov-14.479899_pt1 | contig 25277 bp, 24 predicted proteins | sample MGYA00581011_ERZ773188 | MGnify/ENA primary metagenome ERZ773188 (study PRJEB29015, sample SAMEA2737798) | human gut metagenome | biome: human gut; feature: human-associated habitat; material: faeces | place: China | collected 2012 ...
TCCTTAGTCGTCTGACTTCTCTGATTTCTTCATTGATTTCATCGAGAGTCATTTCTGGGAATTCACCTCTTTCTGCCATAGCCCTAATTTCTGCGAATGCTGCTTTTGCTTTTGCAGTTACTTCGTCCTCTTCCTGCAGGGCTTTCTGCCGGTTATCCTTTCGGATGGTTTCTGATGTCTGTGCCATAAGCTTTTCATTATTAACGTTTTACTTTCTGAGTGCAAATATACGGCATTATGGAGGAGAATGGTGAGAAGTGACTCTTGATTTAATAAATATTAAGCTTTTTGGAGGGTCACATCGCTCATCATGAGCATGTATAGGAGTTGTATAAGGTGGGCTGGATTCGCCTTGCTAAAGGTATGTAATACAATACATTGGAGACAGAGGAATATTATTATTCTTTGTCTATTCGCTTTAGTTCTGTTTTCATCTTTTTACCATAGGCTTCGCCTCGTGGAGAAAGATATTGAAAGAATATAGTATCGCCAGAAAACTCAATTTCTAGAGTAAATAGCGCTCTATAGTCTCCTAAACGAATTCTATATATATTACGATACCCAACAAGTTTCTTGCAGTCAGAGATATCTTGAATGCCTTTGGCTGCTTTAACTTCTACTATCGTACGTTTTAAAGAATCGAGCATCTTGCCAGAAAGACGTTTGGAAGCTTTGATAAAGGCTTTGGAAAATTCGACTTTCATACGCCTAACCACTTTTCAAAATCTTCTTGTTCTTCTTTGTTGGCACGGATGAGACCCTCTGGCTGCTCTTTTCTTAATTTGGCATAGAGCTTCGCGTCTTCGTAATCCTCGGCTATACCATTAAGTATATCCTCTATATAGTTTTTGAGGTTGGTTCCCTTCTGAATAGCCATAATGGATAGGGTCTTAAAAGTATCATCTTTTAAGTCGATGATCTTTCTTTTAGAAGGTGTTACTGAAACTGTACTCATAATTGTATTTGTTTAAATGGTTCTATTTTGGTGCAAAGATACATAATATATTCCATATATATGGTATATCTCGATATAAAATTAATAAAGATTAATAGTAGAATGAGAATGAAATAACAGCTTTTTTGCGAATTTCTTGGTATTCTAAAAGATTCCCACAGATTTTTTTGATCTATGCGGTCGGATAAAGGGCACGCAGATGGCGCAGATGACGCAGATCTTGACCTGTTCGGTCTGGGATTTTGCAGATTTCGGGTATTTCGCTGATAACTTGCAGAATTTTTGTTTTTTTCTTGGTGGTTTCGAGGAAAAAGCGTATTTTTGTGGCAAAGTTGAACGTTTAAAAGGAGAAGATTATGAATATGGTTGCTTTAAGTAATAGGCTTGCAAGTAAGGTTCCTCATTGGCATGAACTCGAAAAGTTAAGCAAGGAAGATAAGATAGAGGTTATTGCTTTACTTTCCATGTCGATGGCAAATGCAGAGGAAATAAAAACGCCAGCAGATAGAACTAAAGAAATGGTAGAACGTTGTTGTGGTTCTTGGGTTGGCGAACAGTCGGCAGAAGATATTATAGCAAATATCAACGAAAGTAAAAAGTCAAAGTCAGAACCTGTCAAGTTTGGATGATTATGAATTACTTTATGGAGTTCAGTGTAGCGATAGACCTTCTGAGAATATTAGGGCAGTTCATGTGTTTTGCCAGTATGTAACAATATTGCCAATGGTAAATGTTTGGAATGAATTTGCTGTTCAAAAGGCTTTTCTTCATAATAAAGGTCAACTTATTGAAGATGCTGACATAATTATCGGTACTACAGCTATCATAAATAATATGGTTATGGTTACAGAAAACGTTAAGCATATACGTACTGCTCTCTGGCGCTCGGAATCGCATGGGATAGGACGCAAGGAACACAGGATATAATCAGAACATGGTATTTGCTGTGCCACGTTTTTACATTAAAAACAAACAAATTAAAGCAATATGAAAAAAACTTTTCGAACACAAAGACTATGAGATTAGTTCTCTCGGTATGTTTTGCTTTGGGGGGATTTTGTGCACAAGATTCCAACCTTTATGCCCAGCCTGCAAGCGGCTGTAAATTAGCTTCACAAACCGTCATTTTGCCCTGTACGGAAGTAGCCAACTTAAACGGCTTGGTTATTCCCTCCAATTTCTTCAAGGAAGCCTGCAATGGAGGAGCTGTTCTTTCGGTTACAACAAAGACTTCCGATACTGGTGCTTCTTACGCAGATGTGAAAGGCATTATTCGTTCTGTTGACCCCGATGCCCCAAACATAGAATGGGAGATTCTGTTGCCAATGAAATGGAATGGAAGAAGTTTGCAATTGGGAGGAGGTGCCAACAACGGTTCCATCCCTAACGTTCATGGCACATCAGCATTCGGAAGCGTGAAACCTATCGATGCCGGTTATGTGGTCTATGGAGATGATTCCGGACATCAGTCGAGCAGCGGTATGGATGCATCGTTTGCTTCTAACGAGGAGTCTCTGAACAATTATATTCGACAACATCTGATTAAAGCGCATGACGTGATGCGTTATGTGGTGAGCCGTTCTCTCACAAGCTGTTTACAAAAATTTTGATGCTGATACTTATCCACATTCGGACGGGTATATTGACGAAGAAACCCTCAAGGGCATACAGCAAGATGCTATTTCGCTTTACGACAAATGGGATGGAATAGAAGACGGAATAGTCTGCAACATCTTTGCAGCGCGAAACAACCGAGATAATTTTTTGAACATCATCCGGAAAAAATATCACTTGACAGATGCCCAAATGAATACGATAGATGTATATGCCAATGGCTTCCGTTTGGAGTATGCCATGAAAAACGGAATGAAAACCTACAAAGGGTGTTCTGCCTTAGAAGGTGGCGCGATGGATTTAGGTTCAAGTGAAGTGCCACGTGAACCACTCGACACCCGATACAATGTGCATCATGGAGACCGCGCCGATGGTATATTCAAGTATTTCTTCACCAAAGATCCGACATGGAAACTGATAGAACATGACTATTTCCATCCTGACGAGAATTTATATCGCATATTGATGGATGCCTCGGCACGCTATGATGCCAACAGCCCGGATTTTGATGATTTTATCTCTCATGGCGGAAAGCTGATATTGTTTTCCGGCTGGATGGACATGTCGATGAGTCCTTGGCAATTGATTGATCAATACAAAGGATATGTTGATAAATATGGACAAGAAACGACCGACTCCTTCTGCAAGTTCTACATAATGCCTGATGCAACTCATGGGTGGGGCGTAACCATGGACTATATGAGTTGGCTTGACCAATGGTGTACTACGGGAAACTATCCGCAAGAACCCCTTTATGCCACCATGCGTAGGACCCATGGGCAGATGCCTATGGCCGAATATCCAGGATGGGTGAAATACATAGGTGGTGACCCGATGTCCGGAACAAGCTATCAGATTATCAAACAAACGAATAAACATATGAAACGTTTCTTTTTATTCTTTTTTGCCAGCCTTTGTGCGGTAATACCGGTATGTAGTCAAGTTAATGTCTTGGAACGTTGTACCCCCGAATCACAAGGATGCTGACAATGACTTCCGGTTTTGAGGTGGATACACTGTATGGAGCGGGTTTGCTATAATGGAGTTGTAGATTACTGATTTTGAGGCTAATTTACTGGTAACTTGCAGATTTCTTGTGATTTTCTTGGTGGTTTCGAGAAAAAAGGTAACTTTGGCGGCAGATTGCAATCAAAGAATTTAAAAAGGAGAACTATTATGGATAATTACAAAGTTATACGTTCTGATTGCAAATATACTTCATAATGGCGTAAAATGGCATATAATTTAATAAAGATTAAACTTTAAATACAATTCACGGGGGCTTTTTTCATACCCAAATGTTAAAGTTTAGTTAATATAGCAAAAAAGCTACCTAAACATTTGGTAGCTTGTTGCTTTTTTGCTACCTTTGCATTGTCAAAATGACAAAGAGTTCATTGATTTTATGAAAACAAAAGATTTGATTATGAGATTGAGAGATGCGGGATGCGTCCTGTCTCGACATGGACTCTTTTTTATAAGATAACAATAAAAATATTATATTAATATGAAGGTACAGATTATAGTGGAGCAGGCATCTGATGGCAAGTTTTGGTGTTATACAGAGCAGGGCATCGGAGATGTTGGTCTGAGTGCCATTGGTGACTCTGTGGCAGCTGCAAAAGCTGACTTGATGGAGTGCTACGAGGAAGCTAGGCAGGATGCTGAGGAGAACGGCAAGACGTTTCCTGAGGTGGAGTTTGAATATAAGTACGACCTTCAGTCGTTCTTCAATTACTTCTCGTTCCTCAATGTCTCGGACATCGCAAAGAGAGCGGGCATCAACCCATCGCTTATGCGGCAATATAGCAGCGGTGTCAAAAAAGCTGGAGAGAAGACATACCAGCGACTCAGCGCTTGCATGAGCAATATTAAAGCGGATTTACAAGCAGCCGTCTTTTGATGGTTGTGTTTTCATAAAGTAATTAAATGAACTCTTAAGCCTCTGGTGCGTGATGCATCGGGGGCTTTTTTGTGCGGAATCTGCACGAAAATCGGGGTAGCCTGCGGAAAAAACGTTAAAATCGAACCAAACATAACATTTATTTGAGTGATATTATCAACAAAGCCCCAACCTTTACGACAAAGCCCCAACCTTATGTGCGGGAACATAAGATTGGGGGAGGAAAGAAAGATGAGAACGGAAAATTATATGTGGAAATGGATGTTGGAAAGCCACTTCTTGACATCGAAACATGGACACTCCTTGTGGACACCGGGGAGATCTCTGTGGCCTAGGATCTCGGCTTCAGGATAGTCGGTGCAGAGACTCTTCAGAAGCTCTCTCATCGCTGCCTTCTGCGCTGGCGTGCGGGTGTCGGCAGGACGACCATTGGCATCCAGACCACCCTCGTAACAGATGCCGATGCTGTGGGCGTTGTAATGACGGGCATGAGCTCCAGGCTCCGACTCCGGACGGCACGGATAAATCACTCCGTCCTTCGTGATGTAATAGTGATAACCGATGTCACGGAAACCACGCGCTAAATGACACGCCTCCAATTCGCCTACCGTGAAGTCCTGGGTGACTCGGGTGGCACTGCAGTGGATGACAATTAAATTGATCTTTCTGTTCTTGTTCATAGGCAACTCTTGTTAATGATTACTGAATACTGATTACAGAATACTGATTACTGATGAGGGATTCATTCCTATCCCTTGCAGCTCTGCACGCAAACGGCAGAAGCAATGGCGGTAAGTACTGTGATGATAAGATTGATGATCTTCTTGATGGTTTCTTTTCTCATGGTCTGATGATTTACTAAAACTTGATTTACTAAAACGTGATTCAACTGAAATGTTCATAACTAGGGAGATATCCTAAGAAGGAAGCCCTATCACCCAGACACCCGTTCAGAGCTTGCTTTTGATGATTGTTGCAGATGATTCCTGCCTCTTGATGCTCTCGGAATGCCCCTGACGCCATACGGCTCCCTTCTTTCAGATTTTACGATTCTCGGCTACAGACTTACGTTGTCGTCGCCTCCATCTGTCGTTCCGCTATCCGTGGTTCCACCGCCACCTTCAGTCTGGCTGCCACCACCTGATGGATTATCCTTGCCGGTATCATCCGGATTCCCTGGATTCACAGGATTACCTGGATTCTCCGTTGCAGGAGTTGCCAGATTGATGAGCCTGATCGTGGTGTCAAGATTCTCGGTCTTGAGCTCGCCAGTGGCTCTGGCTCTCAACTTCAATCCCAGGATGTACTTCGCCACGTTGAAGTCTTCCTTGGTAGGTGCACCGCCCTTCACCTTCAGTCCGAGGGAGAAAATGGCGATGTCGGCAAACTTCACATTCTTGCCCAAAAGGAGCAACTCCTTGGTGCAGGCTGCTGCATCGGTCAGCATGCCGAGGATGGCGCCCTTGCTGTAAGGGGTGTTGTGGCTAGCCATGTGAGCGGCGAGCTCTTCGAGTCCGATGGTCTCATCGGATACTACTCGTGGAAACCATTTGCCGCAAGCTTCGGCAATCTTCTGGTTCGTGTTCTGGTATAAGACAATTCTGATCATAACGTTTAAATGGTTAAATTATTAAAGTTAATCGGCGCTGCGCATTGCCCGTGGTTCTTTCTGAATCACAATGCAAAGATACAACATTCAGAATCCGCCATTCACGGTTTCTCACGTTTACTCACGGTTTCTCACTGATTTTCACGTCTTTTTCTGAAGATGAGCCCGGAAGAATGATTTTCTTCCTATGGCTCGCCCAGATAGTCGAAGATTTGGGCAACCTGGATTGGGCTGAATTCCTTCGACCATTTGGTGTAGCCGCTCTTCACCAGAGCATCGTGGAGAGGCTTGCAGCGGTTGATCCATCTTCTGAGATGGGCACTTGCCACTTCGGGAGTGGCATCAGGGAAATACTCAAGAGCTAACTCTTGCTTGGAATAACATTTCTGTTCCATATTGATTGAAATTTAAAAGTGACTTGTTTACGATGCCTAAGTGACTTGTTTACGATGCCTAAGTGACTTACTTACGACCCGTAAGAGACTTGCTCAGGATGCCTGAGCGACTTACTTAGGATGCCTGAGTTGACTTACTTCCGGGTGACAGGGTGACACCGGTGACGGGCTTTTCCTGAAATCTCTCTCACGTAGGCGGGCGGGAGGCTTTTCTGGAAAATTTTTCCTGCCCGCCCGCGTGAGGAAAGTTTTAGAAAACAAGTGTCACCGCCGTCACCCGTCATCAGAATGGGAGATTGCCGCTGGCATCGATTCCCTGAGAAATCTGATAGTTTCTGATCTCTTCTGCCGTACGGATGATGGCGATGAAACCACGACTGTGCTTGGTGCGTAACCTGTTGAAGCCCAGGTCGCTGAATGCCCTGCCAGTTTTCTGGCTGCTCAGCTTCTGAGTGATGTTGCAGCCTATGATCTGCATCGCCCGGGCTACGGACACAAACTCCCCTGTCTCTCCCTCCGAAGGCTTCCGGAAGTAGAGATCCACCAGTTCCTGTTCGAGGCGTGGCGTCTCGAATTTGCTGTTGTGCCGGTTCTGTCGCTCTATCTCTTCATCCGTAAACCAGTAGCGGTAGCCGCTCTTGTAGAGGGCGTAAGCCTGGGCATAGATGCCGGGATGATTGAAGGGATGCTGGCGAGGGGAGACGATGCTCTCTACCTCGAAAGGCAGCCAGCGGCGGGTTCCCGTAGGATCGTTCAGAAACTCGGGATTGTTGCCCGTACCGCAGAAACTGTTGATGTGCTTGCGCTGCTCGGCATAGTGGGCATAGGCGGCTCGCTCGTTGATATACTGCATCGTCACCGCTGCCTTCAGCTGGTTCATCTCCGAGGCAGACATCGTATCCAGCTCCTCGCAGCAGATGAGGGCGTACTGCGAGAGGGCGATGAGGTCATCCTTCGTCATTCGCTTGGCATTGGTCTTCGTGTAGAAGTACTGCTTCAGCTCCGGCGGAAGGAGATGGCTGAACCAGGTGGTCTTGTTGGCACCCTGTCTTCCGATATAGACCAGGATGACATTGTTGACCGCCTCTTCGTCCAGCCAACCTGCAATCATTGCCACGAGCCACTTTTTCAGGCATTCCTCGAAGCTCAGCACGGAGCTGTCGGTATCCTTCACCTTCACGGTGGCAGCGAGTTCGGCGATGTAGTCCTTGTCGCCCTCCTTCCAGGGCGGGAGATGGGCGAAATAATCCTCGAAGGGATTGAATACGGGCGTATAATCGCTCTCGATGATATTGCGCATATCCAACTTGTTTACTTTCACCGTGAGCGACATCTTGGTCCAGAGCGAGTTGACATGTCGGTCGAGGAGTATCTGCCATTTTGGCGGTTTGTCGGAAGCGGCGGAAGGTGATGCGCCTTCTGGGATTTCCTGGAACTCGTATCGCTGGGTGATGAGATTGTATCGGAGACGGATATGCCCATCGAGAAAAATTCTGATTTCCTCGACCGATGCGAAGCGGTTGTCACTGCCGCCATTTCCACCGCCTCCACCACCTCCTCCTGATGCCTTTCTGCTGGCACCGGGGGTGTTGTCGTAGCACGACTTAATGACCTGTTCCACATCATTATACTCAGGGAACTTCTGGAGAGCCCACTTCAGTACATCGGCATGGGCATAGCGCTTTCTGGCGAGCATATAGCCCGCCCGCATCACATATTTGTTGTGATTGTGCGGCTCGTAAATAATATTGTCGGCTGCGAGTTTCGGTTTTATGATTTGCTCGTAGTAGGTGTTGATGCGGTCCTGTTTCTTCTGTAGCTGATTCTTCTTCGTAGCCTCTGTATGAAATTTTGAAATTTCCTCGGCGGTGAAGGGTTTGGCACAGGATTTGTAGTATGCATCGGGATCGTAGGCGAGTCCGCTGAGCCGATTGACGTTCTTGCACTGGAAGTCGGCTTCTTTGCCAATGAGCTGCTGATAGTAGTCATTGCCCTTGGCGAAGGCAGCGGGGTAGTCATCTCCCTCATAGGGATAGATGACTCGGATACCATTGCCGCTCATCGTGATGTAGCAGAGCAGGGTATGCGGATCGTCGCAGAGTTTCTGTTTCAGGGCGTTGAGAGCCGTGATATCGGGAGGCACCTGCGGGAAGAGCTCATCGAAATCTACGAGAGATAGGTGGGTGAGTTCCCGGATGTTGTCCTGGCCTTTGCCTCCTTCGAGGTAGCAGGCTGGGGCAAAGAGGGGTGCATCCGCCTTAAAGGTTTTTTTGCCTGTTTGACGGTAAGACTGGGTGAGGAACATGAGTTTCTTATCGGTTTTCATGAATGAAACCAGGCTTTCGAGGTCTCCCTGTATGGGAGTCTTGCTGGTCATGTTTGCGAATTGTGATACTTTTTTCTTCATTTTATCATCTACTATTGTTGGTAAAGCGGATTGTTCCGTTTACATGATTTAGTGAAAGGAGTTGGGGATAGGCAGTATCTCGCTGGTTTCATATCGCAAAGTTACAAAAAAGGATAGAAATGGCGGTTCCCGTAGTGGGAACTGACAGTTTAAATACATCAATTTTTTAAGTTTTTTTAATTATGATCAAATCAAATTATCACGTTGACATGAGTCAATTTGGCAAAATTTTGGTTGAAGTAATGAGTAAGTATCATATTACTTATTCTGGTTTGTATCACACCACTGGTGTGAGCAAGGAGTACATTTCCGCAGTCTGAGGAGGTCAGGCCGATTATCATCACAGCATTTATGTGAGAATTGTTAATGGGCTTGAGGGCTGGATTCCGGAGAAGGATTATCCGGATATTAGAGAGAAACTTATCCGTGCTTCGTATGGGGATAAGGTATAAAATAAAAGAACGCAAGCCCGCTAGGCGTTCCGGCGGAATGCAAATCCGCCGGGACGAGTAGCCTGATATCTGTGCGAGGAGCAGAAGTGCTGAATTCAAGAAAAAATCCCACGATTTTCTTGCTCAATAAGAATAAAAACCTTATCTTTGCAGCAGACTTAGAAGAAAACCGAATATCTCGGAACAAACAAGTGATAAATGATAAGGAGACAATTTTATGAAACAGATAGAGGAAAGATACATTAGTCTGCTGACCGATTTCGGCTTCAAGCGAATTTTTGGAACGGCAATGAACAAGGATTTGCTCATTTGCTTCCTCAACAGCCTGTTTAATGGCAGACAGGTTGTGAAGGATGTGTCGTATCTGAATCCGGAGCATGTGGGAGATGTCTATACCGACCGAAAGGCCATCTTCGACGTGTATTGTGAAGGAGAAAACGGCGAGAAATTCATCGTAGAAATGCAGAATGCCTATCAAACATATTTCAAGGACCGCTCACTCTTCTACTCGACTTTCCCTATTCGTGAACAGGCTCCCAAGGGTAGTGACTGGGATTTCAAGCTCAATCATATCTATACTGTTGCCCTTCTCAACTTCAACATGAACGAGGATGCCTTCGACAAGGAGAAAATCCGCCATCATGTACAGTTGTGTGATACCGCTACCCACAAGGTATTTTATGATAAGCTGGAGTTTATCTATGTTGAGATTGCCAAGTTCGACAAGACCCTGGAAGAATTGGAAACGCTATATGACAAATGGCTTTATGCGCTGAAGAACCTCTATAAGCTTACCCAGCGCCCGAAAGAGCTGTGCGATAAGATTTTCGACCGTCTCTTTGAGGAAGCCGAGATCGCCAAGTTTACCCCGCAGGAAATGAGGGAGTATGAAGCAAGTAAGATGGCATATCGTGACATCAAGAATTCCATTGATACTGCGAAAAGAGAAGGTAAAATAGAAGCTAATACAGAAACAGCCCAACGTTTGCTGGCTATGGGACTTTCTCCAGAACAGGTTGCTAAGGCAACTCTGCTACCCTTGAAAATCATTGAGAATCTTCGTAACTCATAAAAAAGCATATTACTGAGTATAAGAAACTAAGAGTTCATCGGATTATTTTTGGTAAGCTGAGGTATAGAGTCCCACAGTATAAAAAATTAAAGGCTGGTAGGAATTTTTCCTGCCAGCCTTTTTTGCTTCTTCTTTATTTGCCTTTTACCTTGCTTTTTGATACTGTATCTTCTGCTTATTCACAGGATGTCTTTTTCCTCAAGCTATACTTTCCGTGCTTATCGAATACAATCCAATAGAGCACAGGAAGGATGGTGGCGATGAGTACCATCGAGATAAGGGTACCGAAGAAGATGACGGCTCCCATCGGAGACCACAATGTGTTGTTCTCTATCATCATTGGCAATACGCCTACCGAAGCTGCTGCTGAGGTGAGGAAGATAGGACGCATACGGCGCTCACCAGCCTGGAAGGCGGCATCTCTTACTGAAAGACCCTTGTCGCGGCGAAGTTCCTCGGCATAGTCGAGCATGATGATACCGTTTCTTACCAGAATACCCATCAGACTCACGACACCCAGAATACAGGTGATGCTGACATCGAAGCCGGTAATTAGAAGTCCTATCGCAGCACCGAAGATGCAGAGCGACATGGAGGAGAGATTCACCAGAGCCAGGCTGATGCGCTTGAAATGGAAGAGCAGAATGAAGAAGATGATCAATACCGCTATCAGCACTCCCGATATCACCTGTGGCATGGTTTCGCCATCCTTTTCTGCCATACCGCCAATCTCCCAATCCAGATCGGTACCGAGCGGGAGTTTCGATATCTTCTCTTTCAGCTTGTTGGACAACTGGTTGGCATTATAACCTCTCAACGGTTCACCGACGATGGAAATGGTGCGTATGCCATTGCGTCGGACGATGCAGCCATCGTGCCAGTCGGGAGAAATCTTAGCCAGCTGACGGAGCGGTACACTCGATGTTCCGCCCATCACAGGGATGTATTCGTTGGCAAGGTCGCTGTCGTTCTCCGACTTCAGTACCATCTTCACCGGATAATCGCCTTCCCATAGGGTGGACATCGGAATGCCATCACCAAAATGAATGGCAAGATCGGCAGAGAGCAGCGTCTTGTTCACACCCAGACGGTTGGCCTCGGTAGCATCCGGCGTAACCCGGATGCCCGGCAACGGCTCCTCGAAATTGGTGCGGATCAGATTGATACCTTCTATCTGATGCATGCAGGCAGCTATCTTCCTGGCGGCAGCCTTCAAATCGCTGATGCTGTCGCCGCTCACTCTTACTTCGATAGGGTAGCTGGCATTGTTGTAATCCATCTGCTTGAAGCGGATGTAGCAATCCGGAAAGTAGTTGGAGTAGCGGTCGGCATATCGGTCGAGTACCTCTTCGGTGGCACCGTTATCTACTGTATTCACGATGAACTGGGCAAAGTTGGGACCGCCAATCTGCGGAGCGTAGGTGGTATGGAAACGGGGTGAACCTTGTCCGATAAACGTGGTTACCGCCGTTACCTGAGAGTCGCACTGCATGACGTGAGCCATCGAATCTGCTACCTGTGCAGTTCTATCGGCTGTGGTTCCGTTAGGAAGATAGAACTCCACGGCAAACTGGTTTCTCTCGGCAATAGGCATCATTCGCTGCGGAAGATTCACGAAGATGACGGCACCGATGCTTACCAGCACCACGCCCACGATGAGGGTGATGCGAGGACTGGCGAAACAGTGCTTCAACAGCCAGGTGTAACCCATCTGAAGATAATCGAGCGGCTTCTTCCGGGCGTTGGGGGTAGGCTGACTGCTGATGCCCCGATGAATCACCCTATATTGTAAATAAGGTGTAAGCAGCAGCGAAACCGTGAGCGAGATGCTCAGGATGATGAACATCGCCCAAGGGAACGACTTGACGAAATCGCCCATGTCACCATGCATGGTGAAGAGGAACGGGAAGAAGGTGAGCGAGATGCTGAGCGTGGCGGAGAGTACCGACATGAAAAACTCGCGTGGGGCAGCGATGGCTGCGTGCCAGCGCGACATGCCGTGGCCCAGCTTCTCCATATAGTTGTCGATAATGACAACGGAATCATCCACCACCATACCCAGGGTTACGATGAGGGCTGCCAGGGTGACGGTGTTCAGTTCCATACCGAAAAGATAGAAGATGCCCACCGAAGAGAAGATGGTGATTGGGATGCTGAGGGCGGATACCTCTGCTACGCGGCGTGGCATAAGCAGGATGACCACGATGATGACGGAGATGACCGATGTGAGCAGTTCGCGAAGGAAGTTGAGCACTGATTCGCTCACTACCTTGCTCTGGTCGGTGATGGTATTGATATGCACATCATCGGGCAGGGTCTGCTCAAACTCATCCATCGCCTGGTGAACGTCTTTTCCCATCTTCACGATATCATTGCCCGGTCGCATCTCGATGGAGAGGAGCACGCATTTGTTGCCGTTGCTCTTGATGTATTTGCTCAATTTGGGATATTCTCTCCTGATGTGGGCAATATCCTTCAGCCGCACGATGTTGCCCTTGGGGTCGGAATAGACAATCTGCTCTGCCACATCGCGCTCGTTGTTGTAGGAGTCGGTGATGTGGATGGGCAGGTTGAGGTTGCCCAGCTCCAGGTTTCCACTCATGGTGGTGAAGCCCTGTAGGGCGAGCTGGTTGAGTACCTTGTAGGAACCGATGCCGTATTTTGCCAACTTGTTCTGGTCCAGATAGATACTGATCTGTTCGTTCTCCAGTCCGTAGGTGCGGAGGTTGGAGATGGCATCGATGCGGCGCAGGCGGTCCTTCAGCCGGTCGATGTAGGTGTTCAGTTCCCGATAGGTTTTCTGCTTGCTTTCCATCGTGATGAGCAAGGCAGAGGTATCGGCGATGTCGTCCACTGCCTGCAGAGCGAGAACGCCTGATGGGAGTGACGCCTTGAAGGCCTGCAATCCGTGCTTGAACTTGCTCCAGAAGGCATCCCTGTCTTCTACATCATCGTTGAGTTCCAGGAATACGATCAGCATGCCGTCCTTGCTCTGGGTGTAGGTCTTCTTCTTGTTTACCTCCTTGTATCCGAAGATGAAATTCTCCAGGGGTTTCGCCACCCGTTCTTCCACCTCATCGGATGTGGCACCGGGATATACGGCAACGCAGGCACCCTGGCGGATGGTGAATTGCGGCATTTCCTGCTTAGGCATGATGCAGATGCCCAGAATGCCCACGAAAACGAGCATACCCATGAGAAGCATCACGATATTATGGTTGCACATCGCCGATTCGATGAACGAACGCTTGATGATGCGATTGGGTTTTCTCGTAATGCGAGCCTTGATATGGTCGTGAAGGGCGGTGTCCTTCTGCGGAATCTTCGGCTTGTTTGTCTCTTGATTTTTGTCTTGATTCATATCTTTTCCCTCCACATTTTATCGGTTGTTACTCTTTCCGGTATCAACCATCATACCTTCTGATACCTTCTGCTGACCATTGATGATGACCTGGTCGCCAGTATGAAGTCCCGAGAGAATGATGATGCCATCTCCCTCGAAATCGCCTATGGTTACAGGTTGCTGGTGCGCCTTGCCGTTTACTACGGTCCAAACGAATCGGGAGTTATCTACATCCAATTCAACGCTTTGCGGCGGAACGATGATATGAGCCGGTGCTGCTGCGCTGCCCTGAATCTGGGCGTTGCAGACCATACCCGGGAGCAGACGACCCTGCGGATTGGTGATACCCACCTTGATGTCGTAGGTATGCGAGATAGGGTTGGCATCGATGCCTTTTTCTGAGATGGTTCCATAGAAGACGGCTCCGGAAAGAGCGGTAACCGTCAGCTTCACCTTGTCGCCTACGTGGAGATGCGAGATTTCTGCTTCGGGTACGGAAACTTTGGCATTGACCTGAGCCACATTGGCGAGTTTCAGCACGGGCTGACCAGGAAGTACGTAGGTTCCCATATCCACATTCTTGGCAGCGATGACGCCTGAAAAAGGAGCGGTGAGTGTAGAGTGGGAGAGTTGCTGACGGGCGATGCTTTCGGCTGCCTTCGCCTGTTCCAGTTTACTTTCTATCTCCACCCATTTCATATCCGAGATGGTTCCCGACTGATGAAGGGGCAGGAATCTCCTGTATGCATCTTCAGCCTGCTTCAGGGTGGTGAGGGTAGCCCGGTGAGCCTCCTTCACGGTAGTAGGGTTGATGGTGGCGAGCAACTGGCCCTTGCTGACTCTGTCGCCCTCATCTACACGGATGGAAGTGATATTTCCGGCGATTTCGAAACTGAGTGTTGACCCCATCTTTTCCTCGATGGTACCCACATAGTCTTTCGTTCCCCCCAGGTTTGTATTTCCTACGGAGATAGTTTCTACCTTGATATTCTTCTTTTCCATCTTCTTGGCTTTTTCCGTACATCCTATCAACAGCAGGCTGAATCCCGTAATCATCAGACTGCATCCCATGAATATCAGACAGCTGCTGCTGCATTTCATGAGCCATCCTGTCATACCATCTTTCTTTTTCATATCTTCTTCTATTTGTTATTTTTTTGCAAAGGTATGAAATTATGGCGAATGTAAGGGGAAAAAAGTATTAAATATATTTAAGAACTAACGTTTTTTTAGAAAAAAGATGTAACTTTGTATGCTGGAATAAACCATATAATTAAAATTCAATATGAAGAAAATCTTATCTATTGCTTTTGCTGCCTTATTGGCAACATCTTCTTTTGCCCAGAAAAGCGAAACGCTGCTGGAGCGCAACCAATTAGCAAAAACTCCTCCTATGGGATGGATGACATGGAACCTCTTTAAAGGTGACATCAGTGAACAGCTGATCAAGGAAACTGCCGATGCCATGGTAGAACACGGTTTCCGCGATGCCGGTTACGAATACATCTTTATAGATGACTTGTGGCAGGGAGGTCGTGACCGCCATAATAACATCATTCCAGACCCTAAGAAATTCCCGAATGGTATCAAGGCACTTGCCGACTATGTTCACTCCAAGGGATTGAAGTTGGGTATCTATTCTGATGCCGCCCAGCTTACCTGCGGTGGATGGACAGCCAGTTATGGTTTCGAGGAGCAGGATGCCCGCACCTTTGCTTCGTGGGGTATCGACTATCTGAAATATGATTACTGCAATGCTCCAGAGGACAGTGCCACAGCCCGTAAACGCTATCATGCGATGGCTCAGGCTTTGAGCAAATCGGGTAGAAACATCGTTCTCGGTATCTGTGAATGGGGACAGCGCAACGGCGAAGAATGGTGTGAGCAGGTAGGCGGTTCGCTCTGGAGAACCAGCTATGATGTAAGAGATATGTGGAAAGATATCGTGAAGCAAGGCGGTATGGGTATTCTCGATATCGTGAATATTACAGCACCGCTTGCCAAGGATGTTCGCCACGGACAGTGGCCGGATATGGATATGCTGGTTGTGGGACTGAATGGCAAGGGCGGACCATCCAGTGATCTGGGTGGAGTTGGCTGCAGCTATACTGAGTATCAGACCCAGATGAGTATGTGGTGTATGATGTCATCAGTATTGGCATTGAGCAACGACCTGAGAAAGCTTTCTGCTGAGGATAAGCGTATTCTCCTGAACAAGGAAATCATCGCCATTGATCAGGATCCGTTGGGCAAGGCTGCTGAGCGCAAGGTGAATCAGGCTGATCATCAGATTTATGTTCGTCCTTTGGCAAATGGTTCTCATGCCGTTGCCATTCTTAACTGTGGTGATAAAGATAAGTCTATTCAGGCAGATTTCAAGCAGTTGGGCTTAAACGGCAAGTATCTGATAAGAGATGTATGGCAGCATCGCGACATTGCCAAGAAGGCAAACAGATGGAAAGGCACAGTGAAAGCTCACGAAACCAAGGTGTTTGTATTGAAATAAGCTATAGGTTGGGCTCTCTTTCTAAGTATGAAGAGAGCCCCTACTATTTTACTTTTAAGGGACGTTATGTTAACAAATATTAGTTTACTTTTACGATGTTTCACGTGAAATGCTATGTAGAGATAGCATTATTTACGTGTGTGTCGGTTTTCCTTTTAAGGACAAGGGTAGTTGGCGATTGGCGGGGGCAATCGCGCTTCGCGAAAACCGAAAGTAGATAACTGGCGATTAGGGGGCGCCACTCCGCGCCCCCTATAACCCCTCGGAGGTCGGACGCCGACAGCGATTGTTAGGGGGGCTGCGCCCCCTCAACCCCTCGTTCTTTTGGCATTGCCCAAAAGAACCAAAAGGCTAGTGTTTTTCATAAGTATTACCGCCTATCGGGAGACTTAGAGTTAATAAGCGGCAGGGCACTACGTGCCGTTCACTGCCGATACAAAAAAAGGCAGCCATATAAATGACTGCCTAAACAATAAACCCTAAAATTATTAAAAAAATAATAATAAAGAAATAAAATATAAAAGTTTTCATACTTAAATAACGACAAAAGCTTCTATATATTACATCTAATACTTATTTTTACCATAATTTCCTAATGTATATTGTTGATAACGGTTAGGATAATCATTATTCTCACGAAACATATTACCAATACCGTAAGGGCTATAACCTTGGTCGTAACCATTCTGATGCAAATAGTTATCAATACGCTGCTTTTCGACACCAAGACGCAAAGATTTCTGAGTTACATCAAAAAGCTTAGCATCACGGAAATTTTGCTGACCTTTAACAAACGAATCAGTATCCAAGTTATAAGCCTGCGATGCACCTACCTTTGCATTAGTATCTGCATTTTTAGCACTAGCACGAGCACCAATGATGGCGGCAGCAGCGTTACGATAAAGAGAGTCGTACTGTGCCTGCGAAAGCTTGCCATACCACTTGTTTACCTTTTCCTGATAGGCAATCTGAGATGAGGTATAAGCAATTTCAAGACGCATTTTTTGAAACTCCAATGGCTGACCAATGCGGGCAAACATAGATTTAGACGCCAAATCCCAAGCAGAACCTTGTGCAAGCAAGTTATCTGCATAAGTCTTGGTGTACATCTGTTGCTCAGTCTGCTTAAGGATATTAAGCTGCATATCCTGAGAGGACTTTTTGAGATAGTTATCATACTTAAGACCTGTAGTCTCCTCAACCATTTTGCTAATCTGCGCAGCCTTTTCGGCAGCTGCATAGTTATTATCTATCTCCTGACGTGTAACCTGAGAGCGAACAAGATTAGATTGTTGCATCTGGGCGAAAGCATTAACAGCGTTAGGAATAGCGTCACGGGTTGCAGACGTATCAGCAGGGGCAGTTTGTTCGGGAGTTGAACCCATATTGCCAGCTATATTACCATAGGCAAAGGCAGGATTTATGCCTGCTTGTAGGAGCAACTTACTAGCATTAACGGGATTTTTATACTTGTTGTACATATACTCGTTAAAGCTATTCTGTCGGTCGATAGCTTCATAACTAGCCTTTTGCGCCTTATGCGAACCAAGCAAAGAAGCACCAGCACCGAGAATCGGGGAAACGGCACTAGCAATACCTGAAAGAGTTGAAAGAAAAGAACCCATATAATTGATATTTAAAGAGTTAAGCCCCCTACTGAAGTAGGGGGCAAATAAATATTAAACGTTATCACTAGGAGTTTGAGGAGGCTCAGGAGTCTCAGGAGTCTCAGGAGTCTCAGGAGTCTCAGGAGTCTCAATATCCATATTATCGCAAATTTGGTTAACATAACTTGCGAAATCCTTTAACTCACTAGGAGTCTGCAATGAACGCAATTTGCAAAGCTGCAACTTTACATCATCGCTCAAGGACTCAAAACCTGAAGAAGTCTTAATAAGCTGCAAAGAAGCGAGAAGCGACTGACGCTCTGATTCACTGCAAGTTGGGTCGAGAGCGCGAACAAGTGGCTCACAACGTTTACCAGTTGTCTCATCAAGAGGACAGAGAGCATTCATTTCATCCTGATTAATAACTTTCTCAGGGTGCACCTCATAAGAGGGAGACGGAGCAGCAGTATAACAATGCTGAAAATAACTACTATAATTCATAAGCAAACTAAATTAAAGGCTCACCGCTAACCGACATAGGCAAAACGGCTTGAACATTATTAGAAACTTCACAGATAAACTGGTCTTGGGTCTGAAATCCCTGATACTGATTGACAAAGATACTATTATACAACGCAGGATTGATATAAAAGAAATTCTTTGAAAGACCATCCTTACACCAAAAAGACGCTTCATCATCCTCAAAACCAGCAAGGCGAGGAGCTGTCCAAGAGGAAAGAGTCGGCTCACCACTAGCAGAACGATAAATATTACCATTCAATTGACCGTGAACCTCATCAATATGGGTTTTATACTCAGTATAACGTGGAATCCAACCGAGAACGGCAGGAGACTGAATACCACCTGAACCAGGCACTTTAGCAAGATACAAAGACGTAGCATCTAACGGCTGTTTACCAAGATTATCGAACTCAGGCTGAAAATACTCAGAAGAAGACAGCTTTTTATTAAAAATATTAACACCATAGGAGGAATAATCAACATCAGGGACAAAGGAACAAATACCCATCAGGATACCGTGTTCTTTAGTGTCAAACTCAAAAGTATCTGAACCACTTGCAACACCATTTCCGTAAATACGACCTACTGGAGTGCCTACAAAGGCATTATCCGTAGTAGTAAGAGTATCAGCAGTAGAGGTAATTGGATTAACCTGAATAACACTAGAAGCAGAGCCAACAAACTGACAACGCATCTGAGGAGCATAAGCATCAAATCCATACCGAGCCTTAATCTGTGACTTATAATCACCATCAGAAGCCTGAGACATCAAACGATAAAGTTTATCGAGCGCAAAGGCGGAACGAAGATTAGAAACAGAAAAGCTAACAGACTTAGAAGTGTTCAAAGTATCACCTGAATAAAAAGAACCCTGAGAACCTGAAACGGTAGAAGTAATAGGATACATAGAAAGATTACCATCTTTCTTCAAATCAGGGAAAACAGGAGCAGAGAAATACGAGGACATAAAATCAGCACCCTGAAACTGAGTACTAGCAATAGTAAACAAATCTTTTTTCCAAGGGCGATAATTCAAAGCGAGATAATTATCCAAGAAGTTCTGCAACGTAACAGCATTCCAAGAAGAGGTGAGGTCTAAATTAAGACCGTCAATATTCCAAGACTTTACACGATTATTCTCCCAATTTGCAACACGATAAAAATCAGCACAAATCTTCTGATAAGCCAACAAGCGGAAAGGATTCATAACAGCAGGGGCGAAATCCTTAGATTCAGGAGTATAATAACAACCATAACCAAGCAAATCCAACAAACGCAGAGCGTTCTGAATCTTAGGATAACCAAGAATATCTGTACCAAGACCACCTGCAGGGGTAGGGTTAGAAGCGGTAAGTTTCTGCTTAAAAGCGTTATAAATCTTTGACAAATCAAATTTAGGAGATTCAGCAGAAACAGAAGTATCATACAAAGAAGTAGGATATTTAGTACCTGTAACAAACTGAGGGAAATCACGCCAAAGCAAACGATAAGGCACAAAGAAAAATTCTATGTGCTGGGTACACTGAATGAATGCAGCGGAGTTCATAGGCATTGTACGGGTGAACATACGGGCGTTAATGCGGTAATGCTCATCAGGATTGCACTCACGGACAAAACACGGCAACAACATACCAAGGCTACTAGTAAACTTGTTACTATAGCCAACATCAAACGCGTTACGAGATACGTTTGAAATCGAAAGCGGTTTTTGTAAAACTGACTTAACCATAATGTAAAATAATAATTAATAAATAATACCCTTTTGGCGGGCATAAAACTCTTTATACTTTTTACTCTTGTTACGGTCAACACACTTTTGAGTAGTGTTAACACGAAAATTCATATTAATTGAGTTATTATATAAGAAATCCAAAACAGCAGGAGACAACTCAAGACCATTATAAATATCTGAGATACCGAGACCAAAGTTATTTAACTGTCTATTAAGTTCAAATCTATTAACGGCAGGAGTAAGCACCCTAGGAAGAGAATGAACAAACTCAGGATAATAACTAAGAAGATAGATTTTAGCCTGAAAGCGTTGAGTAAATAGATACTCATTATACGTATTTCGAGAGCCATCTAACAACTCCTCCTGCTCGGCATAAAACTTAGACAACTTGTATAACTCAAAATTACTATATAATCTATCAAGACACTCAATATATTGACGTGGAGACAACTTAAGAGAAACATAACGACCTGTAAGCTTGCCAAGATTATCACGTTCAGGAACATCAAAGGAGCGAGAACACCAATACTTCAACATACGATGAAATCGGCTATTTTGATAGCGATAGTAATCATTATAAGGGGTATCCTCATAATCCTGATTGAAGTCATAACACACCAAGTCTTGTTTCTTTTGGTCGAAGAAACCACGTCTAACAACCGGTCTTTTTACATATCGTCCTGACTCATATTTAGCAAATACTGATAATTTATCATTAACAGATGAAACGCTATATGCTTCACACTTAGGGAAGTATCTAAGCAAATACGAGTAGGGTAGAGGGTACTCGGTAAAGGATTTGTCATCATCATCCCATTGAGGATATAAGATAGTTCCATTAAAGAGTGCATCCGTAAGGACTTCTGAGCTAACTTTGTAAGAACCAATAATAGGATTTTTACTAGCGAGCACTTTCGGACGGAAGGGTTTAGCCTGAAGAACATCAGGCAAACTATATGTGCCACATACATATGATGCAACGTAGGAAGGAGCAGCTTTTGTGACGTGTTGTGAGTCGCATCTATCCGGACTACACATCTGCCAACTCTCGTATATAAGACCGTGCCAATAGTCTCTATCGGCAGATTTTGCGCTATTCTTGTAGGAGTCAAGAAAATCGTTTGCCAAACACTTTTCGTCAAACCACAGAATGCCGTGGTAATGTGGACGCAAGGTAGTTGGTCCATATTCGCCATTAATAAAGATTCGGAAAAGCGGCTCTTCTTTAAGCTTGCCATCAACGAATAGACTTGTATAATATTTTTTATTGCGCTGAACATATCTTTTGAGATTTATAAACAAACGTTTCTTAAAATTGATAATATCCTGCTTCCAAAGGACACCGAAACAATCGATATCAATGGGGCATTCATTAGACTCTATAGGGTGAACACCTTGTACCACAGAATCGTGAATGATAACAGTACTTTCACCATCAACAACTTCTTTGCGGTTGCGAAGAAACCACCATTTACCAACACGCTCTAAATAGGGAATATGCTCATTATCGTAAGTGAGAGTAAAAAAGATAGCAAAAGGATGTTGTTCAGACTCCTTATAGCATCTTTGCGTCAATTCATCAGAACGCATCTTAAGGCAGTAAGGACATTTGCCACAATTATGCCATTCAAACTCACCTCTAGAATAATTATAAATACGAAGTGGATGATAGCAACGCATAGCAGGAGTGACTTTTTGCCTAAAACGCTTAACATATTCCTTTATACTATCTTTCATAATCACTACAACGATGTATAACCCAACTGAGCAGCCAACGCAGTAAGAGCGTAAAGAACTGCCTTAACAATAACTTTAATAACTTCTTCTTTCTTGAACATAACTTATTTATTTTTAATGATAATAGTAATCGGCTCTTTACTGATAGCTTCCAAACAACAATCAAAAAGCTTATCAAGGTTAGAACCTGAATACGACAAACGACCACATTCCTCTCGTTTACCTACAAGGATACAACCAACAGTATCTCTAGGAGTATTACCTGAATGAATAAGAATACCAGAGCGACCACGTACACCGCAAAGAGTAAGCATATACTTACCAAACTTTGGAGAATAATGCAAATCAATTGAGTAAAGGCCTGGAGCAATACAACAACCTTTGCCGAATTTAACCTTTTTACCTTGAGCAGGCTCAAGAGTATTGCAAAACGGACGTGAATCAACAAATAAAACACCATCCGTAGAATTTGAAGAGAATGAGTCCCTAACTAACATCAATTTCATATAACTTTACACTTTAATTAAACAAACAAATAACTCAGAAACATAAGTAACTGATAACGAGTGCAAAGATAATGAAATACTACTCTACTTCATACATAAGGGACGTTATGATAAATAGCACTCATGGTAACATCAAACTTATTGATAAGTAGAACCGATAAACTGGTGGCATGATGAAATTACCATGCCTCCAGTTTATCTGCTATCTCAGGCATCTTTTCCTTGTTGAATACAGGATTCTTGCCTTCCTTCTTCTGCTGGCGATAATCCTGTAACAGGAAGACTGCCTGTCGGGAAAGTAAAACGATGGCAGCAAGATTACAAAGTGTAAGAAGTGCCATGGTGATGTCTGCAAAGCTCCAGGCAAAATCCAGTGACACGATGGCTCCAATCATCACCATCGCTGCCACGGCAAGGCGATAGATAAATACGCCCAGTCTGGAATCCTTGATATATCTCACGTTGGTCTCACCATAATAATAATTGCCGATGATGCTGCTAAAGGCAAAGAGCCATATCATGACTGCTACAAAAGGATTTCCGATGCTTCCGATTTCGTGGGTCAAGGCATCCTGAGTCAGTTGGATACCATTGGATGCAGTAACATCTACTCCGCTCATAAGGATGATGAATGCTGTGCAGGAACATACTACCAAGGTATCCGTGAAGACACCCAGCGCCTGAATCAATCCCTGTTTTACCGGATGGCTCACCGTAGCCACCGCAGCAGCATTAGGAGCACTACCCTCGCCGGCCTCATTGCTGAACAAGCCTCGCTTGATGCCCTGAATCACTGTGACGCCCAGTACTCCACCTGCAGCCTGATTGAATCCGAAGGCATTTTCAATAATGATTAATAAAACCTTAGGCAAACTGGTGATATTCCAAATCACCACGCCAACGGCTATCAGGAGATAGACAACCGCCATGACAGGAACCACTGTAGAAGAGAACTTTGCTACTCTCTGAATACCACCAAAGATGATGAGCAATGTAAGCGCCGTGAGAATGATGCCCATGGTGGCAGGCTCGATACCAAAGGCCTTCTGCCATGCCAGACAGATGGTGTTGCTCTGAACGGAATTGTAGGCAAAACCAAAGGTGATGATCATGAGAACGGCAAAGAGGATACCCATCCAGCCCTTTCCCAATCCATATTTCATATAATAGGCAGGGCCACCATAGAAGGAAGTCTTACCTTTGCGCTTATAGAGTTGGGCAAGCGTAGATTCGATGAAGGCTGAAGCAGAACCCAGCAAAGCGAGCATCCACATCCAGAAGACAGCTCCCGGACCGCCGATGCTGATGGCTGTAGCAACTCCTGCAAGATTACCTGTACCAATTCTACTGGCCAATGCCACCACGAAAGCCTGGAAGGAAGAGATGTGCTTCATCTCACCATCCACCTTTACATCCATAGACAGTTCTTCCTGGCCAATTTCCTCTGGTTGAACCTTATCGGGATGCAGCAGGAGCCTGACCATCTCGCGGATGAGACGAAACTGCACGAAACGGGTACGCCAAGTGAAAAACACGGCACAGCATATCAAGATGGTGATGATGATATACGACCAAAGAAAATCGCTAACCTGAACTAAAATATTCTGTATTGAATCTATCATTTTATTTATTTAAATCACTCTAAGTTATCTATTTGAATCACTTTAAATGTTCTTTCCGACTGCAAAATTACTATTTTTTTTCGAAAAAAAGCATCGTTTAGGGAAATTCCTCTATCGGTTTAGGGAAAATCCTTACTATACCTCCATAAATCGCCTTATCTTTGCAGCAGAAATCAGAAAGATGACGGAATTGACGATGATTCTGGAATCTGATGGTTTCCTGGAAAATGGAAGTTTAACATATTAATAAGATAAGATTATGAAGAAGTTTATCATAGCACTAGTAGCAATGTTCATGATGACATTCACTTCTGCATCAGCAATGAGTTATGAACAGGCTCGCCAGCAGGCTCTGTTCCTGACAGACAAAATGGCTTACGAGCTGAATCTGACAGATGATCAGTATGAGGCAGCCTATGAGGTGAACCTCGACTATCTGATGGGCGTGGATACTTACGACGATCTCTACGGCATCTATTGGCGTCAGCGTAATCTCGACTTGAGCTACATCCTTCTGGATTGGCAGTATCGCTCATTCTGTGCCGCAAGCTATTTCTACCGTCCTCTTTACTGGGATGGAGGTTACTTCCACTTCGGCATCTATGCACGCTACCCACGCAGAGATTACTTCTTCTTCGGAAGACCTCATTTCTATGCTGTATATCGTGGTGGACACAGCTGGAGAATGAATGGTGGCAGAAGCTGGTATCACGGACGTGAGTTCGGCGGTCCGCGCCCTATCGGTGTTCGAGGTCAGGAACCAAGATTCGGTATGCGCGATGGATTCAACCGTGGCGATTATGGTCGTGGCAAGACGTTCGGTAACCTCAATCGTCAGAGCAGTACAAGAACTACGGTTACACGTGATCATTCTTTCGGCAACAGTCGCCAAAATAATGCTACCTTTGGAAGTGGTGTCCGTGGCGGTGGTTCTTTCGGAGGTTATAACCGAAGCGGATTCGGCAGTGGCTCTACCAACAACAGCCGTTCGTTTAATAATGGTTTCACTCCACGTTCCAGCACTCCAAGCAGGGGATCTTTCGGTGGAAACCGTGGCGGCAATTCGTTGAATAACAGCCGTTCATTCAACAGTGGAAGCCGTTCCTTTGGCGGAGGCAGCAATGGTGCCCGCAGTTCCTTTGGAGGTGGTTCTTCCCGTAGCAAGAGCCATAATGGCGGCGGTTCATTCGGTGGCAGAAGATAGTTGGACCAATTTATCAAACCAAATATATACCAAAAGAAGAGGGTGTGTCATAAGTCTGTGACGCACCCCTTTTTATTTTTTGCCTTTTCAC